>ENA-OPZD01000014-OPZD01000014.1-human-gut-metagenome-genome-assembly--contig:-NODE-14-length-98586-cov-10.166760_pt1 | contig 98586 bp, 95 predicted proteins | sample MGYA00242479_ERZ504495 | MGnify/ENA primary metagenome ERZ504495 (study PRJEB26092, sample SAMD00036286) | human gut metagenome | host: Homo sapiens | study: EMG produced TPA metagenomics assembly of... | reverse complement strand
GTACTTTCTGTTCTCCATGTCCAGTCTTGCGCGTCCAGCAGGCGGCCGAAGCGCAGCTCGCCGCCAGCGCCGACTCGGCGGCCATCATCGCGAAGGTCAACTCCACGCTGACCAAGCTCAAGGCCGCCGGCATCCTCGCCTAAGGAGACCCCGCATGGACGGATACCCCAGCACCCCGCTCAACCTGTCCGACGGCACAACCGTGACGCAGGCCGGCGGGGGAGAGGACGAAACGGACGACGAGAAGCCGTTCGCGCAGGTCGGCGACCTCGAAGCCCGATGGCACGCGCTCACCGGCGACGAACGAACCCGCGCCGAGACGCTGCTGCAGGACGCGAGCGACCTGATCCGCACCACATGCCCCCAATGGGCCAACGCCAAGCCGGCCACGTTGAAGCGCATCGCCTGCATGGCCGTCAAACGAGCCATGCAGGCCGGCCCCGACATGTCGGGCGTGACCCAGTCCACCCAGACGGCCGGCAGCTACAGCGAAAGCCTGAGCTACGCCAACCCCGCCGGCGACCTCTACCTCACCACGAGCGAGAAGGAAGCCTTGGGCGGCGACGGCGAGGCATGGTCCTACGACATGGCCGGAGGCGCGGCATGAGAGGCGAGACCATCACCCTCATCCACCGCGTCAAAGCCGGCGAGGACCCCGGCGGCGGCATCATCTGGAACACCCGCGAGGAACAGGTGGACGACGTGCTCATACAGGACGGCAGCCAGTCGAACTCCACCGACCCCACCCGCCCCGACGGCATCCGCACCGCCAAAACCATCCACATGCCCCGCGCATGGCCCTACCGGAGCCTGCGCGGTGCCAAGGCGAGAATCGACGGCGTCGAATACACCGTGATCGGAGACCCCCGCCCCTACACGGGCGGCATGACCCCGACCCGATGGAACCTCACCGTCGAACTCGCCGACACCAGAGGCTAGGAGAGCAACGCATGGCGAAAGTCAAACTCAACCTCGCCGGCTTCCGTGCGGTACGCCAATCCGCACCCATCCAGCAGGCCATCGACCAACAGGCCACGCTCATCGCCGCCCGCGCCAACAGCATGGCACAGGTCGAAGGCGCGACCTACGAGGCCGCAACCCATGTCAGCACCCCCAAAGGCAGCATCGCGCTCGCCACGACCGGGCACGGCTCCGAAGGCAACGTGAAGGCGATGGTGGACAACGCGAAACACAACACGCTGCTCAAGGCGGTGAAACAACAGTGAGCCTCAACCTCGAAAAAACGGTCAAGGACTGGATCGACGCCGACCCCGACGGCGACGGGCTGACCGCCTACCTCGAAGTGCCCGCCGACCGGCCCCAACGGTTCGTGACCATCGAGCGCGTCGGCGGCAGCGAACTCGAATACAGCAGCCACCCCATCCTCGCCATACAGGTATGGGCGGAAACCCGATGGCAGGCCGCCCAGCTCGCCACCGGCACGCTGCTGCCCCGACTGCTCGACCTCGACCTGCTCGACCCCATCGCCGCCGTCGGCGTGGAAAGCGTCATTGACTTCCCAGACCCCGGCCCGCCGCCCCAACCCCGATACCAGATCACCATCCAGCTCGACGCCGCCACCCAATAAGACGACGCCGCACCATCCGAAAGGCACCATCATGGCCGAAACCAACCACAACAACAAGAAAAACGTCAGCCTCGGCAAGCCCAAGAAGACCGGCTGCCTCTACTACGCGCCCGCCGGCACCGCCCTGCCGACCGACGCGACCACCGCTCTGCCGACAACCTACACCTGCGTCGGCTACCTGTCGGAGGACGGCGTCACCAACGCCACCGACACCGCCGCCACCGACATCAACGAGATGGGCGGCATCAAGGTGCTGTCCGAGATCAGCGGCTACGGCGAGACATGGCAGTTCAACATGATCGAAACCAACGAAGCCAGCCTCAAACTGCGTTTCGGCACCGCGAACGTCACCGGCACCGCAGACAAGCTCACCGTCTACCACGCCATCCCGTCCGGCGAAAGCCTCGTGCTCGTGTTCGAGATCGCCATGACCGGCAACCGCGTCAAGCGCATCGTCGTCGCCGACGGCACCATCACCGAATTCGACGACACCACCTACAGCGCCGGCGACGCCATCGGCTACGGCGTGACCATGAGCGCCAACCCGAGCGACCTCATCAACGGAGCCACCAGCGTCGAATACATCGCCAAAGTCACCACCGCGACAATCTCCGACAAGTGACCACACCCCGCGCCCGCCGCCCCGACGGGCGCACCCTTCCACCCTGAAAGGACACGAATATGGCAGCCAAGCAGCCGCAGGACCACAAGACACCGAAAAACCAGCCCAGGACCGTCGAGGCCATGGGCGTCACCGTCACCGTCGGCCCCGCGATCTTCGACGACCTCGACATGGTCGAATACCTCTACGACCTCCAAACCGCCCAGACCGGAGACGGCTCCGGCGCGTTCGCCATCGTCCCCTTCCTCAAGAAGCTGTGCGGCGACCAGTACACGGCGATGAAGGACGCGCTGCGCGACCCCGACACCGGGCGCGTGAGCATCGACAAGGTCAGCGAATTCATCGCCCAGCTCCTCGAACAGGTCGCCCCAAACTCCTGACGCTCATAGGAATGCTCGCCACACGCCCGACGCGCTCGAAGCGGACTTCCAGCGTTTCTATGGGCTCAACCCCGACCTCATATGGACGGGCGAACTGCCCGCCGACCGGGCGGCCGCACTGGCCGCCAACCTCCCCCGTCAGGCCATCATCTGGCAAAAACTCGACCCGCGCCTCGCATGGGACGACCAGACCTACCTCCTCGCCGACATCCGCGACAGCCTCGCGTTCCTCGCCTGGACGAAAACCAAGGAAGCCTCACGCAAGGGCGCGCGCTGGCGCGGACAGCTCCAACGCCCCGGCACCGTCCGGCACGAAGCCACGGGCGGCGAGGCCGTGGCGATGGACGACGAACAACTGGCCGCATACCTGGCCGCACCGCGCACCACCATCAGGGAGGCATAGCATGGCAATCGAGATCGCCACCGCGTTCGTGCAGGTCGTGCCCAGCATGAAGGGCGTCGGCAAGGCCATCGAATCGGCGTTCGGCAGCGCATCGGAAACCGCCGGCAACACCGCCGGCATCAAAGCCGGCAACGGCTTCGCCGGCGGCTTCGGCGCGAAACTCGGCGTCATCACCGGCATCGCGCAAAGCGTCGCGGGCAAGGCCATCGAAGCGTTCATGGGCCTGTCCGGCGAGATCACCAGCGCCTCCGACAGCGCCCAGAAGTTCGCCAGCACACTGAACTTCGCCGGCGTCAGCGAGAAGCAGATCAAACGACTCACCGCCAGCACGCAGGACTACGCCGACAAAACCGTCTACGACCTCAACGACATCCGCAACACCACCGCCCAATTGGCCGCCAACGGCGTGCCCAACTACGACAAGCTCGCCGAAGCCGCAGGCAACCTCAACGCCGTCGCCGGCGGCTCCGCCGACACGTTCAAAAGCGTGGCGATGGTATTGACCCAGACCGCCGGCCAGGGAAAACTCACGACAGAGAACTGGAACCAGCTCTCGGACGCCATCCCCGGCGCGAGCGGCAAAATCCAACAGGCACTCAAGGAAGCAGGGGCCTACACCGGCAACTTCCGCAACGCGCTGGCCGACGGGCAGATCACCGCGCAGGAATTCAACGACGCGATCATGTCGCTCGGCTTCACCGACGCCGCCGTGGAAGCCGCCACATCCGCCAGCACCATCGAGGGAGCCACCGGCAACCTCGAAGCCGCGTTCGTCAAGCTCGGCGCGAGCGTGCTCGACAGCGTCAAACCCGCCCTCACCGGCGGCATGAGCTGGATCGCCGACGGCGTCACCAACGCCGTGCCCGTCGTCCAGGCAGGCATCCAAGGCGTCATCGGCTGGTTCCAGCGCCTCTACTCCAAACTGGAGGAAAACGGCGCGATCACCGCGTCAAATCCGCGTGGGACACCATCAGGGACGCGATCATGGGCGTCGTCAACATGGTCATCGACTGGGCGCACATGATCCCTCCCGAAGGTCTCGCCGACGGCATCAAACTCGTCGCCGACACGCTCAACTGGTTCATCCAGCACGGCAAGGAACTCGCGCCCATCATCATCGGCATCGGCACCGCGTTCGCCGCAGTCAAGGGCTATCAGGCGCTCAACAGCGGTCTACAGGCGCTCACCGGAACCATGAACACGGTGACGACCGCCGCCAAGGGCATCAGCAACGGCATCATGCTCATGATGGACTTGGGCGGCCCGATTCAAATGCCTCAAACAGATGGGCTCAGCCTCAGCCTCGTCAAGACGGCTCAGACCGCGTGGAGCGCCGCCACCAAAATGGCGACCGCCGTGCAGGGCGCGTTCAACGCCGTCATAGCGGCAACCCCATTGGCGCTATCGCCGTCGCCATCGCGGCCGTCGTGGCCGCGCTCGTCTGGTTCTTCACCCAGACCGAGGTCGGCCGCAAGGCATGGGCCGCGTTCACCTCATGGCTCACGGACACGTGGAACACGATCGTCGCCACCGCGCAAGACCTATGGAACGGGCTCGGCGAATTCCTCGCCAACCTATGGGCCACGATCACAGGTACCGTGCAATCCGCATGGGACGGCATCGCCGGCTTCTTCACGGGCCTATGGCAGACGATCAGCGGCGGCGTCACCGGCGCATGGACGTCGATCACCACGTTCCTGTCCGGCGTGTGGACCGGCATCAGCACGACCGCCACGACGATCTTCACCGGGATACGAGACTTCATCGTCAACGTGTTCACCGTCATCGGCGCGCTCATCGTCGCACCCTTGCAGGCGATCCAGAACGGCATCAACACCGTGTTCGGCTGGATACTCTCGTTCATCACCCAGCAGATGAACAGCACGAACACCGTGTGGAGCACCATCTGGACGGCGATCTACAACGTCGTCTCCACGATCTTCACGCTCATCAGCGGCTACATCTCGACCGCGGTGAACGCGATCCGCACCGTCATCGCCGTGTTCCTCAGCCTCCTCAAGGGAGACTGGCAGGGCGCATGGGACGCGATCAAGGACTTCTTCACGACCACATGGGACGGCATCAAAGCGTTCCTGTCGAACATCCTCGACGGAATCAAGGCCGTCTGGACCACCGTATGGACCGCCATCAGCACGTTCTTCACCGACGTGTGGAACAAGATCGTCGCGTTCTTCATGCCGATCATCAACGGCATCAGGACCACGATCGGCACCGTCCTCAACGCGATCCAGAGCGTGTGGACGAGCATCTGGAACGCGGTCAGGTCCGTCGCGTCCACCATCTGGAACGCGATCAGCGGCGTGGTGTCCACATGCATCCAGAATGTGAGCAACACCATCTCGACCGTCCTGAACGCCATCAGCGGCGTGTGGACGAGCGTATGGAACTCGGTCAGCTCGTACCTGTCGAACATCTGGCACGGGATCACGTCGGCCGTGTCCAACGGCATCCAATCCGTGTCGAACACGGTCGGCCGCATCCGCGACACCGTGCTCGGCGCGGTCAGCGGCGCGGGCCGATGGCTGTACGACACGGGCCGTCAGGTCATCCAAGGCTCATCAACGGCATCGGCGGCGCGTTCCAGTGGGTCAGGAACACGATCAGCAACCTCGGCAGCAGCCTCGTCGGCTGGGCCAAGAGCGTGCTCGGCATCCACAGCCCGTCACGCATCTTCCGCGACGAGGTCGGCAAATGGATACCCGCCGGCATGGCCCAGGGCATCGACAAGGCCAGCGGCCTCGTCGAGGACAGCATCGACGGTCTGACCGACATGATCCCCACCGTGAGCCTGAAGACCGACACCAGCATGCTCGAAACCCCATACGCCTACCAGACCCGCATCACGGGCGGCCGGATGGCCTACACGATCGACAGCAGCCAAGGCGAATACGCGACCAAACAGGACATCATCGACGCCATCGATCAGGCGCTCAGCAGCGGCATCACGCTCAACCTGTCCGACCGAGGCGGCGAGGTCATGGCCGGCAAGCTCGCCAAACCCATGAGCTACGAACTCAACTACCTCGCCATGAGAGGCCGTTAAACCAGAGAGGACAGCATCATGCTCTACCAGCGACGCATGCGCCTGCCGCATGTCGAAGACCCCACGCTCAACGGCGTCCCGCTGGAACGCATGATGCTGTCCCTATCCTCCGACGGCGTGACCATCGACGCCGCCAAACCGACCTTGAGCATGCAGGACATGCCCGGCCGCGACGGCCGGCTCGACCTGACCCTCACCGACCCGACCGGGGCAGCGTACATGGGCGACCGCGCCATCACGCTCAGCCTGTACGCCATCGGCGGCGAAGACGACATCCTCGCCGCCAAAACCCGGCTCGCCGCCCTAGCCGGCACCATAGTCTCACTCTCATGGCGCAGCTGCCCGGCGAATACCAAGGCCGCATGAGCCTCGGCGCGTGGGAAGACAAATGGGCCGGCGACCACCAGATCGCCACCCTCGTGCAAGCCGAGATCGACGCCCACCCCTACCTGATCGGCCGCGGCCGATCCATCGCGCTCAAAACGGACGCGAACACGATCCACGTCAAAGGCAACCGGCCATGCTGGCCCACATGGACGCTCACCCCCGCCGCCGACGCCAAGACCGTCAGCATCAAGGACGCGCACGGCCACAAACTCGCCGTCACGTCCACCACCGCCATCACCGGACGCATCTCCATCGACACCGACCCCGACCACCGGGAGCTGCGCGTCAACGGCAACCTCATGACACCCACACTCGAATCCGACTACTTCCCCCTATTGCCCGGCCTGAACACGCTCACCCTCACCGGAGCCACCGCCGCCAGTCTCGCGTACAGGCCACTCACACTCATCTAGGAGCACACTCATGCGATACATGATCTTCGACCGCTGGGGCAACCCGCTCGGCGACCTGCCCTACGCCATCAAGGCCATCCGCACGAGAGCCACCGACGGCACCGACACCCTCGACATCACCACCATCGGCGAGATCAACAAGGACGAACGCATCGCGTTCAAGGACTCGATGGGCCGCTGGGCGGAATACCTATGCCAGTCCACCCAGACCGCCCGCGCCGCAGGCATGCCCGTCACCGTCGCCTACTGCACCGGCAGCATCGCCGAACTCTCGCGCACCTATATCGAGGACAAACGCAACCGCAACGCGAACGCCAAAGCCTGCCTCGCCAAAGCCCTCGAAGGCACCCGGTGGGCGGTCGGCACCGTCGAGACCGGCACCATCACCGGCACGGCCAACCTCAGCTTCTACCACTGCACCGCCCTCGACGCCATCCAGAAAATCGCCGACACCTACGGGCTCGAAGTCCAGACCGAATACCAGCCCGACCCGACCGGCAACCAGATCGGCCGGCGCATCATCCACCTCGTCGAACACCGGGGCTCCACCAACACCACGAAACGCTTCGAATACGGCAAAGACCTCACCCAAATCAAACGCGACATCGACAGCGGCGACGTCATCACCCGCCTCTACGGGTGGGGCAAAGGCATCGAACAAACCAACGAGGAAGGCGAGGCCACCGGCGGATACAGCCGCAAAATCAGCTTCGCCGACGTCAACAACGGCAAACCCTACGTCCAAGACGACCAAGCGCTCGCCAACTGGGGCATCGTGGGAGCCGACGGCACCAGACACCACAGCGAAGCCGCCGTGGACTTCCCCGACTGCGAAGACCCCAAGGAACTCCTAAACCTCACCAAAGCGGCGCTCAAAACCCGCACCACGCCCGTCGTCTCCTACACCGCCGACGTGACCGCCCTCGGACAAGCCGGCTACGACCCGGAAGGCACGGACGTCGGCGACAGCGTGCAGATCATCGACACCAGCTTCACCACACCATTGCGCCTCGAAGGCCGCATCCTCCAGATCGAGGAAGACCTTGCCGGCAGCCTCGCCGACACCAAGATCACCCTCGGCAACATCCGGCAATCCTACACGCAGCGCCTCGCCGCCCAACAGCAGGCGCTCGACAAACTCGTCTCCAACTCCGGCGCATGGAACAGCGCCGCCGGCGGCACCGGCCCGTACATGAAGGACCTCATCGACCGCATCAACCAGATCATGAACGCCACCGGCGGATACACGTACCTCAAACCCGGCCAAGGCATCTACGTGTACGACAAGCCGATCGACCAGCACCCCACGCAGGTCATCCAGATCGGCGGCGGATACTGGCGGTGCGCAAGCTCGAGGAACGCGAACGGCGACTGGAACTGGCGCAGCCTCGCGAACGGCAAAGGACTCTTCGCCGACGCGATCTACACCGGCCTGCTCTCCGATGCCGCAGGCTACAACAGCTGGAACCTCGACACCGGCGACTTCAAACTCTCCGCACGAACGACGGTCGGAGGAAAAACGGTCGACGCGATCGCCGGAGACTCATCGTCGGCAGCGCTCGCCGAGGCGAAGAAGTACGCCGACCAGATGAAGCGTGAGTCCGACCAGACCGACCTCGACAACCTCGCCGCGGCCAAGGACTACGCGCAGGCGAAAGCCGAAGAGGCCCGAAAGAACGCGCTCGCGTCCGCCTCGACGGACGCGACGAACAAGGCGAACGCGGCCCTCGAGGCGGCGAAGAAGGCGGCGCAGGCGTACGTGGACGCCTTGGACGAGTCCCTTGGGCAGAAGAGCGTGTTCGACCGGCTCACGAACTACGGCAAGATCCAGGGCCTTTTCATGGAGAACGGCAACCTGTATGCCAACGCGTCCTACGTCAAGTCCGGCGTCTTGGACGCGAACCTCGTCAAGGCGGGCATCCTGACCGACAAGAAGGGCCTGCAGTACTGGGACATGACCACCGGCGAATTCCGGCTGGCCGGAACCAGTACCATTGCCGGGAACAAGGCGAGCGACCTCGCCACCACCACGGCGGCACAGCGGCTCACCTCCGAAGCCGAGGCGGCGGCCAAGAAATACGCCGACGGCATCGGCTCGAACACGCTCGCGTCCGCGAAGGCCGACGCCACAAGCAAGGCCAATGCCGCGCAATCAGCGGCCGCGGCCGATGCTACCAAGAAGGCGAACAGCGCGGAAGCCAACGCCAAGAAAGCCGCCTCGACGGATGCGACGAACAAGGCGAACGCGGCCCTCGAGGCGGCGAAGAAGGCGGCAGCGGCCGGTGACACCAGCACGCTCGAAGCCGCCAAATCGTATGCCGACAACACGGCCACGAGCCATGTGAACACGTTCGAGAAGGCGATCACGCAACAGTACATCTTCAACAAGCTCACGAACAACGGCCAGCTGCAGGGCCTGTACATGAGCGGAGGACTGCTGTACGTCAACGCCACCTACCTGCGAAGCGGCATCATCAGCGGCGCGAGAAGCTACTGGAACCTCGACTCCGGAATCTTCAGCATGAGCGACGCGAACGGAGCCGAAACGGTTCATCTCGACGGCAACGGCGGCCATAACACGCTCACCGGCACCTTCCAGACGGGCACGTCCGGATCTCGCCTGTGGATGAGCCCGAAATTCAAACAGAATCCGATCGGAGGATCCGCCGACATCACCGGCGCCGGCATCTCGTTCATCCACGCGACAGATGCGGCGCAGCAGCCATACATCGCTGCCGAGTCCACGAATTCCGAGGTGGGCGAGATCTCGACGCTCACCTTCAACGGCGGTCGTCGCGCGAACACAGATCCAGGCGCCTTCGTACGAGTCGGCAGCACGAAAACCGACAACGCCAAGATGCGAGGTGTCTTCCAGGCACTCGTCATGCGCGACTACAGCCTGTCGTCAAATGACGCGAAAAGCTCCGGCGCACGACTGGTGTCTTCGGCCTCTCCAGACACAAACGCGATGGACACGTATTCGGAACTTGCGGCATGGGATCCAAACGGCGCCGTCGGGGTGAAGGCAGACATCAACACCGGATACCTCTACCTAGGGGGCTTCCTCGGAGGCTATGCGAACCGTCATACTCTCGATGGATCCAGGGCATGGAAGGCATGGATGCCGAACGGCGGGGCGATCTCGGTCGGCGCGGCCGCGACCGCGCACTTCACCGCGTCATCGCCGGCAAAATACGGCAGATACTACGCCGTCGCAAACGCTGACGGAGAATGGGGCGGCATCATCATGCACGTCAAAAACACCGGAGGACAATCCGGATGGGACATCCTAATGTACAACGCCGACCGGAACCCATGTACGGTCGACATGTATTGCGACACCTTCGGATGGCTCGTCAAATAAGGAAAGCCAAACATGAGACAAACCATGACAATGAGCGACGGGAACATCATCGTCAACTGCGACGAACCCGTCAACGGATACCAGCAATTCGTGTTCTCCCCAGGAACCATTGCATCCTGGACGGCACTGCTCGGACTTGGATCCACAGCCGAAGCAGTCGCCGCGATAATGCAAGGCGTCGAGGACACGACGCGATACGATCCGTCAACCGGCAGGGGGGTCTGGACGGAGGCCTATGAAGCGCTCGAAGCGGCGCTGAACGACAGTGCGGCGGACATGTCAATGCTCGCCGATGACGGAACCGTCCAGAACAATCCGCTGACTGTAGCCCGCAACGACACCAGAAAAGGCATGCACCTACCAACCATCCCGCAACAGGCGCAATCGGTATCGACATACGCCCTCGAAGACTCAGACGCCGGAACCGGCATAGACACGTCCTGCGTTGACGCACAGGCGCTTTCCGACCTGCTCTCGGACAAGACGGTTGCCAATGCCATCGACAACGCCGAGGAAAGCTTCTACGCAAGCCTCATGCCGCAACCAATAACCAGATGAAAGGTAGTAGAAAAATGAACGATGACCAGCAGTACGTCAGCTTCGACCGACTCGTATCGCAGAAGCTTTCCGAACAACTCGCCGACGCGAACCGGCAGATCGCCACACTCGCCGCCATGTGCGACATCAAGGACGCGCAGATAGCCGAACTCCGCAGCCAGCTCGAAAACAAGGACGACGGCAATGGCAACGCTTGACAGCTTCCGCGAAGCCACAGGCGAACCCATCCAACTCGACCTAGCCAACGGCTACATCGCAGACATACGCCTCACGCCGGCGACATCAACGGCCGCACCATCACCGTCGAACTCACCGACAACGGCACCCCCATCACCGACACCACCGGCATCACCGTCGCGCTCGCCTACAACACCAGTCCCGGCAGCGGGCTGGGCGACCGCGTGAGCATGCCAGCAGTGTTCGGCACCACCACGGCCACGTACCGTGTCGCCGTGCCGCGCAAGGCGTTGCAGCACGCCGGCGCGATCCTCATGGGCATCGAGGTCAGCGTCAACGGCACGAGGATCTGTTCGCGCAACTTCCACGGCATCGTCGAACGAGCCGTGTTCGACGCGACCGCGCCCGACGCGCAGGATCAGATGGGCGTGCTCGACAAGCTCATAGACGACGCGACCACGGCCATCAACAAGGCCGTCAGCGCGGCCGGCGAAGCCAAGGACGCCGCAGACGCGGCACGCACCAGCGTGATCGAATACCGGCAGCTCTCCGACGACTGCAAGGCCAAGATCGCCGCCAGCGCGGCCGCCAGCGTGGTCTTCGCGACCCAATCCGACATAGACGCCCAGTACGACACCGTGATCGCGCCGGCATTGTCCGACGCCGAAACGATCCCGCCGCTCACCCAGTCCGACATCGACTGGGCGCTCGACATCATCAACCGATAAACAGGAAGGAGCCATCATGGCGAACACACAGAAGGTCATGACCCTCGCCGACACCGCCAAGCTCATCGCCAAGGTGCACGCCAACGCCGCCAAGGGCGTGCGATTCGAGTACGACGGCACCAAGGGCGAATACGGCAACATCGCCGCCTACTTCGCCGCCCACAAGGACGGCAAGGTGTACGGCGTGAGATTTCCCAAATACACGTACAGCAACACGCCAACCGGCGTGAAGACCCGAGACAACGCCAACCTGACCATCGAGATCAGCACCAACGCCAAGGCCGGACGCGACGACTACGCCGCACTGCCTGCCTTCCGCACATGGGACGTCAACGCCACCGTGGACGACGACGGCGTGCCCCATGTCACCGCCATCGACGGCATCGACACCCGCTTCAGACGCGACGGCAGCAACGGCGACGTGTACGTCATGACATGCCCCGGATACTACAAGCTCGAAAGCACGAGCACCCACAACGAATTCCTGTACAGCGACACCCAGTACGACGGTTACGCGCCATTGCCCGGCGTGCTGCTGCCCGACGGCAGCAAACGGCCATGCCTGTTGTTCGCGAAATACGCCGCCTCCCTCGACTCCCAGCAACGCCCCCTGTCCGTCAGCGGCAAGGAGATCGACCGAGAATTCGGCTCCCAGAACCGAGCCATCGACTACGCGCTCAAGAAAGGCAAGGGCTACGCCGGCCGCTGCGCCGGCGACACCTTCTACGTCCAGCTCATGCTCATGCTCAAATACGCCACCAAAAACTCGGACGTGCTCGGCGGCTGCTGGCAGTACACGCCTCAGACCGCCGTCACCAAGGCCGAAACCGGCGTCAAGCGCGTCATCATCGCCACCAGCTACGCCAACAACTTCGACGTCGGCAGCACCGTCAACGTCGGCACCGACAAGGAACGCAACAACACCGGCAACTACAGCGCCGCCCGGGCACGCACCATCCTGAGCAAGACCGCCATCGACGCCAGCAACACCGCCCTCAACCTCGACGGCGACGCCATCACCACGACCACCGCATGCTTCGTCAACAGCATGCCGTGGAAGACCGGGGCCACCGACAAGCTGCTCGGCACCGACGGCCGCCCATCCACCGCGTCCGCCGCCAACCACCAACCCATCCGCCTACAGGGCATCGAACTGTTCAACGGCATCTACGAAAGCGACGCCGACCTCATCGCCAACGCCGTCAAGGACAACGACAACCTCGGCCGCATCGAACTCTACCGCGTGTTCGACATCACCAAGGCATCCAAGACCTCGACGGCGAACTACACCAAGATCGGCGAATTCACCGCACGCGACAAGACCACGAACGACTCATGGCGCTACGCCGAGGACTTCACCCTGTCCAACGGCGTCATCATCCCCACGGGCCTGAACGCGACGAGCACCACCGGCATGTGCGACGCCATCGGAGCCAACCCGCTCACATCCCAAGGCCTCCGACAGGTGCTGCGCTTCGGCGGCCTCAGGGATGGGGCTGCCTGCGGCGCTTTCGCCGCGTACCTCGGGTTCGACCTCGCGGGTCGCAGGTGGTACTTCGGGGGCCGCCTGTCTGCGCTCGGTCGCACGAAGGCGTAGCCGCAGTGCGATGGGGGGTGAAGCGAAGCGAGGGGGCGAAAGCCCCCTTTCTACGTTTCGCAACTCTTTGGGATTTGTGGCGGTACGCCTCCGACGTCCGTGCGTGGTGCAGTGCTTCGGCAACCTCAGGGATGGGGCTGCCTGCGGCGCTTTCGCCGCGAACCTCAGGAACGACCTCGCGAATCGCAGGTGGAACATCGGGGGCCGCATATCAGGAACCTGTCAACGCATATACGCCATTACGCCACAACTACCCTCCACGCCAGCCAGTGAGAGGGCAAGCCACGGCCCAGCCGAAAATCAAACCGAGCACCCGGCCGGTAGGCGAACCCATCCAGCACCGTCGAACGCCGGCATAGTCCAGATAGGAAACGCTCTGAAAACCCATTGCAAGCACACCCGCTGCGCCACGCCCATGTTCGTCCGCAGGGCGATCGATCACTACCTCAAGGGCAAACGGTCCCGCCGCGACGTGACCCGCTTCCTCGAAACCCACCCCGACCTCGACCGGCTCGCCGAACGGATCGCCGACGAGATACGCGAAGGCCGATACCGCGACACCAGGATCACGTACTTCAACCGCGTCGAACCGATCAGCGGCAAACACCGCGTCATCGGCCGCGAATCGGTACGCCACCAAATCTACGACCATGTGGCCGTCATGGCCCTCCAGCCGTTGTTCGACGCGAAGGTGGGCCGATGGCAGACCGCCAGCATCCCCAATCGCGGCACCATCGACGCCCGCCGCGCGATCAAACGATGGACACGCGAACGATCCAGCAAATGGTTCGTGAAGCTCGACGTGCGCAAATACTATCCCAGCATCGACCGCCCCACATTGAGGCGATGCTCACGCGCGACGTCGGCGACCCGATCCTGCTGCGCCTCGTGTTCCACCTCATCGACCGGTACCAAGGCGACAACGGCCTCAACATCGGCAGCTACCTGAGCCAATGGCTCGCCAACTACTACCTCAGCCACGCCTACCACTGGATCGAATCGCCGGCCATGACCATCGAACGCATCAGCCGGCGCACCGGCGAGATCACCCGCCGCCGGCTCATCACGCACCAACTGTGGTACATGGACGACCTGCTGCTCATCGGCACCTCCAAACGAGATTTGAAGATCGCCGCCCGCCGCATCGTCCGCTACCTGAAGGACGCGCTCAAACTCGACGTGCACGAGGAATGGAACTGCAAACGCCTCGACCTCGAACCCATCGACATGGTCGGCTACACGTTCCGACCCCACGGCCGCGTCAACATCCGCAGCGGCGTGTTCCTCCGCGCCCGCCGCACCTTCAACCGCGCCAGACGCCGGCCCATGACCGAACAGCTCGCGCGACGCTGCTGCTCCTACTACGGATACCTGCGCAACAGCGACAGCATCCGATACCGGCGACGCCACCGCATTGACCACACCATGCGCCGCGCAACCCGGTATTTATCCACCCAACACAGGAAGGAAAACCCATGCTCCAGACCGTATCCAGCCTCGAACCCCTCGAAGAGGTCAGCTACTACCCGCGCGGCGACGGCCTCGCGGACATCCGCATCCGCCGCAACATCACCACCGTCATGCACGGGGACGGCGAAACCGCATGGACGGAATACACCGCCGACGAAGCCTACACGATCCGCGACCTGACCGAACAGGAAGCCATCGAACAGGCCGACAGCATCTGGCTCGACTGCGTGCAGGCATCCAAATCGGACAGTCAGCGCCTCGCCGGCTTGGAGGCGTCCAGCCTCGATCAGGACGAGGCATTGGCCGAAATCTACCAGCTGCTGTCAGGGGGTGAAGCATGAGCAAAGCCATGATCCGCGTCTACGCCCGTCTCGTCATCGCCGGCCGCAAGACCATCGACGACGTGCCCGAAGCGGGCCGCGAAGCCGTACGGGCATACATCGCCGGCCTCGACGAGGGGAGTGGAGAGTGAACCCCATAGCCCAGCAGCTCACCGTCTGGGCCGCCACCGGCATCATCACCGCCCTGGGCGGGTACATGCTCGGCTGGTGGCGCGGCTACCGACGCAAATCCGACGCCATGCAGACCGGCGTGCGCGTGCTCCTGCTGTGCAAGCTCGAACAGATGCAGCGCGAAATGGTCGCCAACGACGGCATCGCCGACAACACCGCCAAACGGACCGCGCAGCTCGTCTACGACAGCTACCACAGCCTCGGCGGCAACGGGCACGGCACCCAAGTCAACCAGGACATACAGGACGCGCCGATAGCCCCCAAGAAGGTTTAGCCCTCGCCGGACATCCCGGCGGGGGCTGTTTCATATGCCCACCCAACACAGGAAGGAAAACGAATGGGCAAAATCAAGAACAAAAGCAAGCCGCTACAGGCCCTCATCGCGGCACTGTTCGCCGTGCTGCTCGCGTGCACGCCGGCGATCGCGATGGCCGACATGGTCGGCATCGACGTGTCCGGCTGGCAGGACGCTAACGTGACCTGCACCGCCAGCTACGACTTCGCCGTAGTCAAGGTGTCCCAGGGCGTAGGCTTCGAGAACTCCAGTTGGCGCACGCAGGCCAAGTGCGTGACAGACCGGGGCAAGAGCCTCGGCCTGTACCACTACGCCGGCGGCAACAACGCCGAGGCCGAGGCCGACTACTTCGTCGGCCGGGCGAGGGACTACATCGGCAGGGCCGTGCTCGTGCTCGACTGGGAGTCCTATCAGAACGCCCAGTGGGGCAATTCCGACTGGGTTCGCCGGTTCGTCCAGCGCGTCCACACGCTCACCGGCGTATGGCCGATGGTGTACGTGCAGGCCAGCGCGCTGGGCCAGATACCCGGCGACGTGCGCGCCAACTGCGGCCTGTGGGTCGCCCAGTACGCCAGCAACGCGCCCACCGGCTACCAGAGCCGACCGTGGAACTACGCGATCTACGGCGAGGCCATGCGCCAGTACACCTCCAACGGATGGATCAGCGGCTACAACGGGCCGCTCGACCTCAACTACTTCCGAGGCGACGCATCCCAGTGGCAGGCCTACGCCAACCCCGCCGGCGCAGCCAAGCCCGTAACCCCGCCGCCGACCGAGAAGCCGCCGACCCAGACCATCGACCTACAGGCACTCGCGACCGCCACGATCCGTGGCGACTACGGCAACGGCCAGCAGCGCCGCGACGCGCTCGGCGCGAACTACGACAAGGTAATGGCGATAGTCAACCAGCGCCTCGGCTCCGCGACCGTAGCGACGCAGCAGACCACGCAGGCCAACACGACCCGCGTGACCGTCCGCTCTGGTGACACCATGAGCGGCATCGCCTCGCGCACAGGCCTGTGGCCGCTGTCCAGGTGGAGCGTGCCAAGCGGCAACCTCAACCTGATCTATCCCGGTCAGGTCGTCACCTACAACGGCGGCGGCAGCGTCGCCACCGGCAGCAACGCCCCACCGGCCACCCGCACCGTGACCGTGCGCAGCGGCGACACCCTCAGCGGCATCGCCGCCCGCCTCGGCATCGGCTACACGCAGCTCACCGGCTATCGCAGCGGCAACCCCAACGTGATCTACCCCGGCGAAGTGCTGCACTACTGAACTACTGAGAACCCGAACCCAACCTGGGAATCCTGCACCTTGGCCGGGCGGGGTTCCTAGGTTCCAAATCACAGAATCGAGGACAATATGACCGACGAAAACACCGACCCCCAGACCGCCGGCACGGAGCCGACCGTGCCCGATTGGCTGCTGCCGAACCGAGCCTATGACGTGCTCAAATGGGTCGCGCTGATCGTGCTGCCGGCCATCGGCGTGCTCGTGCAGACCCTCGGCCCCGTATGGGGCTGGACGTGGGCCGATCCGGCCGCGACGACCATCAACGCCGTCGCCCTGACCATCGGCGTCGTCATCGGCGCAAGCACCCTCAAGGCCCGCGCATCCAAGGCCTGACATAACAAAGCCCCCGAACCTACCGCACTCACGGTATGGCTCGGGGGCTTTTCGTCGTTTAAGGGCTAGGCGTGGATCGTTTCGCGGCGTCGCGTGGTGCGCAGGCGGTCGGCGATCCATGTGTTGACGACGGCGTTGCGGCTGATCGCCAGATCGGCGGCCTCCTCGTCCAGTTCGCCGACCATCCATGCGGGCATCGTGAGCGTGATGCGCTTCTCCAGCGGGGGGTGATGTTCGACCACGGGATTGCTCATGTCCACGTAGTCGAGGATGTCGTCGCCGTTGTCGAACATCTCCTCAAGCTGGTCGCTGGTGATCGCCTTGGCGTCGGGCTTAGTCTTGGCTGTCATAGTATGCCTCCTCGTTCTTGCGTGATCTGCGCACGGATATGATGCGGATGCGTTTGCCGCGCTTGGTGGTGATCGCCGTCCAATGCTTGCCGTCGATCATGCCGAGCACGATGTAGCGCACGTCGTCGTTGCCGGGATTGGGAGCGGTCAGCGTCACCGTCTTTGAGTTGTCCCACATGCGCTGGGCCGCCTCGAAGTCGATGCCATGCTTGGCGAGGTTCTTCGCGCTCTTCGCCGGATCGTATTCAAACTCCATCAAACCTCCTAATACGTCTATTATACATCAATATGACATCAATACAACATCATGCGGCGAGGCGCGTGGCTTCCACTGCGGCGCGCAGGCGGTCGTCGGGCATGGCGATGTACCGCTGCGTGGTCTCGACCGAGGCGTGGCCTAGGAGCTTGGAGACGAGCAGCAGGTCTCGTGTGGCGGCGTAGGTCGTTGTCGCGTACCTGTGGCGCAGGCTGTGCGCCGTCCATCCGTCGCCCAAGAGGTCGCTCAGGTGTCGGCCGACGTAGGATGATTCGACGTGGCCGCTCCATCGGCCGGGGAACAGATAGCCGTTGGCGGATCGGATCAGCAGGGCGAGGTCGTCGCCGATGGGCACGATGCGCTGCTTGTCGCCCTTGCCCACGACCACGAGGCTCCAGCCCACGAGGTCGCGCATCACATCGCGGCTGTGCACCTTCGCGATCTCGAAGCGCCTCAAACCGCATTCGGCGCCGAGGCGCAGCATGAGCCGTTCGCCGTCCGTGGCCTTGCGCAGCGCGGCGAGTATCACCACGTCCGGGCATGGGCGGGGATGCGGCTCGGGACGCTTGACGGTGGGCAGGAACTCGCTCGGATCGGCCTCGCTGCGGCCGGACGCTTTGAGCCATCGGAAATAGCTGACGCAGGCGTTCTTCGCGCCCTTGCGTGTCTCCGGTTTCCAGTCCTTCGCGGCGAAGTGGGCGAGCAGGTCGTCGCCTTCCACGTCCCTAGGATCGCCCTCAAGCGCCCTCGACAATGCGGACATCTGGCATCGGCGCGTGCCGATCGTGTTGGGGGAGTAGCCCGCCGCCTTGAGGGAGTCGAGCCATAGATTGATTGATTCTGCCCAGAGCGGGCTTGGATGTTGTTTTTTCACAGGACATCATCGCCCCGATCGGATATGCGGCCCCGTAGGGCACGACGGCGGATAAACGAAAGGCCGCCACGAATAATCGTGACGGCCTCGCCCGCAGTAGCGGGGACAGGATTTGAACCTGTGACCTCTGGGTTATGAGCCCAGCGAGCTACCGAGCTGCTCCACCCCGCGTCGGCTTGTCTCTCAGACAGCTCTATCTACAATAGGTGCAGATTCCAGAAAGTCAACATCGGCGTGTCGCGTCATCTTCCCGCGGTTTTAAAACGTGAATTGGCTCACGCGGCGAGGGGTTTGGGGCGGAGTCGGAGTCGGGGTAATAACGCGCCATAAATGGCCGTTATAGGAATGCCCTGAACCGTTATCCCGAATATTGACATAATAGGAACATGCCTATCAAGATCCCCAGTGGCCTGCCGGCCAGAGATATCCTCGATTCGGAGCGCATCTTCGCTCTGGAGAAGCCCGAGGCGGAGCGTCAGCGCGTCCGCCCGCTCAAACTGGTGATCCTGAACTTGATGCCTAAGAAAATCGAGACTGAAACACAGCTGCTGCGTCTGATTTCCAAGTCGCCGCTGCAGGTCGAAATCGACTTCATGAAGACCTCCACGCATGAGGCCACGCACGTTTCCGCCGATCATCTCGTCAAGTTCTACGAAAACCTCGATGCGTTCAAAGACAACTATTACGACGGTTTTGTGGTCACCGGCGCGCCTGTAGAGCATATGCCGTTCGAAGATGTGGACTACTGGGACGAGTTCAAGACGATTCTCGACTGGGCCTCCACCCATGTGTTCTCCACCATGTACCTGTGCTGGGGTGCGATGGGCGCACTGTACTACCGCTACGGCATCCACAAGGTGGATTACCCCGAGAAGATTTTCGGCGTATTCCCGCAGTACCTGCAGGATGAATACTGCTTCCTGACCAATGGCTTCGACGAGATTGATCTGCAGCCGCACTCCCGCCTCGCCGGCGTGAACGAAAACGAGGTACGTGCCAACCATGACCTTCAGATCTTGACTTGGGGGCCGCAGTCCGGCCCGGGCCTGATCGCCACGCGTGACTTCTCCGAAGTGTTCGCGCTCGGCCATTGGGAGTACGGCAAGTACACGCTCGCCGAAGAATACGAGCGCGATATGGCCAAGGGCATGACCAACGTGCCCTTCCCGAAGAACTACTTCCCGCATGACGATCCGAAGCTGGAACCGTTGTTCGCCTGGCGCGCCCACGCCAATCTGCTGTGGCGCAACTGGCTCAACTGGGTGTACCAGACCACGCCGTATGACCTGACCGAGGTGCCGCAGCTCAGGGCTGAGAAGAAGCTCGGTACTGATCGTTCGATTCGGCATGAGCCGGGCGGGCCGCGCCAGGATGATTTCAAGCCGTTTGTGCATGACGGGTATGGGGTGATTCAGGGCTGAGCCTACGATCTCCCCTCAGTCGCCTACGACGACCACGCTCCCCTGCGACGGGACTCCTTTGCTTCTCCTTCACGGCTCGGCCCATCAGAGGGAGCTACTGTTGGAGGTTGCGTTCGTAGCGTGGACGGTTGTTCGTCCACGATGTGGACGGCTTGATGAACGTAATGCCACACATCCGCGTAATGCGACCAATAGTGCACAACGTTCGCGACGCCCGGGAAAACCTTGCAGCAGTAGGGATTTCAGGAGACTCGCCGGTATAATATTGACATTGTCTAGACGCAGGCAAATAATCACTCTTCAGTCATTCGGAGCCGAATGCCCAGCGCAGACTCCGTGTCCATGCCCGGCAGACTCCACACCGAGGAGACAAAAAAAAGACGAAAGTAACGAGCACGTCACATTTGCCTGCCCGGTGGGTTTAAACTGACACCTGACATTGAAGAAGCAGGAGGCGTGATATGGTCGGTTCGCTCAGCGCAGGATTGCTGTTGGCTGACGAGGCAGGCGCTCATCTGCCCTCGTGATGACTTCCTTCCCCCGGAGATTCTGTTCCAGGGACTCCGTTGCCATCAACCGCATTATTTGATTCGTTATCGTGGCAACCATCGTGCTGTTGGTGGTGCTCGGCGTGACCGCAAAGCGCGCCAAGCTCATCCCCGGCCGTTGGCAGGGCGTAGTCGAGTACGGTCTCGACTTCGTGCGCGACAAGGTCGTGTATGACGTGATGGGTGAGGCCCGTGGCAAGCGCTACGTGCCGATGATCACCACCCTGTTCTTCACGATCTTCATTTTCAACCTGTGCGGCATCATTCCAGGTATGAACATGGCGGCCAACGCCACGGTGGTCATGCCGCTCGTGTTCGCTGTCTGGACACTGATCCAGTACTGGATCGCCGCCATCCGCTCGCAGGGCCTCGGCCACTATCTGCGCCACGAGCTGTTCACCCCCGGTGTGCCGTGGCCGGTCTATTTCCTGCTGGCTCCGATCAACCTGCTTGAGCTGTTGATCATCCGCCCGGCCTCCCTGACCATCCGTCTGTTCGCCAACATGGTTTCCGGCCACCTTATGGTCGCCACCTGCCTGGCGTTCGCACAGTTCTGGATGGTTGACGCGGCCAACAAGCTGCAGGGCATCCCGGTGGGTGCGCTGTGGTTCGCCGGTGGTTTCGCCATGACCTGCTTCGAGGCGTTCGTCGCCTTCCTGCAAGCCTACGTCTTCGCGATTCTTTCCACCGTGTACATCAACCTGAGCTTCCCGGAAGAGTGACGGGCGACTAACCCGCCGCTTCCGGTCCCCGGTCTGGGAAAATCGCAGACCGACCAAACCCCAAGATTTATAACGTCGCCAAGTACGTTAGAAAGGAAACACAATGGATATCATCACCCTCGCAGAGGTCGCCGGCAACCTGTCCGTCATCGGTTACGGTATCGGTACTCTTGGCCCTGGCATTGGTCTGGGCATCCTCTTCGGCAAGGCCATGGAATCCACCGCTCGTCAGCCTGAGATGTCCGGCAAGATCCAGACCATCATGTTCATCGGCCTGGCTCTGGTCGAGGTGCTGGCACTGATCGGCTTCGTCGCCGCCCTGATCATCTGATCTGCGCAGATCAACAGACGAAAACCGATTATGTCCATCACTGAAAGGAGGGCTTGATGACACAAGCAGCAAGCGGGATTGACCTGTTCATTCCTGAGGTTTATGACATCGTATGGTCGCTGATCATTCTTGTCATCGTTGCGGTGTTCTTCTACAAGTTCTTCATGCCGAAGTTCAATGCGATCTTCGACGAGCGCGCCGCCAAGATTCAGGGCAACATCGCCAAGGCGGAGCAGGCTAGGAAGGACGCCGACGAGGCCAAGGCCAAGTATGAGGCCCAGCTGAGCACCGCCCGTGTGGACGCCGCCAAGATTCGCGACGACGCCCGTGCGGAAGCGTCCCACATCATCGCCGACGCTCGTTCCCGCGCCGAGTCCGATGCGGCCCAGATCACCGCATCCGCACAGCGCTCGATCGAATCCCAGCACCAGCAGGCCATCGTCTCGCTCAAGGGCGAGGTCGGCGCACTTGCCACCGCCCTGGCCGGCAAGATCCTCGGTGCCAAGCTGGAAGACAACGACGTGCAGTCCTCGATGATCGATTCGATGATCGACGACCTGGGCGCCAAGAAGTGACCGTGACCATCCGTAACCAGAAAGGGAGGTGACCATGCGAGGAGAGGCATCACGTATTGCAGACCGCGAGTCGCGTGATTCGCTGGCCCCGAAACTGCGCGACACCCGTGAGGACGCGTGGCGGATCGGCAACGAACTGTTCACGATCACCAAGGTGCTCGATGACAGCATTCAGCTGGAGCGCGCACTGACCGACCCGTCCCGCCCGGTTGCCGACAAGGTGGCCGTCCTGAAGGAACTGCTCGGTGACAACGCGCATCCGATGACCATGGAGATCATGACTGACTTGGTCTCCCGCCGTTGGAGCCGTGCGCGCGACATCGCCAACGCAGTGGAAGACTTCGGCGTGGACGCCATGATGTACTACGCGGACGCCACTGACGCCACGCTGCAGGTATCCATCGAGCTGTCCGAGCTGCATTCCGCACTGCTGAACCTGCCGGTCGTACGCGCCAAGCTGTACGACTACCAGGCCACCAGCGAGGCCCGTGTGAAGCTGTTCCGCGAGGTGTTCTCTGGCAAGACCCTGAACAAGGTCACCATGAGGCTCGCCGAACACGCCACTTGCAACCTGCGCCGCCGCCGCTACTTGGAGACCATCCAGTGGCTGATCAACAAGTTCTCCCGCCACATGGGCGAGTCGATGGTCACCGTGACCACCGCCACCCCGCTGAAGAAGGAGCAGATCAAGCGACTGGTCGAGGTCTACTCCGCCAAGGTGGGCCGTCAGGTGCACATCAACTCGGTGGTCGACCCGACCGTGCTGGGTGGCATGCGCATCCAGGTGGGCGACGAAGTCACGGACAACACCGTGGTCGCACAGCTGCAGAACCTGCATCGCAAGGTGCAGACGGAGGCGACTCCGGCCTGACCGGCCGAGCCAATCCGTCCAACACCACACACAAGCAAAGACTTGACTGAACAATAACCAATAGAAGGAGTGATCATGGCAGAACTGACCATCGATCCCGCCTCGATTCGCAAGGCCCTCGACGACTTCGTGTCGTCGTACAAGCCGAGCGACACCCCCACCCAGGAAGTGGGCTATGTCGCCACGGCCGGTGACGGCATTGCACACGTGACGGGATTGCCTGGTTGCATGGCCAATGAGCTGCTGACGTTCGAAGACGGCACGCTCGGCCTGGCGTTCAACCTTGACGCCCGTGAGATCGGCGTGGTGATCCTCGGCGATTTCGCTGGAATTGAGGAAGGCCAGGAAGTGCGACGCACCGGCGAAGTGCTCTCCGTGCCCGTCGGCGACGGCTATCTCGGCCGCGTCGTGGACCCGCTGGGCAAGCCGCTCGACGGCCTCGGCGAGATCCAGGGCATTGAGGGTCGTCGTATCCTCGAAGCCCAGGCCCCCGACGTGATGCACCGCCACCCGGTCGACGAGCCGCTGTCCACCGGCCTCAAGGCCATCGACGCGATGACCCCGATCGGCCGCGGCCAGCGCCAGCTCATCATCGGCGACCGCCAGACCGGTAAGACCGCCATCGCGATCGATACCATCATCAACCAGAAGGCCAACTGGGAATCCGGCGACCCGAAGAAGCAGGTCCGCTGCATCTACGTGGCCATCGGCCAGAAGGGCTCCACCATCGCCTCGGTGAAGCAGAGCCTGGAAGACGCCGGTGCCATGGAGTACACCACCATCGTGGCCTCCCCGGCAGCCGATTCCGCTGGCTTCAAGTACATCGCCCCGTACACCGGCTCGGCCATCGGCCAGCACTGGATGTACAACGGCAAGCATGTGCTCATCGTCTTCGATGACTTGTCCAAGCAGGCAGAGGCCTATCGTTCGATTTCCCTGCTGCTGCGCCGCCCGCCGGGGCGTGAAGCCTACCCGGGTGATGTGTTCTACCTGCACTCCCGCCTGCTCGAACGTTGCGCCAAGGTCTCCGATGACCTGGGCGGCGGTTCGATGACGGGTCTGCCGATCGTCGAGACCAAGGCGAACGATGTGTCCGCCTACATCCCGACCAACGTGATCTCCATCACTGACGGCCAGATCTTCCTGCAGTCCGATCTGTTCAACGCCAACCAGCGCCCCGCCGTGGACGTCGGTATCTCCGTCTCTCGAGTCGGTGGCGCCGCACAGACCAAGGCTCTGAAGAAGGTCTCCGGTACGCTGAAGATCTCCCTGGCACAGTACCGTTCGCTGGAATCCTTCGCCATGTTCGCCTCCGATCTGGATGCGGCTTCCAAGGCCCAGCTGACCCGTGGTGCCCACCTGACCGAGCTGTTGAAGCAGCCGCAGTTCCACCCGTACTCGCCGGAACAGGAAGTCGTGTCCGTATGGACCGGCACCCACGGCAAGCTCGACGACCTCGACCTGAAGGACGTCCTTCCGTTCGAGCAGGGACTGCTGGACTACATCGACCACAACACCGATATCCTCAAGACCATTCGCGAGACCGAGGAATTCACCGCCGACACCGAGGCTGCCCTCGATAAGGCCGTGGACGAGTTCCGTTCGACGTTCGTCTCTTCCGCCGGCAAGCCGCTGGTCGAGAAGAAGCCGGACGTGACAAGGCCGCGCCGGTCGATCAGGAAAAGATCGTGGCGGGAGAAAAGTAAGCCATGGGCTCGCAACTCGCATTGAAATCACGCATCCGCTCCACCGAGTCGTTGGCGAAGATCTTCAACGCTCAGGAGATGATCGCGTCTTCGCATATCGCCAAGGCCCGTGATGTGGCCCTGAACGCGAAGCCGTACACCGATGCGATTTTCGATGCCGTGCAAGCGTTGGTGGCCCACACCCATATCACGCATCCGATCGCGGTGAAGGACGAGAAGAACCCGCGCGTGGCTGTTCTCGCCCTCACCTCGGATCGTGGTATGGCCGGCCCGTACACCTCTTCGATTATCCGTGAAACGGAGTCGCTGCTGTCCCGCCTCGATGCGGCAGGCAAGCAGCCGGAGCTGTTCGTGTACGGGCGTCGCGGTTCGACGTACTACAAGTACCGTAATCGTGACATCGCGGCGACGTGGGAAGGCGACACCGACCAGCCCGGCGTGGAAATTGCTGAAACGATCTCCAACACCTTGATGGACGCCTACATGAAGCCGGCTGAGAAGGGTGGAGTTTCCGAACTCTACATCGTCTACACCGAGTTCATCAACATGGTGGTGCAGAAGGTGCGCGTGCTGCGCATGCTGCCGGTTGAAATCGTGAAAAACGAGACCAAGGTGCCCGATCCTGATGAAGAGGCACCGGCTACTGCGGATGTCGCTCCGCTGTACACTTTCGAGCCCAGCATCGAAAAGGTACTGGACGCGATTCTGCCGAAGTACATTCAGTCCCGCATCCACGAGTGCCTGCTGACCGCGGCCGCGTCGGAAACCGCAAGCCGCCAGAACGCCATGCACACGGCAACCGACAACGCACGAAACCTGATCGACGACCTTACGCGCAAGCTCAACGCTTCCCGCCAGGCCTCGATCACCCAGGAACTTACCGAAATCATCGGCAGCGCTGACGCGCTGACCAAGAAGGAAGAGTAGGAACGCATATGGCTGACAACCAGACCACTGCGGCCGAGCCTACCAACGGTCGCGTCACCCGCGTCCAGGGCTCGGTTATCGACGTTGAATTCCCGGTGGGTCATCTGCCCGACATCTACAACGCCCTGAAAGTAACGATCGTCAACACCGGCGCCAAGGAAGAAGGCGAGGCGAAGGAGACCGAGATCACCCTCGAGGTCGAACAGCACCTCGGTGATTCCACGGTCCGTTGCGTCGCTCTGAAGCCCACCGACGGCCTGGTTCGTGGTGCCTCCGTCTCCGACACCGGTGCCCCGATCTCCGTGCCGGTCGGCGACGTGACCAAGGGCCACGTCTTCGACGTGTCCGGCAACATCCTCAACAAGAAGCCGGATGAGACCATCACCGTCTCCGAGCGTTGGCCTATCCACCGCAACCCGCCGGCCTTCGATCAGCTGGAGTCCAAGACCCAGATGTTCGAAACAGGCATCAAGGTCATCGATCTGCTGACCCCGTACGTGCAGGGCGGCAAGATCGGTCTGTTCGGTGGTGCAGGTGTGGGCAAGACCGTGCTGATTCAGGAAATGATTCAGCGCGTGGCCCAGAACCACGGTGGTGTGTCCGTGTTCGCTGGCGTCGGCGAGCGTACCCGTGAGGGTAACGATCTGATCGGCGAAATGGCCGAGGCCGGCGTGCTTGAGAAGACCGCACTGGTCTTCGGCCAGATGGATGAGCAGCCGGGCACCCGTCTGCGTGTCCCGCTGACCGCACTGACCATGGCAGAGTACTTCCGTGACGTGCAGAACCAGGACGTGCTGCTGTTCATCGACAACATCTTCCGCTTCACCCAGGCCGGTTCCGAGGTGTCCACCCTGCTGGGTCGTATGCCTTCCGCCGTGGGTTACCAGCCGAACCTGGCCGATGAGATGGGTTCCCTCCAGGAGCGCATCACCTCGACCCGTGGTCACTCGATCACCTCGTTGCAGGCCATTTACGTGCCGGCCGATGATTACACCGACCCGGCCCCGGCCACGACCTTCGCCCACTTGGATGCAACCACCGAGCTTTCTCGTGACATTGCCTCCAAGGGTATCTACCCGGCTGTGGACCCGCTGAGCTCCACCTCGCGAATCCTCGATCCGCGTTACGTGGGCCAGGCTCACTACGACTGCGCCAACCGCGTCAAGGCGATTCTGCAGCGTAACAAGGAGCTGCAGGACATCATCGCCCTGATCGGTATCGACGAGCTCGGCGAAGAGGACAAGACCACCGTGAACCGTGCTCGTAAGATCGAGCAGTTCCTCGGCCAGAACTTCTATGTGGCTGAGAAGTTCACCGGTCGCCCCGGCTCCTACGTGCCGGCCGACGAGACCATCGAAGCCTTCACCCGCATCTGCGACGGCGTGTACGACGACGTCCCGGAGCAGGCGTTCTCCGGCATCGGCGGCATCGACGACCTCGAAGAGAAGTGGCACAACATGCAGAAGGAACTGGGTGCGTGATGGCTGCGGAAAAACCACGATGAAGGTCAACATCGTCGCCGCTGACCACCCTGTGTGGCACGGCGAGGCGACGAGCGTGACCATTCCCGCCTCTGAGGGCGGCATGGGCATCCTGCCCGACCATGAGCCTGTGCTCACGGTGATCAAGCAGGGTACGCTCACCGTGGTTGAGCCCGATGGCGATCGCCACATGTTCGAGGTGACCGACGGATTCATTTCCTTCGACTCGAACAAACTCACCGTGGCGGTCGAGCGCGGCCACGACGTCCAGTACTCCGGCACCGCCGAGTGATCTGAACCAACTCCTTAAGGGGCTCTCTGGTTTTTTCAGAGAGCCCCTTTTGCTATGTATGCCATGTGTTGCGCTACAGTGGTGGCCTATGCGAGTTATTGTTGCCGACTGTTCGGCCGAGTATTCGGGCCGCCTCAACGCCTCACTGCCCCTGGCCAAGCGCGTGTTGCTGATCAAGGCCGATTCCAGCCTGTTGATTTTCTCCGAATTGGGCTCCTACAAGCCGCTGAACTGGATGACCGCGCCCTGCACGATTCGTGAGATCGACCCAGCCGCCAAATCCGCGCAACATTCCCGGGAAAGTGTCGCTGGTGGGGCTGTGGATGGTGATTCTGCGACGCATTCCCCGGAAAGTGTCGCCGCTGGTGAGCCGGAAAAGGTGCTACGTGTCAGCGCCGACAAGGGTTCGGACATTCTTGAAGTGACGCTGCAGCATATCTATTCCGACCAAACCTATGATCTGGGCGAAGATCCGGGTCTCATCAAGGATGGCGTGGAAGACCATCTGCAGCGCTATCTGGCCGAGCAAATCGAGCGTATCGGCAAGGGAGCCAAGCTGGTGCGTCGCGAATACCCGACCGCCATTGGCCCAGTGGATATTATGGCCGTGAATGCCGAGGGCGAGCATGTGGCTGTGGAAATCAAACGTCACGGCGGCATTGATGGCGTCGAGCAGCTGACTCGCTACTGCGAACTGCTCAATCGAGATCCGCTGCTGGCCCCGGTGCACGGCATCTTCGCCGCACAAACCATCACGCCGCAAGCCCAGGTCTTGGCCAAAGACCGCGGCTTCACCTGCCTCATCCTCGATTACGACGATATGAAAGGCACCGAGGACGACAGTCTCAGGCTGTTCTAGATATAGCAGGGGCTCCCTCATCAGAGGGAGCCCCTGCTATATCTTTTAGTACGCGGCGAGAATATCGATTACGAAGACCAACGTGGAGTTGGCGGGAATCGGACCTTGCTCCTTATCTCCATAGGCCTGATCCGGCGGAATCACCAGCAGAACCTGAGAGCCGACGGTCTGGCCGACCAGACCCTTCTGCCAGCCCTCGATAACCTGATGCTGGCCGCTGGAATCGCTGAACAGATCGGCGTCGATTGTGGAATCGCGATCCCAGGACGAATCGAACTGCTTGCCATTCGTAAGCCAACCGGTGTACTTGACCACCACGGTGTTCTTGTCGGTCAGCTTGGCGCCGTTACCCTTGATCAGCGTCTGCGAGATCAGCGAATCAACCGAACCCTGACCGTTCATGTCGATGGACGGCTCGCCGTTTTTGGCTCGCGTCACCTTCGGCAGATTGGCCGGCACATCCTTGACTTCCTCGCCAGTGGCCTTCTCCAAGTCCTTGGACTTGGACACAAACGTCATCGCCAGAATGTAAGAGTACCCGGACGAATCCTGAGCGTTGACGCCAAAGCCAATCGTGGTGTTGATCTTGGCACCCTTGATCTGGTTGTAGTAGGTCGAGGAGAGGGTCTTGGAATCCACCTTCAGCGAGCAATCCGGCGTGTTCTTGGTCCAGGTGTCCATGAGCTCGGTTCCGTCTTTAACGTTGAGCGCGATGCCTTGGGCGCAGACGCGGTCGCCCTCCTCGATCACGTCGCCATCGCCCTTCTGCAGCACCACATAAGAGCCGTCGGACACGGTCATCGGCGTATTAAAGGAGATGGTCGGCTTCTCGCCGAGCTTGCCCTTGGCGGTCACGCCGGCAATTTGGCCCTTCTTGTCAGAAGAGTCGGAAGATGAAGAGGAATCGGAAGAAGAGGATTTCGAGTCCGAGCTCGAACTGGAGCAGGCAGCCAGCGACACGCACATCGCCAGCGAGCAGGCAAGGGCAACGGCCTTGCCGAGGGGAGATAACATAGACTTAACAGACTTACGCATGACACATCACCCTACTGGTAAACCTTGATTTTCTGCGCTCCTAGGTAATAAACAGGTGAAGATTGTAGAATGGTTGAGTTATGAGTGCTGAAGAACAGACTACAAGACCGGATAAGGGCGCCAAGCGTCCATCCCGTCATGCCAAAATCATGCGTGGAGTGGTGACGCCTATCTTCGGACTATTGGCCGTGGCGGCTGTGGTGTTGGGGTACATGAATGCCACGATGTGGAAGCCCTCCACTGAAATCACCGCTTCCGCAACCATGAGCGGCTCCCGGTATGCCGTCACTGATCCGAATGTGCTGACCTTGTTGGATCAGAATGCCACGATAACCGTGGACTCGGGATCCTCTCAGGACGAGGCGTGCGTGGCGTTGGGTTCGTCCAAGGATGTTGCCGGATGGGTCGCGTCCGAGAAGTCCTATACCCGCATCACCGGATTGGCATCATGGAGCGAGCTGAGCACCCAGAAGGGAAGCAGCACGAGTCAGGGAGCGCCTACCAATGCCGATGACGCGGTGTCGTTCAAGGATTCCGATATGTGGACTGCCGTGAAATGCGGCACTGGGTCCGTTTCGCTGAAGAGCAAGAAGACCGGCGCCTCGACGGTAGCCATTGTGGATTTGGGCGAAAATGTCACCAACGCCAAGGTGCAGCTGCACTGGGTGCGCTCCGAAGTGCCGGACTTTGCGATGCCGTTCTATCTGTCCGGCGGATTGCTGGCCGTGCTGGCCGTACTGTGCGCCTCCGTGTTCGCCATGCCGCCGCATAAGCGCCGCAAGCGCATGGTGGAAGGCATGGCAAGCGCCGTAATCGAGGAAGAGGCACCCGCCAGCATCGCAGTGTCCGGGAAGCCGGATGGTGCAAGTCGACGTAATCGTCGCCGTCACGCCACACATCGGCGTTCGGGCCGTGCGTCCTCGCAATCCTCGCAATCTGAAGCCACCGAAACACCGGTTATCATCGACCCAAGTTCGCGTAACCTGGTCGCCGACCAGCAGACCGGTGCCGAAAGCGGCGCTGAGCCCGGCCTCAGCGCCGGCGATAACGAATCGACTTCGGTAATCACCCCTGACGAACTGCAGGCCTACTTCTCCCGCTTGGCCCAAGAGGTCAATACCGGAGACGACTCGGCCGATGACGGACAGGAGGAAAGCTGATGAACAAGCGATGGAACAAACTGTGTGTGTCCGCCCTCGCCTGCGTGGCGTTGGTCGTGCCGTTGACCGCCTGTGAAGGCCAACTGCCGACGCCGGCTGCTGATACCTCCACCAAGGTTGCGCCGGATTTGACCGAGGCGCAGGAGAAGAAGATTCGTCTGAAGATTCTCAAGACGATCGATGAAGCCGATCAGGCCAAGAATCCCGATGGGTATGCGACCGTTATGGGCGGGCCCCAGCTGGACATTCGCATCAGCCAGACCACGATCAATCAGCGTGGCGGCGGTATGTCCGAATATGCGACCATTCCCAAGGACATCGCCCAGACGGTGATTCCTACGGACGACGGATGGCCTCGCTCGGTGTTCACCATCACGACCACCACCGAAGATCAGCAGTCCAAGCGTTTGCTGGTCTTCGATCAGGAATCCGCCCAGCAGAATTACAAGCTGATGGCTATGGCTCGACTGTTTGAGGGCGCCAAGCTGCCAAAGTTCGAGATTCCGACTATTGGCTCGCAGATGGGCACCGCAAAGGATGAGAAGCTGGTGGCCACTCCCGCTGATGCCTTGACCCAATACGCCGATGTGCTGCAGAACGGCTCCAAGAGCCAATACGCTTCCAAGTTCGCAGACGATTTGCTGCGCCAGGAACTGGCCAATACCACGGCCAAGGTGCAGGAAGGTATGCAACGCAACAACGGTACGCAAGAGCAAAAATTCACCGCTGTGCCTGAACAGATGTGGGTGATGCGTGCTGCAGACGGTGCCGGTGATCTGGTGGTTGGCCGTATTAACGGCGAATGGACGCGCAAGGCAGGGGATGGCCGCGAATCGCGGCCGGCTTCCGACGACGAGAAGGCGCTGTTCAATAGCGACAAGTACACCAGCACCATGAAGGTCACGTATGTGAACGTGGTGGCCTTGTACATTCCGTTGGCAAGCTCCGGTGAGCAAATCACCGCCGTGGGTGCCGACCGTCAGCCGGTAAAGGTCGAAGCGCTGTAGTTGTTGCCGCCGCCCACCGCGCGGTTAACGCCCCACCACGATATGATTCATCCACCACGATGTCGGTAAGTTTTACCTTTCGCACAATGGTGCCGTTTTGAGTCACATCGTGGTGGGCGTTTTGCTACGTGGTGGGAATTTCACCGCGTAGTGGAAGAATCCCTACGTGGTGGGAATCGGCATTACAATCAATGTCAGCAAATGTGATTGTTGTTGTACGCGAATCGCGTGGAATCGGGAGGCATTATGGCAGAGCAGCAGTTCAATCCGGGAGTCTCATTGGCGGGCGCCGTCGATTTGGAGGCGCTGAAGCATCAGGTCAAGGCCGAGCCCGGACAAGCGGGCGGCGCGCCTGCCGCTGGTGGGTACGTGATCGACACCACCGAAAACACCTTCCAGGCAATGGTGCAGACTTCCGCGACCTTCCCGATCCTGCTGCTCCTGTGGGTGCCGACCGATGACCGCCTGTTCCCGATGGCCCGTGCACTGGGCGACGCGGTGAACGCCCTGAACGGCCAGATTCAGCTCTCCCGTATCGATATCTCGTCCAATCCCTCGATTGCCCAAGCGCTGCAGGTGCAGGGCGTGCCCGCACTGTTCGCGTTGATTGCCGGCCGTCCGATGCCGCTGTTGCAGGGCCTTCCGGGTGACGACGAGCTCAAGCAACTTACCGACGAGGTGATTCCGAAGATCATTGAGGCCGCCGCGCAGTCTGGTGTGAACGGTACCGCGCCGTACTCGGGTGATCCTGATTCCGATGCCGCCAAGAGCGCTGGTGCCACCGGTGCCGTCGCGGGTGCTGAGCAGGTGCCGCCGGAGCATGCCGAAGCCCATCGTTTGGCCGAGGAGGGCGATTACGCCGGTGCCGCCGCCGAATACGAGCGCGTGCTCGGATCCGACCCGTCCGATGCACTGGCCGCCCGCGAACGTGCGAAGGCGCTGTTGCTGGCCCGCTCCGGGGCCGCTGATGTACGTGACGTACGTGCCGCTGCCGCCGCAGCGCCGGACGATGTGGAAGCGCAGTTGGCCGTGGCTGATATCGACATGATTGGTGGCCAGATTCAAGACGCTTTCGACCGTTTGCTGGACTTTTTGGCCGCCGGGCACAAGGCCGATATCGAGCAGGTTCGCAAGCGTCTGCTCGAATACTTCGCCATCCCCGAACCCACCGACCCGCGTCTGACCCGCGCCCGTCGTCGCCTAGCCACCCTCATGTACTAAGTGGTTTTGGCTCCCCTCTTTGAGAGGAGCTGTCATCGTAGATGACTGAGGGGAGCTCACGAGCGTACTCGATTGCTCCCCCCCCCCTAAACCATCCGATTCTTCCCGAAATACTGCTGGAACCTTGGCCCCTCCAGCGCCAGCTCCTCCTCGAAATCATCCGCCCACTTACAGAACGGACGGTTGGCGAGACCATCGTTATTGAATCGCGCCTGATCGGTGATTTCGGTGATGCAGAATTTCGGAATCGTCAGATTGGTAACCGGCCCGGATCGTTCGGCCTCGGCTACGATGAGCGGCGCATTCGGCCCGCCGAACACATCCACGCTCCAGCCGTCTTCCTCAATCCACACGGAATACCGGTTCTTGATGATTACCGAGCCGCCGCGCTTGATGAGTTCGGCCGCGATACGCGTATCGATTTCGCGCTCGACTTCGTAGCGCGTGCCGCCCACGGACGGACCTTTGACGGTGACATATGCTTCCGAGAACCGGTCGCGGTATTCGTCCAGCACGGCCACCGGATTTACGTCGGGCGTCATGTCGACGTGAACCTTGCGCGAGACCAGCCGCACGCGCAAGGCGTAATTGTCGGCATGCACGTAGTAGCTCTGAATGATGAGGGTCGGGGCGTCGCCGTCGTCGTATTCCGCCGGCAGTTCGCGGCAGAAGAAGCGGCGTTCGTATTCGAAGTCATCTGTAGGTTCCGACATAACCCCATTGTAGAGCCGATAATGGCGATTTTCTCGTTATTTTGGCGACGTATGTGCCGCATGCAACGTGATGTGGTGTACAGTAAAGAAGTTGCTCGGGTTTGTAGCTCAGTGGATAGAGCGTCTGTCTCCGGAACAGAAGGTCGTGGGTTCGATCCCCATCAAGCCCACCAGCATGGCTTTCGGCTAACCGCCGGAAGCCTTTTGCATATTCGGCGCGTGCAAGGCTGGTGCTGGTGTCGGCAATGGCAAGGCCGGTGATGCCGGCTCGCTTGGGTCGTGGAAAAACCGTCCGGTTTGGCGAGAACGGTAGCCGAATCGTCTGGAATCGTCTGGAATCGTCTGGAATAGCAAGGAATAGTCTGTTGATGGCCGTATGCCGGGCATCATGCGCGCTAAACGCGACTTTGCTCAGTAGACTGCTACGTAATCGGCATTGCCAATCGTTGCTGATCGTGCGATTGGTCGTAGCCGGTGGTGATGTGTACCGGCGCCGGCCGCAGCAGGTGGGCGCCCCCAAGATGAGAAGGAGCACAATATGAGCGAAAAGATGGAAGCCGTAGCCACTTCCGAGGCGCCGGCCGCGCTGGGCGCATACAGCCAGGCGGTGAAGGCCAATGGCTTCGTGTTCGTATCCGGCCAGCTGGGCATTGATCCGGCCACCGGCGAACTGGCGGGCGAGACCGCTGGAGAGCAGGCTGCACAGGCGCTGAAGAATATTAAGCACATTCTCGACACTGCCGGTACCGGCATTGAGCATGTGTGCCGCGCCACCATCTACCTGAAGAACGTCGAGGACTTCAAGGAAGTGGACGCACGTTACGCTGAGGTGTTCATCGGCTCCGTCAAGCCCGCCCGCGTGGCCTTTGGCAACAACATGATTCCCAAGGGCGCGCTCGTGGAGATTGACGCCATCGCGGTGGAGTGATTCGACGTTTCCCGGCGGCCCGTCTGCGCGCATGGTGTGTGCAGACGCGCGCGTATTGTGCGACGCATTCCCGGGAATGTTGCGCTGGAATCGTTGGGCGGTGGTCCGTGCCACAATAGAGACCATGGCATCCAAAGGAAAACCGTCGCCGCGTTCGGCCGTAAGCCCGCTGAGTGATGAGCAGGTCAAGCGTCTGGCCGCCCGCCACACGCTTGTGGACTCGACACAGTATTACCCGACCGGCCCCCGCACGCCTAATCAGCCGGAAATCAACGCCCAGAATCCCAAGGCCACCAAACGACTGCTGGGAGGGGTGTCCATTGTGTTCCGCGCCAGCTGCAAGACCAAGGCCTGGGGCTTGGAACAGGTGCCGGAAACCGGACCGTTCATCACCGCCGCCAGTCATGTCACCATGTTTGATGTGTTCGTGCCAATGATGAGCCTGTTCCACATGGGCCGCCGCCCCCGTTACATGGCCAAGGCCGAGATGGCGAAGTGGCCATTGATCGGCAAGTGGTTCCAGTTGGTCGGCATGCAGCCGGTGCAGCGTCATTCGGGCAAGGCCAAGCAGATCGAAGAGACCTCGATTGATATTCTGACGTCCGGCCGCCCTCTGACGGTCTGGCCGGAAGGCACCGTGACCCGCGACCCGAAAAAGTGGGTGATGAGCATTAAGGAGGGCGTGGGATATATCGCCCTTGAATCCTCGCGCAGACTGGGGCATCAGGTGCCGCTGTACCCGGCGGTGACGTGGGGTGCCGCCTCCATCAACACTGGTGGCCATGGCCGCGCAAAAACGTGGTGATGTGCTATGACCATGCGCTCGATTACTCCGATCTGCTTGCCGACATGGACTCATGGGGTGAAGAGCCGCCTGCCGAGGCCGTGAACGAGCTGATGTGGCGCGTGCTCAAACGCATGAACACAGTACTGGAGGAAATTCGTGGCGAGCAGTTCCCCGCTGAAGGCTACTGGGACTACCGCAGTATGAGTCGTAAGCCTTGGCCTGAACCGGCGGCCCGTTCCCGGCTGAGAAGTAGCCGCACCGGTTCCGTACGGGGAGCCTAGGCGAGTAGCATGGCACAAGATTGTGCCGATGAAGTTGCGCGACAAGCGAAGGTAGGAATTTGATATGGGTAAAAATATAACGGTTCTCGGTGCAGGAGCATGGGGTACTGCTTTCGGCCAAGTGCTGGCGGACGCAGGCAACACGGTGACCATGTGGGCCAAGGAGCAGCAGATTGTCGAGGGCATTCGCGATCACCACCACAACGCCGTGCGCCTGCCGTCCGTCGAAAAGTTGCCGGACAACATGACCGCCACTGGGGATCGCGCCGAAGCCGTCAAGAACGCGGACATCGTAGTCGTGGCCATCGCCGCGCAGTTCGCGCGAGTGGCACTCGTCGAATTCAAGGGACTGATTCCCGATCACGCCATCGTCGTCAGCCTGATGAAGGGCATCGAGCGTGGCACCAACAAGCGTATGGACGAAGTCGTCCGCGAATCCCTTGACTTGCCGGCCGACCGGTTCGCCGCCATTTCCGGACCGAACCTGTCCAAGGAAATCGCCGATCGTCATCCCGCCGCCACCGTGGTGGCTTGCACGAACCTCGATAATGCCACGAAGGTGGCCGAGGCATGCACCACCTCCTATTTCAAGCCGTTCGTGACCACCGACGTCATCGGCCTGGAAATGTGCGGCAGCCTGAAGAACGTGACCGCGCTGGCCGTGGGCATGGCCCGTGGTGCCGGCTACGGTGAGAACACCGCAGCCATGATCGAAACTCGTGGACTGGCCGAACTGACCGCGCTGGGCGTAGCCGCTGGCGCCGATCCCAAGACCTTCTTCGGCTTGGCCGGTGTGGGCGATCTCATCGCCACCTGTGGCTCTTCGCTGTCTCGTAACTATACGTTCGGCGCGAATCTCGGCAAGGGATTGACGGTCGAAGAGGCCACCAAGGTCAGCAACGGTGTGGCCGAAGGCGTGCCCACCACGGATGCGGTGGTGGCTCTTGGCGATCAGCTTGATGTGCCGACCCCGTTGGCGTATCAGATGAGCCGCGTGCTGAACGAAGGCATTTCCTGCTCGGAGATGCTTGCCGGACTGTTCGGTCACGAGGTTACCGGCGAATAACGAGAGAAGCGACGTATACGTGGCGTATACGTTGTACGTGCAAAGTCGCGTGGCGTATACGTCGTTGACGTGCACGAGTAGACTGGTGTGCGTCTCTTGTGCGCGGCGTTCCGAGCGCGGTTCGGTCCGGTTGGCGGTGCAAAGCATAGGCTTGAAAACGGTTGTAGTTTCAACAAAAGGATGGTTATGGCCAAGAAGCGTGTTGTGGTGCTCTATGGTGGGCGTGCAGACGAGCATTCGATTTCCTGCATCTCCACTGCCGGTGTGCTGGGGGCCATGGACACTGAACGGTTCGAGCCGATTCCGGTCGGCATCACCAAGGACGGCAAGTGGATCATCAATGGCGAAGATCCGCGTGGCTGGAACTTGGACGGCGGCGAGCTGCCGACCGTAAAGATCGCCCCGGAATCGCGCCCGGTGATGCTTGACCCCTCTCGCGGACAGGACGGTTTCTTCATCGGCGAGCCCAGCCACATCAATTCCGCCGATTCCGGCTTCGGCACCAGCTTCGTCAGCATGTCCGACCCGGAAATGCACCATGTGCTGACCTCCCTTGGCCATGTGGACGCGGTACTGCCGGTGCTGCACGGCCCCTATGGCGAGGACGGTACGGTTCAAGGCCTGCTGGAAATGATGGGTGTGCCGTACGTGGGGTGCGGAGTGTTTGCTTCCGCCGCCTGCATGGATAAGCATTACACCAAGGTGGTACTGGATGCCGCCGGCATTCCCACCGCGCCCGGTGTGACGGTCGATGCGCGCAACTTCACCGCCGCCGATGTGCTTGCCGAGATCGAGGACGCCGGTCTTACTTATCCGCTGTTTGTCAAGCCTTCGCGCGCAGGCTCCAGCTTCGGTGTGACCAAAGTCGAGAAAGCCGATGACCGCGAGACCCAGCAGGATCGTCTGGCCGCCGCCATCGCCACCGCCGGCGAGCACGACTGGAAGGTGCTCGTCGAACAGGGGATTGATGGTCGCGAAATCGAATGTGCCGTGCTGTGCCCGAAGGCCGGTGACGAGCCCGAGGCCAGCTGGCCCGGCGAAATCGTGCTCGATCATCAGAACGACGACCAGTTCTACGATTTCGACTCCAAGTACATGGATGCCTCCGCCAGCCACGTGGAAGTGCCTGCCAATCTGCCGGTCAGCGTGCTTGAGGACGTGCGTGACGTGGCCCGTCGCGCGTTCAAGGCCGTGGATGGTGCCGGCTTGAGCCGTGTGGACACCTTCGTGACGCCTGATGGCACGGTGATGGTCAACGAAATCAACACCATGCCCGGCTTCACGCCGATTTCCATGTATCCCAAGGCTTGGGATGCCACCGGAGTGAGCTACACCGAACTCATCACGCGATTGATTGAGGGCGTGCTGAGGTAAGTGTGGTGCGGAATCGGCCGCAGGCCGGTTCCGCTATTGACACATCGCCCATACCTGTCAGTAATTCATGCCAAGTTTTCCTAAGTTCAACAGGCGTACAGCAAATGGCGAACGCAATTCACTTGCGCGCCAGTGTCAGGACAGATTAGGCGCATAGTTTCTTTTCTTGGATTCACGGGCCGCGCGAATGCCGCGCATACCAAGCCCGACTCCCCAGACTGTCGTCTGGATGATGTTGAGAAAAGGAACATTATGAACAACCTGCGTAAGATCGCGGCCGGCTCCCTCGCCGCCGTGCTCGCGTTCTCGATGGCCGCCTGCGGCTCGAGCAACGCCTCCTCCGATGGCACCGGCGAAAGCACCGGCAAGGCCGTCACCGTGAACGAAAAGTTCGCCAAAGCCACCTCCCTCGCCGACTTCGGCACCATGGAAGACCTCGAGAAGGCCGCCAAGGAAGAGGGCGCGCTGAACGTCATCGCCCTTCCGCACGACTGGTCCAACTACGGCGAGGTCATCGAGAGCTTCAAGAAGAAGTACCCGGAGATCAAGGTCACCGAGCTCAACCCGAACGCCTCATCCAAGGAAGAGCTCGACGCCGCCAAGACCAACAAGGGCACCGACGCCGCCCCCGACGTCTTCGATGTCGGCCAGGCCATCGCCGCCACCTCCACCGACTACTTCGCCCCGTACAAGGTGCAGGCCTGGGACAAGATCCCGGACACCGCCAAGGACGCCGACGGCGCCTACTACGCCGACTACACCGGCATCATGTCCGTGGGCTGGAACGCCGACAAGTACGGCGACATCAGCTCCCTGGACGACCTGCTCGACCCGAAGTTCGCCGGCACCGTGGCCCTCAACGGCAAGCCCGCCGAGGCTGGCGCCGCCTTCAACGGCTACCTGATGGCCAACCAGCTCGCCGGTGGCGACATCAACAACCTGCAGCCCGGCCTTGACTACTTCAAGAAGCTCAAGGAAGCCGGCAACCTGACCACCGTCGACGTGACCAACGGCACCATCGACTCCGGCCAGACCGGCGTGGTCTTCGACTGGACCTACAACCAGGCCTCCTACAAGAAGGAGCTCAAGGACAAGGGCGTGAACTGGAAGTACAAGACCTTCCCGAAGGCCCAGGTCGTCAGCTACTACAACCAGGCCATCAACAAGGACGCGCCGCACCCGGCCGCCGCCCGCCTGTGGGAGGAGTACCTGTACACCGCCGACGCCCAGAACCTGTGGTTCAAGGGCGGCGCCAACCCGGTGCTGCTCGATTCCATGAAGGAAGACGGCACCGTCGACCAGGCCACTCTGAAGGACGCCATCACCATCGAAGGCGAGCCGGTCTCCTACACCAACGACGACTCCACCCGCATCACCGAGTGGCTCCAGAACAACTGGGACAAGACGATCGGCAACTGAGGCACAGACCGATGACCGCCGCAATCGCACCCATTGCATCGAACGGACCTGCTGCCGCCAAGGCTGCGGGTCCGTCCGCTACTCCCGCTTCTCCTCTCTCCTCGGCGATGGCCAAGCACCGCCAGGAGCTGGGCACGCTCGCCACCACGCTCCCGTTCTTCGCCTACACCGCCTGCTTCCTGCTCGCACCCACCGTCATCGTGATTGTCGGTGCATTCCAGGATCGCAGCGGCAACTTCACGCTCGCGAACTTCAATAAGATGTTCGAGGCCAACACCATCGCCGCATTCGGCACCTCGATTCTGGTGTCTTTAGCATCCTCTCTGATCGGCGCAGTGGTGGGCGCGCTCGCTTCCTACGCACTGGTCATTGGTGCCAAGCCGAACGGCCTGCTGCGTCGTATGGTCTCCGCCATCTCCTCCGTGCTTGCTCAGTTCGGCGGCGTGATGCTCGCGTTCGCGTTCATCGCCACCATCGGCATCAACGGTATCGGCACCATGCTTATCAAGACACTGACCGGCTACACCGTGAACCCGAACTGGCTCAGTTCGTTGCCGGGCCTGGTGACCATCTACTGCTACTTCCAGATTCCGCTGATGATCATCATCTTCCTGCCCGCGGTCGATTCGATCCGTCCACAGTGGCGCGAGGCATGCGAATCCCTCGGTGGCAACACGTTCCAGTACTGGACGCGCGTGGCCTGCCCGATTCTGGCACCCCGCTTCATCTCCGCGTTCCTGCTGCTGTTCGCCTCCGCGTTCTCCGCATACGCGACCGCCGCGGCCCTGTTCTCCCAGCGTTCGATTCTGGTGCCGCTTATGATCCAAGGTGCCATGCGCAACGAACTGGACCCCAACCAGCAGGGCTTTGCCCAGGTGCTGGCATTCGCAATGATCATCGTCGTGGCCATCGTCATGCTGTTGAGCCACGCCGTGGAAAAGAGGGCCGGACGTTGGCAATGACCGAAACTTCCGCAACCAAGCCGCCGCAGCTGCGCGCCGCTCGTGCGCGTAAACAGAGCATCATCAAATTCGTGATCCTGTTCGTCACCCTGGCGTTCCTGTTCGTGCCGCTGCTGGCCATGCTCATCTTCACCCTGCGTCACCCGCTGTCCGGCCGCTGGTCGGCCGCGCCGTGGATCGCGATTTTCACCGGCAACGGCGAGTCGCTGGGTGCCGACCTGACCGTGCTGTGGCAGGGCATCGGCACCTCGCTGGCCCTGAGCGCGGTCACCGTGGTGATCATGCTGGTGCTGCTGGTGCCCACCATGGTCATCGTGCATATTCGCTCCAAGGTTTTGGAGCGCGCGATCGAATGGGTGGCCACGCTGCCGCTGACCATCCCGGCCATCGTGCTGGTGGTGGGTTTGGGCCCGATCTACCGCTGGCTGTCCGCCGACGTGCTGAGCACCAACCCAATCTGGCTGTGCTTTGCCTACGTGATTCTCGTGATGCCGTTCGCCTTCCGCGCGATCGCCGTGGGCCTCAACTCCATCGACGTCAAGACGCTGGTCGAGGCATCCCGCTCGCTCGGTGCCTCCTGGCCCAAGGTGTTCTTCAAGGTGATCATCCCGAACCTATGGCAGTCGATTCTCTCGGCGTCCTTTATCTCCATCGCCGTGGTGCTGGGCGAATACACCGTCGCCTCGCTGCTCGGCCGTATGAACCTGCAGGTCGCGCTCTACCAGCTCGGCCAGTCCAATTCTCAAATCTCCACCGCCATGTCGCTGCTGGCTCTGCTCTTCGGCGTGGTGCTCCTCGTTGCGCTCGACCTGATCTCCGACGCAATGCGCAAGTCAAGGGAAGGTAAGTAACCTGATGAACAGCAATTCGATTTTCACCCGTCGCCATGCCGGTGCCGATGCCGCGGCTTCTGTTTCGGCCCCCGCCCCCACGTCCGCTGCCGCCGAGGACGCCTTCAAGAACGATCCCACCGCCACCCTCGAAGGCGTGCGCGGCAAGGACGTGACCAAGGCCGCCAAGGCCCTGCTCAAAGACAGCGTCAAGCGCGGCGGCGGCTCCATCCAGATGCGCGACGTCGTCAAGATCTACCCCGGCTCCACCGTTCACGCGCTCGACGACTTCAACCTGGACATCAAGCCCGGCGAAATGGTCGTGCTGCTCGGCGGCTCCGGCTGCGGCAAGTCCACCGCGCTGCGCTCGCTCGCCGGCCTCGAAGACATCCAGGGCGGCCGCATCATGGTCGGCGGCCAAGACGTCACCGGCGTGCCGGTCAACAAGCGCGAGATGGCCATGGTGTTCCAGGCCTACTCGCTTTTCCCGCACATGACCGCCCTGGAGAACGTGGAATTCGGCCTCGAAGTGCGCGGCATGGGCAAGGCAGAACGCCGCAAGATCGCCATGGAACAGCTGGAGCTCGTGGGACTTGCCGATCAGGCCAAGAAGTACACGCAGCAGATGTCCGGCGGCCAGCAACAGCGCGTGGCCCTGGCCCGCGCGCTGGCCGTCAAGCCGCGCGTGCTACTGCTCGACGAGCCGCTCTCCGCCCTCGACGCCAAGGTGCGCGTCCAGCTGCGCGACCAGATTCGCCGCATCCAACTCACCACCGGCACCACCACCGTCTTCGTGACCCACGATCAGGAAGAGGCGCTGGCCGTGGCCGACCGCATCGGTGTGATGAACAAGGGCAAGATCGAGCAGATCGCCGCCCCGCAGAACCTGTACCAGCGCCCCGCCACCGAGTACGTGGCCACGTTCATTGGACTCACCAACCGCCTGCCCGGCGCATCCAATGGCGACGAGGCCGTGGTCTTCGGCCAGCGCGTGCCGCTGCTCGCCGGCTCCGCCAAGGGCGATTCCGTGGCCGTGCTCGTGCGCCCGGAGAACCTGACGCTGGCCTTGGCCGGCAGCAGCGATTCGCACGTCGGCGAACGCGCCCGCGTGGAGGTCATTCACTTCCTTGGCTCCTTGGTGCGCGTGGATACGGTCATCACCTCCGGCGAATACCAGCGCTGGAGCAAGGGCGAACAGCTCAAGGCCACCGTGCAGCTGCCCGCCAGCGAGCTGCCGGCCGGTCTGGCGGTGGGCGATGACGTGATTGTCACCCCGCGTCCGGTCGCCGCGCTCGCCTGCTGAATGGCGTTGCGATGATCGTGCGGTTCTGTTCTGTTTTTGTGACTGTACGATCGTCGAATGGCTTATCGGCAATGATGTGTGTGGGACGGCGGCGATTTTTGGGCGATTATCGCGTGCCGTCCCACAGCAATCTTGCAGAGTAGGGGACTTTCTCGGCATTGGGAATGATTGACGTTGATCATTCCTTGCCCATTGATGATTTCCTCCCCCATTCCCAATGCAATCGAAACGCCGTGCCGTATTCTTGAAGAGTATTGCACGTGTGATCGGTCCGTTTGCGGCCAGTAACTATGGGGGATAAGTATGAGCGAACCAATGCCGCCGGCGCAGCAGCCGCAGGCACCTCAGCAATCGCAGCAGCCGCAACAATCTCCACGCGATTGGTGGTTCACGGCCCATCGCCGGTTTTCGACAATCGGCTCGGCGCTCGCCATTATGATGGTGTTCTGGATCGGACTGAATATTCTGGCCACTGAAGCACTACGAACGCTGCTTGGCACCGATGTGCCCGCTTGGGCTGTGCTGCTCGCCTCCTCCGGACCGCTGTATGTGGTGGCCATGCCGCTGAGTATGTTGGCCTTCACTCGCGTACCGGTTATTCGCACCCGGCAGTACCCCATGAAGGCGGGGGAGTTCATTCAGATTTTCGTCATGTGCATTCCGGTAATGTTCTTGGGCAATATGATTGGCAATATATTGTCTGCCGGAGCCACTGATGGTCAGGCCACCAATCGCATCAACGACGTGATTCTTGGCAGCGACTGGCGGGTGAACGCATTGTTCATAGGCCTGTTGGCACCGGTTTGCGAAGAATGGATTTTTCGCAAGGAGATTATCTCCCGCCTGCGCCGGTACGGAGAGAAGACCGCAATCATATTCTCCGCATTGGCATTCGCGCTATTCCATATGAACGTGTTCCAGTTCTTCTACGCCTTTGGCCTAGGACTGATGTTCGGATATGTATACACGCGCACCTCCCGACTGCGGTATTCGGTGGCTATGCACATGCTGATCAACCTGAACGGGTCAGTACTCGCCCCATTGGTGATACAACAGATCGATCCCCGCATCCTCGACGGCACGGTCAGCGAGGCCGAAATCATGCGTATGGCTGAAGCCGGCAACATGGGCGACATGGGCATCATGATGTTGTACGGCACAGTGATGTTGGGCCTCTGCATTGCCGGTATCGTGCTGCTTATCACCAAGCGCAAGAGCTGGGAGTTCTATCTTGCGCCAGAGGAGTTGCCTGCGGGGCTTAAAATACGCACCGCCTATGCCAATCCCGGCGTTATCGCGTACCTACTGTTGACTGTGATGCTTACCGGTTGGATGCTGTTCGCATGACTGTCATAGCCGGACCCAGAGAGGCGAGCCGGGAGATATCACAGATTGCCTGACGAGCCGCCATCTTCAACAAGGTATTCGGTGCCCGAACCGGCGATGGCTCGCGCCGCCATATCTTTGATGGTGGAAGGCAGCACACCCTCGCGCGCGAACACAAGCACTTGGCCGGTCATGCCGTAAGGGGAGAAGCCGGTGAACTTGACCAATGGCGGCTGACCCTCCAGCGCCACGTCGGCGGTGGCTTTGGTTACGCGGTCGAGAATATCCTGACTGATCGCAGACGGGTCGCCGGAGGCCTTGGCCGTGAACTCAAGCGTGGCCATGCCTTCGCTGACCGGCGTGAGCTTGGTCAGGGCGGCCGTATTGAGTACCGAATTGGGGATGACCATCATGTCTCCGGAACGGGTGCGCACCACGGTCTGACGCCAGGTGATGTCGTGCACGGTGCCTGTGACGCCTTGAATGGTCACCAGATCGCCGGGTTGGATTACGCGGCCCAGCATCAGGCCGAAGCCGCCGATGATGTTGGCGATTGTATCCTTCAGACCCAGCGAGATCGCCACACCTCCAACACCAAGGGCGGTGATAAGTGTGGTCGGATTGATGCCGAATACGGGCTGCAGTACCATCGCTGCGCCGGTGACCCAGATGGTCACGCGCGTGAGGTTCACGAAAATCGAGGCGCTGGGAATCTGAGAATTGTCCAGAATCTTGCGCAACACGCGGCTGATGACGCGGTCGGCCACAAATACGATGGCCAATACAATGGTCAGCCAGATGAGTTTGCCGGCGTTCACCTGAAACCAGCGTGCGATGTCTTCTGCATATTCAGTCATACGCCTACTGTATCGGTCGTTTCTGGTGAAGTCGTGGAGACGGGGTGGCAGAAAGCGGAATCGGCCTACGGTCGATTCCGCTACTCCTGGCGTTCGCGGCAGGTCTGGCCGAGGCCGCGGGCCAGTCGAATCGGATCGAGAATCTCGTCCAACTGCTCGGCGGGCAGGTCGGTGCGTTCGCCGGCCACCTCGCGCACGGTACGGCCGGTATGTACGGCTTCGGCGGCGATGTCGGCCGCGTGCTCGTAGCCGATGTAGTGGTTGAGCGCGGCGGAAATCGACGGTGAGGACTGGGCGTATGAACGCCCCAGGTCAGCATTGATTTCGATGCCTTCCACGCAGTTGACGCGGAACGTCTCCATGGCGTGCGTCAGCAACGCCATGCCGGTCAGCAGCTCATGCACCATCACCGGGTCGAAGGCGTTCAGCTGCAACTGTCCCTCGGCCACAGCCCAGTTCACAGTCACGTCCATGCCGAAAATCGTGAAGCAGCACTGGTTGACGCATTCGGGGATCACAGGGTTCACTTTGGCCGGCATGATCGACGATCCGGCCTGGCGAGCCGGCACGTTGAGATCGTTGAAACCGCAGCGCGGCCCGGAATTGAGCAGTCGCAAATCGTCGGCGGCCTTCTTCAGGTGCACGGCGAGGCTCTTGATGGCAGCCGACGTGGCCACGTACGCGCCCATATCCGTCATGGCGGCCACCGGATCGGGCGCGGCGGTGACCGGCAGCCCGGTGATTTGCGCCAGATGCTTGATAGCGGACTTGCGGAATCGCAGATCCGCGCAAATGCCGGTACCGATGGCGGTGGCACCGAGGTTGAGCTGGGCCAGCAGCGGCACCACGCGATCGAATGCAGCCAAATCAGACTTCAACAGCGTGGCAAACGCATGAAATTCCTGACCATAGGTCATTGGTACGGCGTCCTGCAGCTGCGTGCGGCCAATCGTCACGTCATTGATATGTTTGTCGGCCAGATCGTGGAAGCCTTGGCGAGTTTCTTGGTGGACTCGGCGAGCGGCCCGATCGCGTCGATAAGCGCGAGTTTGCAGGCGGCCGGGTAGGTGTCGTTCGTGGACTGCGACTTGTTGACGTCGTCGTTCGGATGGATGTATGTGTAATCGCCGCGCTGGCGGCCGGCGATTTCCAACGCACGGTTGGCGATCACCTCGTTCATGTTCATGTTCGACGAGGTGCCGGCACCGCCCTGCATCACATCGACCGGGAACTGATCGGCCAGTTTGCCGGCCTCAATTTCTAGGCAGGCGGCGCGAATGGCCTCGGCCTTGGCCGGGTCGATCAGGCCTAATTCCTCATTGGCGATGGCGCAGGCGCGCTTGACCGTGGCATAGGCGCGAATCAGCTCGGGATGTTGGCTATCGGTGATGCCGGAGACCGGGAAGTTGCCGATAGCGCGCTGGGTGTGAATACCCCAGTAGACGTTCGCCGGCACCTCCATCTGGCCGATGCAGTCATGTTCCAGACGGGTCTTGTTCGATGTTTCGCTCATGCTTCCATCTTCCTGTGCGTGGGTTGGAAACGCCAGCATGAGAGGCTGATTGCGCCTTGTGAGAAACCTCACGCGAGGTTCGTGCGGCGGAAACAATCCAGACTCGCTGGTTTTCGGTCAAGCGGTGTACCCGGGGAATCCTGCGGGGCCGTTCGACGATGAGATGGTGGATGGCGCGGCATGCGTGGCGGCGACCGGCATGCCGGGGGCGGTCGAATCCTGCGCATTGTGCACGAAGATGCGATTCCAGTAATTAAGCATGTCCTTTTGGCTCATGGCCAGGTATATGCCCATGGCCAGCACGGCCACATCTTCTTTAAGCAGGTCTTTGATTTCGATGGTGTCGCTCAATTCGGGCCAACGTTGCAGCACGGCGAGCATGCCGCCCACGGTGAACTCGACCATGAGATCGGTTTTCAGGTCAAGGTTCTTGGGGTCGCGTTGCAATGTGCTGAGCATTTGCAGACGGCAGAAGTCGCGCAGCGATTCGGTCAGTTCAAGCGTGCTGTGCGGGCCTGCCAACAGGGCCAGGTGGTCGAGGCGCTGACGCTGCTCTGGATCGGAGAGCGTGGCGGTGACGCGGTCTCGCCATTGTTCCTCGGGATTGCCGTTCGGATCGGGGGTGCGGTTGATCGGAATCGATTCGACCTGATGCAGGATGGCTGAATCGGCCAATTCGGGCAGGCTGGAGAAGTGATAGTAGAACGAATTACGGTTCACGCCAGCCTCACGCACCACGTCGGTAACGGTGATCTTGCGATAGTCGCGGTCGGCGAGCAATTCCCAGAAAGCGTTCTCGAGGCGTTCTTTGGCGGGCAGCACCTCGGAATCATGGCGTGGACGTGGCATCTCTTCCTCCTGATGCACCAGCGTGATATGGTCACGCTGTCTAATAACTTATTGGGCAGTATAACTATTATTTGTGGACATGTCTATGAGCTAATCGGCGATTTCAGTTGCGTCCTCCGCTGATGGCGAAGCTGTGGTGCCGGCATCGGCATCAGTATCGGCTCTGGCCGGAGCTGCGCTATCTGCTCCTGCTGCAGTTTCTGCTGGGATCTCGGCTGTTGCTTTGGAGGTCGCAGAACTTGGTGCGGAAGCCGGGGCGGGCGTCGGCTTGCGTTTGGCCGTGGACGCCTTGAACAGTATCGCCAGGGCCTCAACCAAATGACGCCGGTCTGCGGGGGTCAGCCCAACGTACGCGCCAAGCATCGCCGGAATCGAAGCGGGGAAGTTGCTCATCACCTCGCTGAAGCTGGTGGCGCCGTTGGCGTGCAGCACGGTGAACAGCGCATCCACCGCACGCTCGCGCTGTTCGGGCGTAAGCGTGGCGATCCAATGGTTCAGCTCCTCGTTAAACAACTGCGAGCTGGAACTCAAATCCGGCTCGGTGATGAACTGGTCACCATCCAATAGCCAGGTGAAGGCGGAATGCTGCATGATGCCATCCGAATCGGAAGAGACCACGCGGCAAGGCTCCGGGGTCTCGAAAATCATGCCCACAATCGACGAACTCGGCACGATTTTCGTCACCTTCGGCTGGATGGTGCGGTAGGCGGGGCTGGTCACAATCTCCGGCGGGAAACCGGGGCCATCCAGTGAATAGACATGCTGAATGCGCTTGCGCACCTTGGGATCGGCGTTCATGGCCGCGTAAATCGCCAGATTGCCTCCCTTGGAATGGCCGACCAGAATAATCGGACCCTCCCACAGTCGCGCCACCATATCCAGATAGGCGCTGGCTGAACGTTGCGCCGGCACCGGATACTGGAAAGCCATATTGAAATCTTCCTTCCATCCGATGAGCGAATCATCGGTGCCGCGGAAGGAAATAACCAACGTGCCTTTGTAGGTCGGCTTTCGGCGCTTGTGGCCGTCGGGCAGTTGGAAGGTGGCGGCGGCGAATTGGGTTTGCTCACCCTGATTGATGTGCTCGACCACCGCGCCCAGGCGAACGTTGGCGTAGCGGGGGTTTTCGCCTGCGGCCTGGAACAGGTCGTGGGTCAGGTCCGGGTTGACCACTGAAACCATTTGGGCTTCGTGCGGCTTGTCGTCGGCATGTGTTTCCGGCGAACGATGCAGCTCGCGGTTGGCCTCGTCAAGGCTTACCGATTCAAGCTCGGGATGCCAGATACCCTTCAGCCAGATCAGTGGATGCTTGGGTTCGAAAGCGCGAATGCGTGCGGCGAACGAGCCTGACCGCGTCTCATCCAGCATCAACGTCGGACAGACACTGGCCACATCCTCATAGATGAGCGTGGAGATGATCAAGGCGTCGATTTCGTTGAACGGCAAGTCGGCGAAGGAGCGCGTTTCGGTGTGCGCGTAATCGATAATGCCGGTCATGCGCACCTCCTGCTTCCGTTGATATTGCATATCCCCTTGGGCTGCGTGGTCTTGCGATCGCGTGCGGCCGTGCGGCTGCGCGCAGCAATTAACCATATGCATTCCATTGTAGGGATTGTACGGTTTTGGCCGGCGCGATCGAGCAAGACTGCACCGACGGCGAACAATTTGTGGAAGGATTCCCGTCGGCTTGTCGAAAATTGTCGGGTAGCAGGGTTGCGATGCCAGCCAGCCGACCACCCTCCGGCGCTACGCGCCATCTCCCGCCGGCGGGAGGGTTAACCACTCAATCCTTTTGACGAGGCGGACCGCTGGGCCCGTCAAAGGTTCGGCAGATCGAAGCGCGCCAGATCCACGCCCTCGAGTTCAAGCAACTCGGCCTTGATGTCGAGTCGGCCGCCGTAGCCGCCAAACGCGCGGCCCGAGCCGACTACGCGGTGGCAGGGCACGATGATGGTAACCGGATTGCGCTTCACTGCGCCTCCGACCGCCTGCGCGGTCATGCGGCCGCCGCCGCGTCGTTCGGCCAATTCGGCGGCGAGTTCGCCGTAACTTACCGTCATGCCATAGGGGATTTCGGCCACCAGATTCCACACTTCATGTTGGAATGGCGTGCCGGCGGGATGCAAAGGCGGCACCTGATCCGAGCCGGGGCGTTCGCCGGCGAAATAGGCGGTCAGCCATTCGCGGGTTATACGGAATACGTCGGGTTCACTATCGGATTCGCGATTCGAATCGAGAACGGCTTGGTGATCGGTGGCCCACCACCAGTCTTCAAGACAGAGTTCGGTAAGTCCCTCGCCGTCGGAGGCCATCATCATCCGGCCGATGGGCGTTTCGACTGTGGCTCGCATCAGTTGTCGTTGCGTCATACCGCCATTATCGCGCGTTGAGGGATGAAGCCCATACCGTGCCTGATTCCATGAAGGACGGCACGTCGGCGTAGTTCGGGAACTTCACTTCGGCGCTCGATAATCGTTGGAAAACCGGTGGGACACGCGGGGGCTTGGCTTTTTCCTGAGATTGGCGTATCTTTGTCACCTGTTGCCTGTGAAGGTAACACATGCGGACATAGCTTAGTTGGTAAAGCGCAACCTTGCCAAGGTTGAGACCGCGGGTTCGAGTCCCGTTGTCCGCTCTCGGATGGTTGATTCATGCTGATTGATTCGACCGGATGATGACCCGGGCGGTTGGCGCAGTGGTAGCGCACTTCCCTGACACGGAAGGGGTCACAAGTTCGAATCTTGTATCGCCCACTCGATGAATCGCCGGCAGAATGTTGCCGGTTTTTTCATCACAGGCTCGGGCGATTGGCGCAGCGGCTAGCGCACTTCGTTCACACCGAAGGGGTCGTAGGTTCGATTCCTACATCGCCCACCCGAGATTCACGCTCGTTGGCCATGTGGCCGCGAGCGTTTTTTCATAATCGATGTATTCCGATTATGCCGGTCCAATCGGGGTGCGGGCTAGAATGCCGCGGAGCCGGCAGAATGGCGGGATTCCGCCGATGCAACCTGTGGTTGCGCGCGAATATGCAACCTGAAGATGGTGGCGCGGAACTGGTTTGCCGTGGCATAGTGAGGGCATCGGCCGAATATGTCATGATGAGCATTACCTATGAAGGGACACTCCGATGAGCTTCCGCGCCAACCTGCAATACCTGCGCGCACAACGCAACATGCCCCAGGAACAGCTGGCCATGTTGCTCGGCGTCTCGCGCCAGGCCATCTCCAAATGGGAATCCGAGAAGGCCTATCCCGAGATGGACAAGCTGCTTATGATCTGCGACCTGTTCGGTTGCACGCTTGATGACCTGGTACTTGGCGATGTGAGTGCGAGCGTGAACGTGGGTGCGGCCGCGCGCGGCGCAGCGGAGGGCGACCATGGCTCGGCTGCCAGAACCGTAACCGGGGAGGGAGCCGGGGAACCCGCGTATATGAAGGATGCTGATGGGAACATCGGTGAATCAGCGCGGTCCGGCGGTGACGGCATCAATGGCCCGAGCTCCGCAAATGCATTGCCCGGCGAAATGTTGCACGGAACCAGTTCATCACGTCCCGGCACGCTGGCTAATGTGGCTGCCTTACCGCAGGATCTGACCGGCTACGATGAACACCGCTGCCGATTCGCGCTACTGATTGCCGGCGGTGTCGCGGCGATTATCGCGGGAGCCGGCATCGGCAACCTGTTCGATTCCGATAATTCCATTCTCGGCGTGACGCCACTCAACGATTTTCTGACATTCCTGGGCATCTGCGTGGGCGTGATTATCGGGCTGGCGATGCTGATTCCGGGCGGCATGTCACATACCGACTTCAAACGGCGGCATCCCTATGTCGAGGATTTCTATGCTGCGAGATGTCGCCCTCGGCACAGAGTTGCCGAGGGCCGGCAAATCACTCCCGCGTCGGGTCTTTTTGCAGGAGCAGGAAGACGAGTGCCGCGACGAGCAGGACGGCGATGGAGAGCACGCCGAGCGAGGCGTTGCCGGTCAGGGACGTGGTGGTGGCCACCAGGAAGGTGCCGATGATCGAGGCGGTCTTGCCGAAGATATCGTAGAAGCCGTAGTACTCGTTGGCGTGATCCTTGGGGATGATCTTGCCGTAGTACGAGCGGGAGAGCGCCTGGATGCCGCCCTGGAACATGCCGACCAGAATCGCCAGAATCCAGAACTCCACGGCCGACTTCAGGAAGAACGCGGCGAAGAACACGATGCACATGTATGCCACGACCGCCGCCGTGATCATCACTTTGCAGCCGAACCGGCCGGCCAAACGACCGTAGAGAATCGCGCAGGGGAAGGCCACGAACTGCGTGACGAGCAGTGCCACCACCAGCTGGGTGGAGTCGATGCCAAGCTCGGCACCGTAGGAGGTACTCATCGAAATCACCGTGTTCACGGCATCGATGTAGAAGAAGAACGCGATCATGAACATCCACAACGGCTTGTTCTTCACGATTTTGCCGAACGTGCCCGCCAGTTCGCTGAACGTGCCGCGCACGGCCGAGCCCAGCTGGTCACGGGTGGCGCGATAGTGCACTTGGCGGTAGCTGGTAAGCAGCGGGATGGTGAATGCCACCCACCAGATGGCGGTGATGATGAACGAGGCGCGCGTGCAAGCCACCGTGGACCAGTCGAAGAGCGACGGGCCGCCGAAGATCAGCGCGATGCAGAAGATGAACGGCACGGTGGAGCCGATGTAGCCCCAGCCGTAGCCATGCGAGGAGACCTTGTCCATGCGCTCGTTCGAGGTGGCGTCGATGAGCATCGAATCGTAGAACGTTAGCGAGCCGTTGAGGCCGATGGTCGCCAGAATGTAGACGACTAGGAACGGTAGCCAGGTCAGGGGCAGGGCCATTGCGCAGCAGGTGACCACGCCAGTGCCGAAGAAGCCAAGGAAGAACTTGATTTTCATGCCTTGCACGTCGGCGATGGAGCCGAGCAACGGCATGAGCAGCGCGATGACCAAGGAAGCAATGGTTTGCGCGTAGCCCCAGGCGGACACGATGTTGCCGTCCGCCGGCATCAGCGATTTGGCGTAAATGGGGATGACGGCGGTGGACAGCAGCACGAATGCCGAGTTGCCGACGTCGTAGATGATCCACTTCTTCTCGCGGGCGGTCAGTTTGGCGCTTTGCGGCACCGGTTCGTGGACATTCGTGGGATCAGTCATATACACTCCTCGACAGTATTCAACTCAATCTATCGTAGAAGCGCGGACTAGGGTAGGGGAGCCATTCCGGTTGAACGGCGGATGAATAATGCCGGGCCTCTTTCTAAGGGGAGCCAGAGCAAATAGCTCCCTCGCCTGAGGGAGCTGGCCGGCGAAGCGGACTGGGGGACGCGTACCTAGGTAGTCGACCTATTCGCCGATCAGCGCGATGGCCTCGTCGTAATCGGGGCATTGCGGCACGCCGTTGAGGCTGTGCTGGATGGCGATGGATGCCGCCGCGTTGGCGATCTTTACCGATTCGGCCAGACTATGGCCCTTTGCCAGCATCGCGCACATCACGCCGGTGTGGCAACCGCCCGCCGAACGGGTGTGTACGGCCTTGGTCGGGTATCCCTCGATATGAATCGTCTCGCCACCTGGCTCACGAATCCAAGCGCCGCGGGCGCCGACACGCACCACCAGCGGCGCGCGCAGTGTAGCGCCCAAGCCGTCGCACAACTGGTGCATGAAGTCGTCAAGTCCGCCGCCAATGGTGACTTTGCTGTCGTCGATTGGCGCACCAAGTCGCTCGGCCAGCGTCATGGCCTCCTGACGGTTGCAGGACCAGACCGGGCGTGCGAGCACCAGGTCCTCAAGCATATGGTCGTTGACCAAACGCAACGTATTGGTGGGGTTGATCACCAGCGTGTAGTCGCGTGCAGCCGGGTCGGTACCGGCCTTGAGCAGGAATCCGTCCACGCCGGTGGCCGTGTGGTCCATCAGTGTGTTGCCGCTGATGTGCACCACGTCTTTGGGCTGCGGCTCCAGCGTGTCGAACGTGTCCGAGTCGCCATGAGCCTCGGCGCCATAGGAAGCGATGAATGTCTTCTTCGGCGCGCCGGAGCTCAGCACCACGCGGAAGCCGGAATCCTCATCAAGACGATCCTGGCCGATATGCGTAATGCCGTTGTCTTGGAATGACTGGCGGATGAAATGCGCCCACAGGCCGTTGCCCAGAATGCCGGCGTGCTCGGTCGGCACGCCCATGCGGCTGGCCGCCTGCAGCACGCGATAGCTGCCGCCAATGGAGGGCTTCGGATGATCGGCCACGGCGAATCCGCCCTGTGCCGGCACCTTGTCCACATTGAGCATAATGTCCACCCAGACTTGCCCCAGTGAAATCACGCTGGGCTCGTGAGTGCCGATACCTCGCTTGAGATTCAACATGACAGCCTCCTTCGTCGTAAGTTGCACGAGGACCCCTTCGTCCCTTGCCGTCTCTTATACCGAGATTATATGAGAGTTTGCTGGATGCGGAAAAGGAAGGCCGGCGTGTTTTATCGGGTAAACGCTATGATTTGCAGCGTAATTCGCCGCTGGCGAACTGCTGACGAACTACTTGCGGACCGCTGGCGAACCAATGCCGAGCCGCTCGTGAACCGCTGATGGCCCACTCGCAAGTTACGCTCGAACCGCGCGTGAACCGCCGAGGTTCGCCCATGATACACGCAAGAGTTGCGGTTGTCGGTATTGGGCTATATATTTGTGAAGTTGTGTGTTCGGCATGTCGGGTGAAACCGGCGGTCGAATGCGTGAAAGACTTGACACATCAAGGTTAAGGGAGTCCATCATGGCAGCTCGTTGCGCAGTGTGCGGCAAGGGACCGCAGACCGGTTTCACCGTTTCCCATTCGCACCGTCGTACCAAGCGTAGCTTCCGCCCGAACCTGCAGTCTGTGCGCACCACGATTGATGGCGAGAACACTCGCCTGCGCGTGTGCGTCAAGTGCCTCAAGGCTGGCAAGGTTCAGCGCGTGGCCGCGTGAATCGCGTACTAACGTGGAGCAAAACCCGTTTGAGCTTCGGCTTGGCGGGTTTTGTTGTTTCTGCGGCCTAAAGAGGCCGTGCGAATAGAATAGGCCAATATGAGCATCACTATGGGCACCACTCTCGCTTCGCTGGTCACCAACAAGCGTCGCGTGTCCGCGCTCAAATCGCTGGGAATCGTCACTGTCGGCGACGCCCTGACCTACTATCCTTTCCGCGTCACCGAACCGGTGCCGCTTCGCGCCATCCGCGAGGCCGCACCCGGCCAGCAGATGGCATTTGCCGCCGTGATACGAGATATGCGCGTGGTGCCGATGAACGCTCGCCGCGGCTACCGACTCGAAGCGACGGTCGATGACGCCGACTTCGCCCGGTCTCGTCGCGTACCCGGCAGTACGGCCCGGCTCACGTTCTTCTCGTATCGTAAATCGTATGTGGATTGGGTCAGCGTGCGACTGCGCGCCGGCACGTCTGTGGTGGTCTCCGGTATGCCCGGCGAATACATGGGTCAGCTGCAGTTCACCCATCCCGAAATCCTCACTGTCGCGCCCGTGCCGGCCGGAGCAGGAGCGGGGCTTGAGGGTTACGCTCGGGGCGCGGCATCCGGCAATGGTGCGTTTGCGGGAAGTGCCGATCCGTATGCCAGTGCGCAGTCCGCGTATCCGCCGGCCGCGACTGCCCCTTCCGGGGCCGCGTTGAAATACGACGCCGATACCGTGCAAGAGGCGCTTACCCGCGTCTGCCGGCCCCGCCCGGTATATCACGCCAGTTCGCGTATCTCGTCCGAACATATTCATGAGACGATTCTGGGATTGCTGTGGATGATGGGGGCCCGCACGTCATCCACGCCTGACGGGCAACTCGCTGGCGCTGGGGCAGCCGGCATTGTGGCTCCCGCGACTGACACCATCGCCGTCCAAAACGGGGAAGAGAAGTCCGGCACGACCGCCGAATCCGGTGCTGAGGCGCTCTCCCAATCCATCCCAGATGTGCTGCCCGAATCGGTGCGCAAGGCCAAGAACCTCATGCATCGGGCTGAGGCGTTCCTGGCCATTCATGATCCGGCCTCCACGGCCCGGTTCAAGGAGGCCATCGAAACCCTGCGCTATGAGGAGGCTTTCGTTTCGCAGACCTCGCTGCTGAAGTCTCGACAGCACGCGCACAAGTCATCGGCGCATCCTTGCCCGCTGAACGAGGCGCTGGAAACAGCTCGAGCGTCGGTGGGCGAAGCGGTTGCGGAGCCAAGTACGCAGCCAGAAGCATCGGAGCGCGGTTCTGCGACCGATCTGCCTGATCTGCCCAATTTGCCCAATTTGCGCGACCGCTTCATCGCATCGTTGCCGTTCACACTGACAGCCGGGCAGAGTCAGGTGGTGGACGACATCGCGTCCGATCTTGAACGTGACTGGCCCATGCAGCGTCTGTTGCAGGGCGAAGTCGGCTCCGGCAAAACCGTAGTGGCGCTCGCGGCCATGCTGCAGGCGGTCGGCGCCGGCTATCAGGCGGTGCTGGTGGCTCCCACTCAGGTGCTTGCCGAACAGCATTACGAGACCATCAGCAAGATGGTGTCGGGGTTGACCCTTGCACAGCCGGGTGCCAAGGAGACCGATGCCGCGGCCGACGTTGAGGGCGCGATGGGCGCGTCCGGTGCTTCGACGGTCTCTTCTTCCAAGGTGACTGCGGAAATTCCCGTCACCCTGCTGACCGGTGGTATGAAGCTTGCCGCCCGGCGTAAGGCGCTCGCTGCGGCCGCCAGTGGTGAGCCGGGCATTATCGTGGCCACGCACGCGGCGTTTTCCAAGACCTTCCAAGCCCCGCACTTGGCCTTGGTGGTGATCGACGAGCAACACCGGTTCGGTGTGGAACAGCGCGAAAGCCTCAACGCCAAAACCGATGACGGCACCACGCCGCATCTACTGGTGATGACCGCCACGCCCATCCCGCGCACCGCCGCCATGACTTGGTTTGGCGATCTCGATATTTCCTGGCTCACCGAATTGCCTGGCGGCCGCAAACCGATTCGTACCGTGGTGGTCAATGAGGCCGACGCCGCCACCATGGGGCGTATGTTCGCGCACATTCGCGCGCGAGTCGACGCGGGGGAGCGGGCCTATATCGTGTGCCCGCGCATTGATGCGGATGATGAGGAGAACGAAGGCGGTTCCGGCGTTTTGGCAGCAGCCGGTTCTGCCCGCGGACGCGCCGCAGCATCTGGTTCCAGTGCCCGCACAGCTGCGGGCGGCCGTGTGACGCGCGCGGCGGCCGATGCCATCGGCATCGACGACCCCTACGAAACCTTCGACGAAAATGGCGAAACCGTGGCTCGCCCGCCATTGCATGCGGTGGCCGAAATCGCCGACCGGTTGCAGAAACTTCCACAGTTCCAAGGCATTCGGTTTGCGACTCTGACCGGCCGCGACAAGGATGACGTCAAAACCCAGGTCATGGCCGATTTTGCCGGCGGCGAGACTCCGATCCTGGTGTCCACCACGGTGATCGAAGTCGGCGTGGACGTCAAGCAGGCCAGCTGCATCGTCATCTTTGATGCCGACCGATACGGCCTCTCTCAGCTGCATCAGCTGCGCGGCCGCGTGGGGCGTGGCGGCACCAACTCGTGGGCGTTCCTTATTTCCCGTGCGGAACCCGGCTCCCCGGCCGAGCAACGGCTCGAAGTGATTCACCACTCGCTCGACGGTGCCGAAATCGCCCAAGCCGACTTGGAATTCCGCGGTGCCGGCGATGTGCTCGGCGACGCCCAATCCGGCGGCAAGTCCAGCCTGAAGCTCCTGCGCGTGGTCAAGGACGCCGACATGATCGCCGACGCCCGCACCCGTGCCGGGCAGCTTCTGGCCGCCGACCCCGAACTGGCAGGTGAGGTCCAACTCGCCGGTGCCGTCCTCGACTTCACCCGAGGCAACGAAACCTTCCTGACCTCCAGCTGAGGCACCTCCAGCTGAGGCTAGGGCTGCGCCCCCGTAATCGCACGATATAGTTTTTCCGTATGCCGATCGTGAGGAAATCACGGTCGGGAAGCCCTCGAATGTGCTTCAGTGGAGGCAAGACCATTCGTACATGAGGTACTCGAAGTGCATATATCATTGGTGCGCTTCGAGCACCCCATTGTTGTTCATGATTGGTATGCGCAGATGAACCTGTACAGTGAAAGCTATGCGTGTAATTTCTGGACGATTCAAGGGTGTGGCGCTTGCTACGCCGAAAACGGGTACCCGGCCTACCACGGATCGCACCAAAGAGGCGATTTTCTCGCACCTCGACTCATGGGGAGTGCTGGATGATGCCCGTGTACTGGACCTGTTCGCCGGTACTGGTGCGTTGGGCATCGAAGCGCTGAGCCGTGGCGCGCGAGAACTCGTGGCCGTGGAAAGTTCCCGGCCTGCGGCGGCGCTGATTACCAAGACCTTGGCGCAGCTACAGAAGAATCGTTCGTGGGATGCTTCGCTCAAGGCCCGTGTGCTGGTCAAAAAAGCCGAGCAAGTGCTGGCGGCTTCGGCGAACCATTCGACGTGATATTCATCGACCCGCCCTATGCCTATGAGACCGCTGAATGCAATCAGCTACTGTCCGATCTGGCGGCGGGCAGCGCCACCAACGAGAACACGGTGATCATGCTCGAACGCTCGGTACGCTCGGATGATCCCACTGCCCCCGGAGGCTGGCAAATCACCGAAAGCCGCAACTACGGCGAAACCGCCGTCTTCTACATCGAATCCGCGGATGACGACTCGGATATAGAGCGTTCCGACGATTCCGCCGCGTAGTGAATCTCCCACCGTGTGGTGAATTAATCGGCGAGCCGGCGCGGATGGGCGGCGGAGACCTCCCAGCCCAAGGCCATCAGGTCTTGCGATCGGCCTTATCCAGCGCCTTGCAATCCAGTGCCGCGATAAGGTCCGGCCGAATCTCGGCGGTGCGGGCCAGCGCTTCGTCGCGGCGAAAACGGTCCACCTTGCCGTGGTCGCCGGACAACAGCACATCCGGCACCGCAATACCGCGCCACACGGCCGGCTTGGTGTACTGGCGATGTTCAAGCAGTGCGCCCTCGCCGGTGTAGGATTCCTCAACAATCGAATCTGGGTTGCCCATGAATCCGGGCATCAGGCGGGTGATGGCCTCAAGCATCACCGATACCGCCACTTCGCCGCCGTTCAGCACATAGTCGCCGATCGAATATTCGCGTACGTCGACGCCTGGGCGCGGTAGTAGTCCGGGATGCGCGCATCGTAGCCCTCATACCGGCCGCAACCGAACAGCAGATGGTCGGCATGGCTGAGCTCGGTGGCGTCGCGCTGGGTGAACAACGGGGCCGATGGGTTCGGGAAGATGAGCACCGGTGCGCCGGATGGGGCGGGGGAGCCGGACGGCTGCGAGAATCCCAGCAGTTCGTCCAGACATTCGCTCCACACTTCGGGCTTCATCACCATGCCGGCCCGCCGCCGACTGGCGTATCATCCACCGAATGATGCACATCGTGGGTCCAGTCGCGCAGGTTGTGCGCCTTGATCTCCAACAATCCCTTGGCCTGGGCTTTGCCCATCAGGCTGAGGTTCATCACCTCAAAGTATTCGGGGAACACGCTCACGATATCGATCTTCATGTCATCCAGCCTAACGGTAGCCCCTCCCGCATTACACGGCCACCACTACACTATTGCGGTGATGAATACGACGATGAACCTCCCCACCCGCAAAAAGCCCGAAGTGTTGTCCCCGGCCGGCAACCTGAGGGGCCTGAAAACCGCGGTCGATTATGGTGCCGACGCCGTCTACTGCGGCGGCAAAGCCTTCGGCATGCGATCGGCCCCCAAAAACCTTAGCCTTGAGGATTTCGAGGAAGGATCGCGCTACGCCCATGAACGCGGCGCTCGCGTGTACGTGACCTGCAACGTGCTGCCGCGCAACAACGAGATCGAAGCCATGCGCGAGTACGTCGGCCAGCTCAAAGACACCGGCGTGGACGCGCTGATCGTCTCCGATATTGGCGTGATGATGATGGCCCGTCAGGTGGCTCCGAATCTGGAACTGCACGTCTCCACCCAGGCCGGCGTGACTAATTATCAGGCTGCGAACGCCTTCTACGAGCTTGGTGCTCGCCGTGTGGTGTTGGCCCGCGAGATGGACTTGCAGGCCGTGCGTGATATTCGCGCCAACATTCCCGATGACCTCGACATCGAATGCTTCGTCCACGGTGCTATGTGCATGGCCTTCTCCGGCCGCTGCCTGTTCTCCAACTATCTGACCGGCCGCGATGGCAATCACGGCGAATGCGCCCAGCCATGCCGCTGGAAGTATTCGATCGTGGAAGAGAAGCGCCCCGGCCAGTACTTCCCGATCGAGCAGACCGAGAACGGCGCCTATCTGTTCAATTCGCAGGACATGAATATGCTGGGACACTTGGATGATTTGATTGACTCCGGTGCCACCAGCCTCAAAATCGAAGGCCGCGCGAAAAGCGCCTACTATATCGCCGCCATGACCAACGCCTACAAAACCGCGGTTAATGAATACATGATTCAACGCGGTTTTGAAGACGCTGATGGCAATGTTTTGAAGCCTTTCCATGACCGTGTGATTCGCCCGGGCGACCCCGATTTTGGCCAAGGAACCGAAGATCAAGTGATGCGCAATGCTGATGCCGCGTTCGCCGGTGTGGCCGATGAGGGATATGACCGTGGCTCTGATACTGCGGTTGCCGATTCGGTCACCGGCTCGGTTGCCGCAGAACGTGACCGCGTGACGGTTGCTGATGCCGTCGACTCAACTGCCTCTGGTACGCCGGCCGGCACCGCCGTCGAACCCGACGGCATGAGCTCTCACGCCCGTTCCACGCGCCGCAAGTCCAACACCGCGGTCGAACAGATTGAGACCGATTGGAAACATGCGGCCGTTCGCCCGGCCCCACACGTCGAACTGCCCGAATGGCTGCTCGAGGAAACCGACAAGGTGGCCCACCGCGACTACTCCACCGGCTTCTATTACCCGGAGCACAAGGTCACACAGAACACCGACCGCTCCGCCTACTTCCGCTCATGGCTGGTAGTGGGCGAAGTGCTGAGCTGGAGCGCGGACGAAGACGGACGTGTCACGCTGATGAGCCGTAACAAGATTGAGCCCGGTCAACAGGTCGAATTCCTGCTGCCTGGCGAGAGACCATTGGTCTTTACCGTGCCGGAAACCGGCCTGCGCGATGCCGATGGCGCGCCAGTACCCGCCATCAATAATCCGGCGCACGTGTTCTCGATGCCCTGCCCGCACCAGGTGCCCATCAACGCCGCCATCCGCTCGCGCACCAAAAGCCCACCCTCAAAGCCGAATAACCTACCACTCCGCCCCCGCTGACTGGGGGTGGTCATGAAAATCATGAACACCGCCCGCACCCAAGAAAGAATGCCTTATGCCTGAATACAGCGAAGAAATCCTCGATTCCAACAGCATCAGCTCTACCGATAAAGCCGGTCGCCCTATTCCGGTGACCATCCCCATCGCACTGGCCCCCGGCATCAAGGTGGTGTACACCACGCGACTGGGCGGCCTGAGCGCCGGCGATTACGGCAACCTGAACCTCGGCGGCAAGTCCGGCGACGAACCTGAGGCCGTGCTGTCGAACCGCATCGCACTCGCCGAAGCGGTGCAAGCCCGCCTATCGCTGGTCTCCCAAGTACATTCCGGCGTGGCTGTGGACGTGGACGACTCGTTCGTCATCAACACCCCCTTCGGCTTCGACGTGTCCGGCACACATGGTGAGACTGACACTCCGCACGTCATCGAGGCGGACGGCCAGGTCACCGCACAATCCGGCATCGCCCTAGGCATGTTCGCGGCCGACTGTCTGCCGGTGCTGCTGGGCGACCCGGTCACCGGTATCATCGGTGCGGCCCACTGCGGCCGTCGTGGTCTGGAGCGCGGCGTGATCGGCGCCACGGTGGACCTGATGAAGAGCAAGGGTGCCGACCCGGCGAACATCGTGGCCACACTCGGCCCGCGCATCTGCGGCGACTGCTATGAAGTGGGCGACGAGATCGCCGACCAGTTCATCAAGCGCTTCCCGCTGACCAAGACGAAGACCCGTTTCGGCGGTGCCGGCATCGACATCGCCGAAGCCGCGATGATCGACCTCGCCTTCGCCGGTGTACATCAGGTGGTCGATTCGATGCCGCGCGTGCACGCCGCCACCCAGTACCTTGAGGAAGACCCGGAACTCGCCGAACTGTGCCGTACGGACGGCGAAGGCCCGGCCGAGCTCGCGGAGCGCATCGACAACATCAGCCACAGCATGTGCACGCTCGAAAACCCACTGTGGTACTCGCACCGCCGCGCCGCGCTCGCCAACAAAACACACGAAGGCCGCCTCCTCGCCCTCATCGTGCGTGACTAAACGGAGAATGCGAGCACATTCCGTGGAGAAGATGTGATGCAGTTCACGGACGGCCAGCCCTCACCTTACGGTGGTGCCTATGACTGAGAGAGATTTCGATACCCCCGTCGAGACGCCTACCGTCCAACCGGCCCCCGCTCAGGGTGCCAAACCGGCGCAAACCGTGCCGGTGGTGGCCGTGGTGCTGGCCGCCGGCTTCGGTACGCGCTTCGACCCCGATAATCCCAAGCAGCTTGTCTCCGTGGGCGGCAAGCCCATCGTGTGCTGGAGCATTGATGCCTTTGAACATTGCGATCGCGTCAGCGACATCGTGGTGGTGGTCAATCCCAAGGTGCGCGGTGAAGTGGAAACGTTGGTTGGCGAGATGGGCTACACCAAAGTCCGCGTCATCATTGACGGTGGTGACGAACGTGTGGACAGTACCGCCGCCGCGCTCGACATGCTGGCTACGGCTGGCATTCCGGACGATGCCAAGATTCTGATCCATGACGCCGTCCGTCCGTTCGTGGAACAGTCCGCCATCGACGGTTCGATTGATGCGCTCGACCAGTTCACGGCCGCGACCGTGGCCTACGCCTCAACCGACACCGTGCTGTTGACCGAGGATCTGGGCGATTTGAAAGTGGTCAAGTCGGTGCCGGACCGCCCGAACACCTTCCGCGCGCAGACCCCGCAATCCTTCCGCTTCGCGACGATTCGTCACGCTTACGATTTGGCTGCCGCCGACCCGGACTTCCATCCCACCGACGACACGCGCGTAGTGGTCGATTATCTGCCTGATGAACCCGTCGCCATTGTCTCCGGTGCGGAAACCAACCTGAAGATCACCACGCTGGAAGATATTCCCACAGCTGAGCGTATCGCCGAGGAGATTCTCGGTCGTGATCCCAAGGAAGAGGCCCGCGCCCGCATGCACGCCCTGCTGGCCCAAGCGGCCGGCCAGATGCATCGCTAGACTGGCATTATGCGTGAACTCAATGTTGTGATCTCCGGCTTCGACCACTATGACGGCGTGGAGGTCAATCCCGCCGTCGAAGTGCCCAAGGCCATCGCCGAGCAGGGACTGGGCGTCTCCTCTGCTCCGGACGATCCGTTGGAGCAGGTCGCCGTCACCGTTCATGCTGTCAGCATCCCGGTGAGCTTCGCCAAAGCCTGGCCCACGCTGAAAGAGACGATTGAGGCCACCAAGCCCAATATCGTCATCGCCACCGGGCTCAAGCACGCAGCCCGAGGCGTGATGCTTGAACGATGCGCCACCAACCTGATGGACGCGATCAAGCCAGACGCGGACAACGTGATCCCACGCCGCGAACCCATCGACCCCAATGGCCCGGCCGCCTATTGGACCCGCCTGCCGTTGCGCTCGATCCTGAATGATTTCACGGACGATTCGATTCCGGCCACCTTGAGTTCGGACGCAGGTACGTTCGTATGTAATTCGCTGTTCTACAACTTGCTCAACTGGACCGCCACCCAGGAGCGGGTGCTGGGCGGATTCGTCAGCTTCCCTCCGGTCGTTCCGGCGCATTCCAGCCAGCATGGTCTACCACTCGACCAGCAGATCGCCGCTGGCCGTGATGTGGTGCGCGAAGCCGTGCGCTACTATCTCAAGCCCTCCAGCTCCGACATCCTCATCGCCTAGCACGCTGTGCGCCACGCCGAAATAGAACATGGTTCGCACGCATTGTAACGATTGCGCGTCGCTCAACGCTCAGCGCCAGTGCGATGCGCTACAGTGCTTCAAGGATGTGCCAAGAGCTTTATGCGTGTGCGAAAGGAATAAACAGCGATGGTGGATCGTTTCCCGGTGGTGCTGCGAGGATATGACAAGGAGAAGGTTGATGCTGCCTTCGACGCTACTCAGGAGAGTATGAAGCGTGCGCAGCAGACGTTGGCCAGCATGCGTGAGCAGATTGCGGCGGATGACGACCGTATTCTGCAACTGCAGGCCCAACTTCAGGAAGAGAAGAACAAGAAGCCGGAAGGCAACAGCTTCGCTTCCTTGGGAGCGAACGCCCAGCAGATGCTTGCCTCCGCCGAACAGACGAGTACCGAACTGCTGGAACGCGCCAAGCAGGACGCGTCCTCCATCCGTACCACGGCTCAGGCTCAGGCCGAAACACTGATCAACAACGCCAAGCTGGATGCCCAGCATATTGTTGACGACGCCAATGCCAAGGCCGCCTCGATTCTGACGAACGCCAGCAATCAAGCCGAATCAGTGACCACCTCCGCCAACGAGGATGCCGCACAACTGCGCTCCGAAACTGCCAAGACCATCACCGAACAGCGTCAGACCGTCGAGCTTGAGCTCAGCAACGCGCGCGAAGAGCACACTAAGAAGATGGCTTCCGAACGCTCCACTCAAGAGCGCGAAATCGCCGACATGAAGGCGGAGGCGACCCAGCAGGTTGCCGCAATGCGCAAAAGCGCCAATGAGGAGATCACCAAGCTTAAGTCTGATTCCAACGATCAGATTGAGGCGGCGCTCGCCGAGGCCAACAAGAAGCTCGCCGACGTGCGCGAGCAAGTGTCCAAGATGATGACCGAAGCCCAGCGCAAGGCCAGCGAAATCATTGATGCGGCCAAAACCAAGGGTCAGGAAATCACTGATGAGGCCGAGGTCAAGCGCACCAGCACGATGAGCCAGGTCAACGCCGAGGTCGAGCAGATCCGTCACGACATCGCCGCTCAGCAGGATGAGGCCACGAAGAAGGTCAACGAACTGCTGCAGCACCTCGAAGAGCGTCGTGTGGCGGCCAAGCGGGAAGCCGATGAGTTGGTCGGTCAGGCCAAGAACACTCGCGACCAAGCCGATTCGTATGCCGCGTCCAAGCGCGAGGAGGCGGACATCCAGGCCGCCGCAATCGTACATAAGGCGGGCGAGGAAGCCGATGCGCAGATCGAGGAGCGTCGCGCCGCCGCCCAAAGCGAGCTTGACGGTCTGTCCAAGCGCATCGCCGATCTGCAGGAACGCGAGTCCGTCATCACCCAGCGTGTTTCGGAACTGCGTTCTATGTTCTCGCAGGCGTTCTCCGGATTCGCTTTCGGCGGTAATGCGGCGGCCTCTGGCCAGGATCAGGAAGCCGCTGCCGTGGCGGCATTGCCGGTGGTTGCGCCCGTCCCGGAAGTCAAGCCTGTACACAACGAGGCCGATGACCAGCCGGGTGAGTTGAGTGGAAACGAGTCGGCTGCCGACGATCACAATGAGACAGATGCGGCACCGGCTGATTCGGCTGATTCGGCTGCGCAGAATGAGCAGTCCGAATCGTCTGAGCCGTCCGAGCACCAGACACAGGGCGAACCGGAGGCCCCGACTCAGGAGAATCCGGCCGTATCTGAGCAGAACGGCGAATGACAGGCCTTCGATTAGACTACTAGCGGTAAGAATTACGGCACCTGCGCTTTCGAGCCAGGTGCCGTATTCGTTTGAATCTGCGCCACAAGCGCACCATCACAGAAGGAGTATGACATGAGTGAATTGACGCCTCTGACCGGTGAAGCGTTGAATACCCTGCGCGGCGATTTCGCACAGAGCGGCACCAACCGTCTGGCCATGAACGCGGTGACCGCCGCCGGCATCGACAAGGTGGCTCGCAATTATGACCGCGCTCGTCTGATGCAGCGTCGTTTCTCCACCATCGTTGACAATGGCGAAGCCACCCATCAGGATCGCTCCGGCCGCTGCTGGCTGTTCAGCTCCCTGAACGTGGCCCGTTTCGTGGCCAAGAAGAACATGAACTTGAAGGAGTTCGAGTTCTCCCAGAACTACGCGATGTACTACGACAAGCTGGAGCGCGTCAACTACTTCCTTAAGGATGTGGCCGCTCTGGTGGCTGCCGGAGAGCCTTCCGACTCCCGCCTGATGCAGCACCTGCTCGCCGACGTGATGGGCGATGGCGGCCAGTGGACCATGGCCATGAACGTGTACAAGAAGTACGGCGCTGTGCCCAAGGACCTGTTCCCGGAGACCGAATCCTCCAAGAACACCGGTGAAATGAACATCCAGCTGCGCCACATGCTGCACACCGCCGTGGCGCACATGTACGCCGCTGACGGCGATGCCTCCAAGGTCGAGGCGATTATTGCCGACGCCACTGCTGCCGGCCACCGTATTCTGACCATCCACCTGGGCGAGCCGCCGGTTTCCTTCGACTGGGAATGGACCGACAAGGATGGCGAATTCCACCGCGACGGCGAGATTACGCCGGTTGAGTTCTGGAAGAAGTACGTGGGTCCGGCTGATCTTGAGGACTACGTGTGCCTGGTGGACGATCCGCGCACCGAGCACGCCAAGGGCAAGAAGATCGGCATCGAGCACCTCGGCAATGTGGCTGGCGGCGACGCCACCGAGTACCTCAACGTGCCAAACCAGTTCATGAAGGACTGCGTCAAGCAGATTCTCGTTGAGCAGGGCATTCCGGTATGGTTCGGTGCCGACTGCCACCCGTTCATGGACCGTGAGAACGGCGCTTGGGCCACCGACCTGTTCGAGTACGGCCGCGTGTACGACGTGGACTTCGATTTGGACAAGGAAGCCCGCGTGCGCTTCGGCGACTCCGCCATGAACCATGCCATGGCTTTCGCCGGCGTTGACGTGGCCGACGACGGCACCACCCGCCGCTGGCGCGTGGAGAACTCTTGGGGCGCCAAGATCGCCGACAAGGGCTACTTCACCATGTCCGACGACTGGTTCACCGAATACGTCTACGAGGTAGCCGTCCCGAAGGCCCTGTTGCCCGAGGAATACCAGAAGGCCCTCGAAGAGCCAGCCACCATGCTCCCCGCATGGGATCCGATGGGCGCTTTGGCCTGACTTCGTCAGCCTCCCGGAATCGGCCTGACGGCCAATGCTGTGTTTTCTCGCAGCCTGTCGGCTGCTAGGGTCTCTCCCTCTGTCAGCGCGAAGCCGCTGACAGAGGGAGAGACCGCAGTCGCAGGCCGCACAACAACACAGCATCGCCGCAGGCGAGTCCACACAGGCGAGTCCACCCAAAGTCCATAACTGCCGGCCCAACAAGCAGTCCCCGTAACAAACTGCTATAGTTGGGCTTTTGCGTCTATGGCGACATACCGACAGTACGTATACAAGGAAAGGAGTCGAGCAATGGCAGCACTACGTGGTCCGGATAGTTCCGAGGATGAACGTCGTTTGGGGGAGCAGGCCGTCTTTCCTGAGACCGTCGATGTCAACATTCGTCAGCTTGACCCCATTCCCGCGCCGCGTGCCTTCCTCAGGGAGCAGCCGCTCACCGATGAGATGAGCGAGCTCGTGCTCCACTCGCGGCAGGAAATCCGCGATGTGCTCAACGGCCGCGACGACCGACTGCTCGTCATCGTGGGCCCCTGCTCAATCCACGACCCGAGGCCGCGCACGAGTACGCAGAAAAGCTGGCTGCCGTCAAGCGCGAGTTGGAAGACCGACTCGTGATCGTGATGCGCGTGTACTTCGAGAAGCCGCGCACCACCATCGGCTGGAAAGGCCTCATCAACGACCCCGATCTGGACGGTCGCTTCAATATTCGTAAGGGCATGTGGCTGGCCCGCAAGGTGCTCACCGACGTGCTGAGCCTCGGCCTGCCCGCCGCCACCGAATGGCTTGACCCCATCACCCCGCAGTACATCTGCGACGCGATCAGCTGGGGTGCCATCGGCGCGCGTAACACCGAATCCCAAGTCCACCGCGAACTGGCCAGTGGCCTGTCCATGCCGGTGGGCTTCAAGAACTCCACCGACGGCTCCATCAAGGCCGCCGCCGATTCCTGTTTCGCGGCCGGCTTCGAGCATCACTTCCTGTCCATTAACTTGGACGGTCGCGTGATTTCCGCCGAAACCAAAGGCAACCCGGATTGCCATCTGGTTCTGCGCGGCTCCAGCCACGGCCCGAACTACGATGCCGAATCCGTGCGTCAAGCTCTGGAAGACCTCAAGGTTTCCAAAGCGTCCGGCCCGAGCCAGCATGGCCTCGTCATCGATGCCGCCCACGGCAACTGCGGCAAAGACGAAAACCGCGAAGCCGAAGTCATCGAAGAGATCGCTGAGCGCCTGGCGCACGGCGAACAAGGCATCACCGGCGTAATGATGGAAAGCTTCTTGGTCGGCGGTCACCAAAAGCCGGCCCCGCTCGACCAGTTGGTCTACGGTCAGTCCGTCACCGACTCTTGCGTGCCGTGGGAACGCACCAACGAACTGCTGCACACCCTAGCCGACGCCGTCACCGCTCGCCGCTCGGCTAAATAGCTTTGTCTTTGTAAAAATGCTCACTGAGACCCACTCAGTGAGCATTTTTTGCCAATAACGGTGGTCATGTCAGTTTGTTCCCGTGACACCTTATCCTTGGGAAGGATACTGACCCAAGGAGAGATGTTATGCAGCAGCAGGAGGAAGCAGCACATTCGCTGCATCCGTTGCAAGTCGGTCCGCAGCCGTTGAACACCCCAGAAGAGCTTCGCGCCATTCGTCAGGCGATGGGGGAGGGGAAGAACCCGCTCGTTGCCACTGATGTGCCGCGTTGGGAAGATCAGGTGGGTGTCAGTCGCATCATCAACCGCCGCGTATTGGAGTTGGAGCCGCTGCCCACGCCCGCGCAAGTGCTCGCTGAACTCCCGCTGACTGATCAGGCTCAGGAAATCGTCGCCTACTCGCGTGATGAGATTCGCGCGTGCCTGTACGGCCAAGACGACAGGCTGTTGGTCATCGTCGGCCCCTGTTCGGTTCATGACCCGAAGGCCGCGCTGGACTACGCGCGCCGATTGGCCAAGCTGAAAGATGAGCTCGGTGAACAGCTGCTCATCGTCATGCGCGTGTACTTCGAGAAGCCGCGCACTACCATTGGCTGGAAGGGCCTGATCAACGACCCGGATATTGATGGCAGCCACAATATTCGCAAGGGCCTGTTGCTTGCTCGCAAAACCTTGCTTGGTGTGCTGAAGGAAGGATTGGCGGCCGCCACGGAATTTCTGGAGCCCACCAGCCCGCAGTTCATCTCGGACGCGGTGAGTTGGGGCGCCATTGGTGCGCGCAACACGGAAAGCCAGATCCACCGCCAATTGGCCAGCGGGCTTTCCATGCCGGTCGGCTTTAAGAATGCCACTGACGGCTCGGTGAAGGCAGCGGTCAACGGTTGCTTCGCCGCTGCTCAGCAGCACACGTTCTTCGGCATTGACCATCTGGGGCGTGCCTGCGCAGTCGAGACCCTTGGCAACCCGGACTGCCATGTGGTGTTGCGCGGCTCGATTCACGGCCCGAACTACGATGCCGAATCCGTGGCCAAAGCCATGGAAGACGTACGCGCCGAAATGCCCGCCGAATCCGCAGCCTCGCATGGTCTGATTGTTGATTGCTCGCACGGTAACTCCGGCAAGGACGAACATCGTCAGGCCGAAGTCGTGCGCAATATTGCCAGCAGAATTGCAGCTGGCGAACAGGGTATTACCGGCATCATGATGGAAAGCTTTATTGAAGGAGGCAATCAGAAGGCCGCGCCGCTTGATCAGCTGGTCTATGGCAAGTCGATTACTGACAAGTGCATCAGCTGGGAAGAAACCGAGGCCTTGCTGCGCGAGCTTGCGGAAGCCGTAGCCACACGGCGTTGGCACTGAGTTGCGTCATCGGCTCTCTCGCGGGAGCAATGCAACGAAACGTCTCTACCCCTCAGCCTGCCATTCGGCGGCCACCTCCCCTGACAAGGGGAGCCGAAAGTGTTGTGAAAGGAACTTACGTATGGGTATGAAAACTGTAGCTATTATTGGCGCATTGGATGAGGAAGTGGCGCTGATCGCCAAATCGCTCACGCATGTGACGCACACCGCCAAGGGCAGCCTTGACATCGTGTCCGGCACGGTCGACTCCTTCGGTTCTGACGTCATCAAGGTTGCCGCAACGGTAGGCGGCATGGGACTGGTCAATGCGGCCGCCACCACGCAGCTGCTGATTGACGAGATTGCCCCGGACGCCGTGATTTTCAGCGGCATCGCCGGCAACCTCAACACCCACCTGCACATCAACGACGTGGTGCTCGGCGGCACCCTGCGCTACCTCGACACTGACATGCGGCTCGTAGGCCAGTGGAAGCCCGGCACTGCGGACGCTCCGGTGGAGGAATTCCACTCTGATGACCGTCTGCTGGAAGTCGCCGACGAGGCGCTTGCCAATGCGGGCATTACCCACATCACCGGCATCATCGCCTCCGGCAACTACTTCGTGGACACGCCCCAAAAGGTCGAGGAGGTCATCCGACTCACCGGGGCTGACGCCGTGGAGATGGAAGGCGCCGCCGTGGCACAGGTCGCCGCCCGCAATAACGTGCCGGCACTGGTGATTCGTGCCCTTTCCGACAACGCCGACACCGATTACGAGGTATTCAAGGAGTTCGACATCTCCGAATACGCCGATACCGCCGCCCGTCTGGCTGTCGACATCGTCAAGCGCCTGTAACTGGTCACCTCCAAGTTCGGCGTTGCCGGTGTGGGCTGGTACATGGCCATCATGACTGCCCTCGCTCTGCTCGCTCTGTTCCTGATCAAGGAAAGCAAGGACAAGGACTACGAGCTGTAAATAGAGCTCCCCATATTATGCTCCCGCCAGCGGGAGCATTTTGTTATGTCGTCCCGCCAAAAATGAACAATAGACGAACTTACGTAGTTAGGCATCTCACTACGCCTCGCACGTTTTACTCTGGAAATCATGGATATCTGGCAGATCGTCGTGATTGTGGTGCTCGCTGCGCTGATACTGGTGTGGGTTGCCGTCATCGCCTACAACAAAGGCCGCGTTTCAGGCCGGCTCGCCGCCGAACAGGACCTGTCCGGCGACGAGGATACGCATTCTCTATTCGGTGATGATGCGCCCGTGCGCCCCACCGAGCGTCGCCTGATTGAAGTCCTGCCCGAAGCCCTGATCGTCACCGACCGCAACGGTCTGGTCCAATATTCAAGCCCCGGCTCAGTGCCATTCGGCCTAGTCTCCGGCGACCGACTCAACTCGCGTGAAGTCGAGGACATCCTCACTCAGGCCGCCGCCGACGGTGGCATGCGTGAGCGTGAGGTTCAGCTGCCGGTCAATCGCAATTCCTATCCGTCCTCTAATGGCCGAGGACTGGAGGCCGGCCAGTCACGCCCGTCCAACACGCTGTATTTGCGTGTGCGCATTGGCGATATCGGCGATGACCTGTACGCCATCTTCATCAACGACATGTCCGAGCAGCGCCGTTTCGAGGCCGTCCGCCGTGACTTTGTGACCAACGTTTCGCACGAACTCAAGACTCCGGCCGGTGCCATCGCGCTACTGGCCGAAACCGTGACCGACGCCGCCGATGATCCGGACGCCGTACGGTATTTTTCCGGCCGTATCTCCAAGGAATCCGCGCGCCTGACCGAACTGGTGCATCATCTTATCGACTTGCAGAAAGCCCAAAGCCCGCAAAGCGTGATCGATGCGCGGCGCATTTCCGCGCTGGATGTGGCACGCGCCGCCATCGCCGCCAATCAGACCCAAGCCGACTCCCGCCATGTGGATATCCGACTGAGTGTCAACGGACAGTCAGTACCCACGAAGGTCGAGGAGCCGGCCGATGGCGAAGGTTCCTTGGAAGAATCAGGCAGCCCAGCCACGAACGGTCCGATGATCAAGGCCGACAAAGAGGCCATGCAAACCGCCGTCAAGAACCTCGTAGAGAACGCCATCCATTACTCGCCCGAACACACCACTGTGGCGGTCGGCGTGGGGGAGCGCGATGGCAAAGTCACCATTCGCGTGGTCGATCAGGGCATCGGCATCCCCGCCAAATCGCTGGACCGCATTTTCGAGCGATTCTACCGGGTCGACCCGGCCCGTTCGCGCGAGACCGGCGGTTCGGGACTCGGCTTGGCCATCACCAAGCACTGCGTGCAGGAGAACGGCGGTCGGATTTCGGTCTGGTCGCGTACGGGGGAGGGGTCGACGTTCACCATCGAGCTGCCGGCCGCCCCGGATGAGGATGACGACGAGGCCCGGTCGGACGAGTCGACACAAGCGTAGGGCCTTGGTTGGTGCCCGACATGGTGCCATTCCATTGCCACACAATCACACAGTGGGCGAGGTGCGCACACCGCGCGTAGCCCAATTACGCAATTACGTACTTTCGGGAAACAGCAGGCTAACGGAGAACAAATGGTTACGATAATGTCGGAAAACTTTGCGCCTATGCGCACGGGAACATACCCAAGAAAGGCTACTATGACACGCATTCTTATCGTCGAAGACGAGGAATCCTATCGCGAGCCGCTGGTATACCAGCTCACACGCGAGGGGTACGACGTGTCCGCCGCCGCCACTGGCGAGGAAGGTCTGGAACTGTTCACCAAGGGCGGCATCGATTTGGTGCTGCTTGATTTGATGCTGCCGGGCATTGACGGCACTGCACTGTGCCGCCGCATTCGTGAGCAGAGCCGTGTGCCGATTATTATGCTCACCGCCAAGAGCGCCGAAATCGATAAGGTCGTTGGCCTTGAGATTGGTGCGGACGATTATGTGACCAAGCCGTACTCTTTCCGTGAGCTGCTGGCACGTATTCGTGCCGTGATGCGTCGCAATCAGGCCACTGCCCAGGCTTCCGGCACTGTGGATGACGATATTCCGCTGGTGTGTGGCGATATCGCCATGCAGGTTGGCCAGCATCAGGTCACCGTACGCGGCGAAACCGTGTTCTTCCCGCTCAAGGAATTCGAACTGCTCGAATACCTCATGCAGAACAAGGGCCGTGTGATGACGCGTCACCAGCTGATCGACCGCATCTGGGGTTCGGATTATGTGGGCGACACCAAGACGCTCGACGTGCATGTCAAGCGCGTGCGCTCCAAGATCGAGGAAGATCCGGCGCACCCCAAGTATCTGACTACCGTGCGCGGTCTCGGATACAAGATCGATACTCCCGCGGAGTAAATGGAAGGCGGCCTTCGGGTCGCCTTTTTTTGTTGTGGATTGTGGGCTCGCTGTGGACTCGCCGCAGGCGAGCCCGCTCCAAAAACTACGTAGCCTCAACGTAGCCCACAAACATCCAAGTGTTCATCTTCTGTTTACTGATTTCGGTTTTGGGCCCTTGAAACCACCAATACGCTTGTAGTTGTCATGAATTGACCGGGCAGCGCTGAGCCGCCCGCGAATAGTTGATAGAGGGATTAAGTAATAATCATGCAGAAGAACATCCTCGTTCGCTCCATTGCCGCTCTGTCCGGCATTGTGATGCTCGCTTCCGTGGCCGCCTGCGGCGATAACACCGCCACCACGACCGACAACAGCTCCTCCTCCGATTCCACTTCCAAGTCCACCCCGATCTCCGGCAACTTCTCGGCGCCGGCGCCTCCTCTCAGCAGGCCGCTGTTGAAGCTTGGATCGCCGGCTTCCAGGGCACCAACCCTGAGGCCAAGATCGCCTACAACCCGTCCGGTTCCGGCGCTGGCGTGCAGACCTTCCTGACCGGTGCCACCGCTTGGGCCGGCTCCGACAAGGCCCTTGCCGATGACGAAGTTGAGCAATCCAAGTCCGTGTGCACTGAAGGCACCGCCTTCGATGTCCCGGTCTACATCTCCCCGATCGCCGTGGTTTTCAACCTCAAGGGCGTTTCCGATGCCGGCAAGCACATCAACATGGACGCTGCCACCATCGCCAAGATCTTCGACGGCAAGATCACCAAGTGGAACGATCCGGCCATCGCCGATCAGAACAAGGACCTGAAGCTGCCCGACACCGCCATCACCGTGGTGCACCGCTCCGATAAGTCCGGCACCACCCAGAACTTCGTCTCCTACTTCAAGGACGTCACCCCTGACAACTGGACCTACGACCTCTCCGAGAACTGGCCGAACGAGGTTGGCCAGGGTGCCAAGGGCACTTCTGGCGTGATCTCCACCGTCAAGCAGGCCGACGGCACCATCGGCTACGCTGACTTCTCTCAGGTCGGCGACCTGGGCACCGTGGCCGTCAAGGTCGGCGACAAGTACAACGAGATTTCCGCCGAGGCCGGCTCCAAGGTCATTGGGGATTCCAAGCAGGACGACACCGTTAAGGGTGACAACCGCATCGTCATCAAGATCAACCACGCCACCGAGGCCGAGGGCGCTTACCCGATTGTCCTGGTCTCCTACGACATCGTCTGCCCGGCCTACAAGGACACCAAGCAGGCTGAGTTCGCCAAGGCTTGGCTGACCTACGTGACCTCCGACGAGGGCCAGAAGGCCGCTCAGGATGCCGCCGGCACCGCTCCGCTGCCCTCCTCCCTGAAGTCCGAGATCACCAAGTCCATCGAGGCCATCAAGACCAAGTGATGACGTCGGCCCGCAAGGGTCGTGTGGACTGGACCTGACAACTGAACGATAGACTGTAGTAGTAAGAGCAGTCGCCGCCAACTTTAAGCCGCAGTCGTAAACCATACGGCTGCGGCTTAAAGCGGGTCAGGACCCGAACGGTTTGGCAACGTCACAGACGAAAACCGCACCACTTGAATACTTGATAACCACCCTATATAAGGAGAATCCGTGAGTTCGCAAGACAAAACGGCTGTGCAGCCAGTTGGTGGCAAGACCGCCGACAAGGTGTTTCGCGGTGTGGCATACGCCTGCGGCATCCTGATCCTGGTTGTACTTGCCGCTGTGTTCCTGTTCCTGTTCTTCCGCGCCTGGCCACTCATCGGTGGCGATCAGGCCGCCAACAGCCAGACCGTGTCCAGCTTTACCGGCGGCAAGGCCAGCAGCTTCTGGGGCTACGTGCTCCCGCTGTTGTTCGGTACTGTGCTCGTGTCTTTGCTGGCACTGCTGATTGCCTTCTTCGTGTCCATCGGCATTGCGCTGTTCATTTCGCATTATGCGCCTAAGAAGCTCGCCACCGCGCTGAGCTATGTGGTCGATTTGCTGGCTGCCATCCCGTCCGTTATCTACGGTTTGTGGGGCGGCCTGATTCTGGTGCCGGCCATCTACCCGTTCTGGAACTGGGTTGCCAACCACCTGGGCTTCATTCCACTGTTCGAGGGCCCGGCCGCCAACCCGCCGCGCACCGTCGCCACCGTGGCTGTGGTGCTCGCCGTTATGATTTTGCCGATTATCACCTCCATGTCCCGCGATATCTTCATGCAGACCCCACGCCTGCACGAAGAGGCCGCGCTGGCGCTCGGCGCCACCAAGTGGGAGATGATTCGTCTGGCCGTGCTGCCCTTCGGCAAGTCCGGTATCGTGTCCGCCTCCATGCTGGCTCTCGGCCGCGCGCTTGGCGAGACGATGGCCGTGTTGATGATCCTGTCCCCGGGCCTCAACTACTCCATCAAGCTGCTGCAGGCCTCGCAGAACCAGACCATCGCCGCGAATATTGCCGCACAGTACCCTGAAGCCAACGATCTGGGCGTCTCCACGCTGATCGGAACTGGTCTGATTCTGTTCCTGATCACGTTCGTGGTCAACTTCATCGCCCGTAAGCTTACCGAGAAAGCGACTGCGTGATGACTGCTGCTGAGAACACTGAAAAGACTCCGATGGACGGCGCGCCCGAAATCGACTTCGATCGTTTCCGCCCGACCCGTTCCGCCATCCAGCGCCGTAATATCATGGACCACTTCATGTGGGTCCTGATCGCGGTGGCGTTTGTGATCGCCTGCATCCCGCTGATCTCCCTGCTGTGGACCACTATCGTCAACGGCATCAAGCGCCTGAACCTGAACTTCCTGAGCTACAACATGACCGGTGTGGTCGGTGGTAACCAGACCCCGTCCGGTGGTTACGGCGGTGTGCTGCACGCCATCATCGGTACTCTCGAAATCACCGCTGGCGCTATGGTTATCTCCATTCCGATCGGTTTGATGTGCGCCGTGTACCTGGTCGAATACTCGAACCGCGGCAAGCTCGCCACCACGGTCTCCCTGCTCGTCGACGTGATGAGCGGCATCCCGTCCATCGTGGCCGGCCTGTTCGCCTTCTCGATGTTCACGATTCTGCTGGGCCCCGGTACCATCAACGGTTTCGAAGGCTCCGTGGCTCTCTCCCTGCTGATGTTGCCCACCGTGGTCAAGTCCAGCGAGGAAATGCTCAAGATCGTGCCGAACGATTTGCGTGAGGCTTCCTTGGCTCTGGGCGTTACCAAGCAGCGCACGATTACCAAGATCGTGCTGCGCACCGCTCTGCCGGGCATCGTCTCCGGTGCCATTCTGGCCATCGCCCGCGTGATTGGTGAGACCGCACCGTTGCTGATGACCGCCGGCTACATCTCCAGCACCAACGTGAACCTGTTCTCCGGCCAGATGACCACCCTGCCGGTGTTCGTCTACCAGGAGTACTCGAAGCTCAGCGCGAACTGCCCGCCCAACGCCGACGCCACCTGCGTGACCACGATTCCGATGGAACGTGCGTGGGCTGCGGCTCTCGTGCTGATCGTCATCGTGCTGCTGCTGAACCTCATTGGCCGAATCGTGGCGAAGGTCTTCGCCGTCAAGACCGAACGCTAAGCCAGTCGCTAAGCCTAAGCCTTAAGAACACAAGGAAATATAAGGAAACATCATGGGACAACGTATTGACGTCAACCACGAAAACATCTACTACGGCGACTTTCTGGCCGTGGAAGATGTGAACATCAACATCGAGCCGAACAAGGTCACCTCCTTCATCGGCCCGTCCGGCTGCGGCAAGTCCACCGTGCTGCGCACCTTGGACCGTATGCACGAGATCATCCCTGGCGCTCACGTCGAGGGCGAGGTGCTGCTCGAAGGCAAGAACCTGTACGACAAGGACGTGGATCCGGTGGCCGTGCGCCGCGACGTCGGCATGGTCTTCCAGCGCCCGAACCCGTTCCCGACCATGTCCATCCGTGAGAACGTGCTGGCCGGTGTGCGCCTGAACAACCACCACCTGGCCAAGTCCGACGCCGACGATCTGGTCGAGTGGGCTCTGCGCGGTGCCAACCTCTGGGAAGAGGTCAAGGACCGTCTTGACAACCCTGGCATCGGCTTGTCCGGTGGCCAGCAGCAGCGTCTGTGCATCGCCCGCGCCGTGGCCGTCCACCCGCAGGTGCTGCTCATGGATGAGCCCTGCTCCGCCTTGGACCCGATTTCGACCTTGGCTGTCGAGGATCTGATCAACGAGCTCAAGAGCGACTACACCATCGTGATCGTGACCCACAACATGCAGCAGGCCGCCCGTATCGCCGACTACACCGCCTTCTTCAACCTGAAGGCAGTGGGCCAGCCCGGTCACCTCGAGTACTTCGCGGACACCATCACGATGTTCAACAACCCGCAAAACGAAGAAGCCGAGCGCTACATCTCTGGAAGGTTCGGCTGATCGTTTCCTGCGCGCAGCGTAATGATTTGTGCGTAGGAGAAACGGCAAAGCCCGCCGCAAGGCGGGCTTTCGCATATTCAACGCGAGTATTGCCGAGTATTATCGTTCTCGCAACGGAGCGAGCTGGAATACTTTGTCGGACTGGGCGGCGACTTCCCGCTTCGGTCGATCGACGGGAGAACGGCGGGTAAAGCGGTACAAGACAAGTCCGCACGATGAATACTCTGTGATGAATCTTCTGTTTACGGTGCGAGTGTGGAAGAATGGTCACAGCAAGGTCCAGCAAAGGAGCATAGGTGAGTACTGGTCTGATCGTCGGCATTGTCGTTGTCGTTATTATCGTTGTCTTGATTGGTTGGGGCGTCAGCGCCTATAACAACCTGGTGACGCTGAAGAACCGTGTGAAGAACGGTTGGGCGCAAATCGACGTGCAGTTGAAGCAGCGCGCCGACCTCATCCCGAACCTGGTGAATACCGTCAAGGGGTACGCATCCCACGAGTCTGAAGTCTTCACTCAGGTGACCGCCGCCCGCGCCGGCGTAGTGGCTGCGGCCAGCAACCCGAGCACGACCACTGCTCAGCGCGCCGCCGCCGAAAACCAGCTGTCCCGCGCCCTGTTCAACCTGCAAGCCACGGCTGAGGCATATCCGCAGCTGCAAGCCAACCAGAACTTCATGGATCTGCAGAACCAGCTCAAGGAACTGGAGAACAAGATCGCCTACGCCCGTCAGTTCTACAACGACGTGGTCCTGAAGCTCAACACCGCCATCGAAACTGTGCCGACGAACATCATCGCCGGTCTGTTCCACTTTGAGCAGGCGCAATACTTCGAGGCCGATGACGCTTCCCGTCAGGTGCCACAGGTCCAGTTCTGACCCGCTTCAGGCCCGTCCGGTAAGCCGCCGGCCGGGCCCGTATTGTCTTAAGAGAGGGAAGATATGCGGATACGATTCATTCGCGCCGGAATCATCAGCATTGTTGCCACGGTGGTGTTGGCAGTTATCACCTTGGCGATAATCGGGACTTCCGCGTTCGGCGATTCGGCCGACCTCAGCTACCGCACGCTGGACTATGACGTGACCGCCACCGCGAACGGTGATTTGAAGGTCACGCAGCATATCGACGTCAAGATGCGTGAGCGTACCGACAGTGACGACAACACCAAGCCGTGGAAGCAGCTGTTCCAGCAATACACGCTGAACTCCGGCACCTTGACTGATATCAGCGATATCAGCGTGCGCAACGTCACCGACGGCATCGACTACGCACAACAGAGCGAGCCCAAGCTGCCCAGTGACGTCTCTTCCGACAAGGAATGGAACAGCGACTACGCCAACCATTGGTATGTCGCCGATGTGAGCGATGGCAGCGACCATCCAAAGGCATACACGCCCGGTACCGATGGCCTCAAGCCCAGCGCCTCCGCCACCGAAGATGACACAACCGTGGAGATCGGCTGGAATATTCCGGTCACCACCGAGGCCGACAGCATGAAGTTCGATGTAAGCTTCACCATGCACGATGTGGCCACCAAATGGAAAGACGTGGCCTCCTTCCAATGGGAGCCGTTCGGCAAGAAGAACCAAGTGCCTATCGGCACGGTCACCGGCACCGTCCATTTCCCCAACGGCATCACCGGCAAAACCTCATGGACATGGCTGCACACCGAGCGCACCTCGGAAACCAAGCGCAACAGCGACGGCAGCTACACGTTCATGGCCTACAACATCCACAATGGCGACTACCTCGATGTGGTCGCGGCGTTCGATGCCGCCAAAGCCAAGGGCATCGCCCGCAAGGGAACCGGCAATCATCTCAAGGACCTGAAACAGGACGAATATAAGCAACAGCAGCGCTGGCTCGACAAGCAACGATTCGCTGCCAGAGCTCGTCTCGTGTTCTGGATTGTCAGCATCGTGCTCGGCATCGCGTTGTGCGCGTGGGGTATCTGGGCTGTGATCTCCAGCAACCGGCGTGCGCAATACCGTGGCAGCGTCGAATACTGGCGCGACCAGCCCGGCATCAGTCCGGCTTCCGCAGCCCGTCTGATTCGCGTGGTCGATCCGTCGACGCGCCAATCCGATGAAGACCGCCAGCTGACCGCCACCATGCTGTCGCTCGCCGTCAAGAAGGCCATTGCCGTCTATCCGGGGCCGTCGGACATGTATCGCGGCATCGACATGAGCCAGGCCACGCCGGTGGGCTTGAGCCAAATGATTGCCGCCGACCAAGGCAAGCAGTATGCGGCAGGCATCACCAGCACCATCGTGATTCTGCCGCTCGCCATTGATGAGGCACCCAACGCGCAACAGTTGGGATTGAGCGAATCGGAAGATGCGCTGCTGAACCTGCTCATCGTCATTTCGCAGCGCGTGGGCAGCCCGGTATTCGACCTGAACCAGATGAAGGCGACCTGCCAGAACTGGCAAGACGGCTATATTGAGCTCGGCAAATTCACCGGTGCATGCAGCATGGAATACCAGCGGCTGGGTGCCACGCGCTCTGTGGGCTGGCAATGGATTCTCCCCGGCGTACTGGCCGTCGTGCTGGGATTTGGTTCGCTGCTGGCCAACAGCTTTATCGGATACCCGGTGGCTGGTCTTATCGAGCTGCCGATATTCCTGGTCGGCCTGTTCTGCTCGATGGCCGGCGCGGTGACCGTGCTCACCGACCAAGGCCAGGATATCGCCGGCCGGACTCTGGGCCTTAAGCGTTATATGGAAGACTTCTCCAACTTCACCGACCGTGGTACCGCCGATTTGGCCTTGTGGGATTGGTATATGGTCTACGCCGCCGCGTTTGGCATTTCCGATCGCGTGATGCGTGAGCTGGCCAAGGCCTATCCTCAGGTCAACGATCCGGCTTGGCTGGATGCCACGCCTCCAACTCGTTGTTCTACTGGAACTACCGCCCGTATGGCTGGTACAGCCACCGCCATAATGGTCCGTTCGACCACGATGCTGCCGGGCAGATGGACCCGGGCATTAGCGGCCCAGCTCCGGCTTACGGAGGCACATCGTTTGCCGGCGGATTCTCCGACCTCGGCTCGCAGCTGAACTCCGGACTCGCTGACATCAGCTCGACCATCAGCGCGGCAGCACCATCCGCCGATTCCGGTGGCGATTTCTCCAGCTTCGGCTCGGGTGGCGGCTCCGGTTTCGGTGGCTCGTTCGGCGGTTCGGGTGGCGGCTCGTTCGGTGGGCGGTAAATCCAGCGTTCTGCTTACGCTGGAATCGGACACAGACCGTCTCATTACTGTTGAAGGGAATCACCATGGCATTGTTCCGTAACCTCGGACCGTTCTCCACCACCGCCATCGGCCACGGCGAAATGCCGCTGACCATCGAAAACAATCGCGGCCACGAGGTCGGCATCGAAACCCTGCATGCCTCGCTGGACGCCGGCTGCCGCCACATCGACACCGCTTGGGCCTACTACTGCTCCGGCGGCGAAGAACAGACCGGTGAAAAGCTGGTGCGCGAGGCCCTTGAGACCTGGAAGGGGTCGAAGGACGAGGTGCTGGTGGCCACCAAGGTGGGCCACTTCCGCAACTTCACCGACGGCCGCCCCACGTGGGATGTGGACGGTCGCCCGGAGAACCTGATTCGGCGCGGCAAGGAGAGCGCACTGGCGCTCGGCGTGGACACCATTGACCTGCTGTACTTCCACCGCCCTGATCCGAAGGTGCCGTACAACGAGTCCGTCGAAGCCATCAAGCAGCTGGTGGACGAGGGCGTGGCGCAGGAGGCCGGTATCTCCAACGCCTCCATCGAGCAAATCGACATTGCGCGCGGTATTCTGGGCGACAAGCTCGTGGCCGTGCAAAACCAGTACTCGCCGATTCACCTGGAGACCCAGGACACGCTCGACTACTGCGCCAAGGTTGGCTTGGCCTTCGTGTGCTGGAGTCCGCTCGGCGGCTACCGTCACCCCTATGATGAGACCAAGTTCGACCCGTTCCGCGAGGTCGCGGCGGCCCACGGCGTGAGCTACCAGCAGGTCGTGCTGGCATGGGAGCTCGCCAAGGGCGACCACATGTTCGTGATTCCCGGCGCGCACCGTCCCGAAACCATCCTCGACTCCCTGAAGGCCGACCAGCTCGAACTCACCCCCGAAGAACTCGCCAAGCTCGGCTGAACTTCTCAGCTCCCCTTGTCAGGGGAGCTGTCTTGCGTAGCGAGACTGAGGGGTAGTCGCCGGAGTAGTCCCGGGTAGTTCCACAAGGAGATAATTGTGCGCAAAAAACTCATCCTCGACCTCGATACCGGCATCGATGACGCGCTCGCCATCGCATATGCCCTAGGCAGTGCCGACGAGATCGATTTGATCGGTATCACGGCCACCTACGGCAATGTCGCGGTGCCGCTGGCCGCGCGTAACGCGCTGGCGGTACTGCACTTGTTCGGCCGTGACGACGTTCCGGTCTATCCCGGAGTCGACCATCCCATCGCCCCGGCAACATTGCCGAAAATGCGTGGCACCACACCAGACGAGCGGGCCCAGGCCTACGCGCGCTGGCAGAACGGCGGCGCGGACGGCTGGCAAACGGACGCTTCGTGGTCACCAACTCCCGGCTCGGTGGCGGTCCACCATCCCAACGGCATCGGCGGCGCAATCATCCCCGACTCCTCGCGCGCTCCGGAAGCACCAGGCTCGGCGGTCGATTTCATCATCACCGCCGCGCGCGAATACGGCCCGGACCTGACCATCGTACCTACGGGCGCGATGACCACCATGGCCACCGTATTCCGCAACGCTCCGGACTTGAAGGATTCCGGTGTGAACGTGACGTTGATGGGCGGTGCGTTGACGCTGCCCGGCAATGTGAGCCCGGCTGCCGAAGCGAACATCTCCCAAGACCCAGAGGCAGCAGACTATCTGTTCAAGTGCGGCGCAAGCACCACCATGATCGGCCTCGACGTGACCCACCAGACCGCGCTCACCCGTGAGAAAGCCCATGAATGGGCGTCTTTGGGGACGCCGGCCGGCGACTTCCTCGTCACCATGACCGACTACTACATCGACTTCTACCTGAAGAACCAGCCGGAGATTCACGGATGTGGACTGCACGACCCGCTGGCCGTGGCCGCCGCGCTCGACCCATCGCTGGTCACGACCTTCGGGTTCAACTTGCAAGTCGATCTCGAGGGCCCGTTCCGAGGCCGTACCATCGGCGATCGTTCACGGCTCCAGGATCCCGACAAACACACCCAAGTCGCATTGGGCGTCAACGTGCCGGAATTCCTCGACCGTTTCATGACCCGCGTCACCGCGGCCGCGCGCGGGTGAACGATTACGCTTCGGCCCTGCTCTTTTCGATTTGACGTTTGAGATATTCGCCCAGCCCATCCACGCACCAAAGTGGGATGTTCGTCAGCCAAGATTGCTTCCTATAGCCTATTTCTCCTATACGGATACCGTGGAGCCCGTATCTGTTGCAGACATACGAGAGACTTCTCGCACGAATATTGGAAGAGGATTTCACTTCGATGGGAAAAACCTCGTCTCCCTGTTCCATTACGAAATCTATTTCCGCATTTCCTTGAGGATTTGGGTTAGCCCAATAGCGGGGTTTGATTCCTTGAGCTACCAGCTGCTGACATACGTATTGTTCTACGAACGCGCCCTTGAATTCGGAAAAGAGCTTCGACTTGTTCACCAGAGTATTCACGTCGAGACCGGACAGTGCGCCCAGTATGCCCGTGTCTTCCAGATAGATCTTGAACGTGTTAAGACTCTCATATCCGGTCAGAGGAATATGCAGAGCATCGAGGCAGGGGACTTTGGTAATGATTCCGTAGTCCGTCAGCCAAGTGAGCGCTTCCTCATATTCGCGGGCGCGGGCTCCTTGCCTGACAACACCGTAAACGAATTTGCGATTCTCCTTGGCAAGTTGTGATGGCAGTGTGTTCCATACAAGCCGGATACGCTCGCCCAGCGTATATGCGGCATGCTTGGAAAAATCAAGATCGTAGGCGTTGAGAATATCTTGTTGGACAGCTCGCACATCCTGCGGAATCCCGTTATCCAGGTGAGCGCTTAATGCTGCTGGCATGCCGCCGACCCACATATATGTTTTGAGTAGGTCATTCATCTGAGGTTCGAGAGCTTGTGGAATGTCCTCGAACCGGCCTTCACGTATGGTGTCGGCGATCATGTCTTGTCCGATGCTGTCCAGATATTCGACGAAGGAGAGCGGATGTAGGTTCATCATGGTGACTTTTCCTACAGGAAAAGAGGTTTTGCCGTGCTTGGATATTCCCATGTAGGAGCCGGTGGCGATGATGTCATAGTCGGGTGCCTGCTCGGTGAAGTATTTGAGAGAGGTCAACGCGAGCGGACTTTCCTGTATCTCGTCAAAGAAGAGCAGCGTTCTGCCGGGGAGTATCCGTTGGTTGGCGGCGAGTTCGAGCTGACGGATTATTCGTTGCGGGTCAAGATCCTGCTCGAATATCCCGGATAGGGATGGCCGCTGCATGAAATCAACCGAGACGATGTTGTCGTATTGTCCATTCGCGAACTCGTTGACAAGCCATGTCTTGCCTGTCTGCCGTGCGCCACGGATCAGGAGAGGCTTATGGTCAGGTGTGGTCTTCCACTGCTTGAGCGTTTTCAGTGCTTTTCGCTGGAGCTTCATGACGGATATCCTATGATAAATGTGCGACGCTTACACATTTATCATATCATAAACGTGTAAGCGTTACACATTTTTTATAGTTTATTGCAGTCGCAGTAGTTTTAGCGCAACGGATATCAGCTGATCGGTACGGGTCTTGATCGCTTCGGCATTCCATTTGGTTATCTGTGAGGCTCAGCCCATATTACGCGGTATAAGCGTTAAGGAGCAATCAAAGGGCGGTCTTTCTGAGATTAGTCTCAGAAAGACCGCCCTTTGCAATGGAATAAATTGAGTGTGGAACTCGGTATTGGTTTGAAAGACTGTTTACAGCCCGGGAATCAGACCGCCGGGCGGATCGAGCGTGAGGTATTGCTCCTCCAGATCGATGTCGGGGACCAAGGCCTCCACGAACGGGACCAACGCGGTCTTCTCGACCACATCCTCGCCCTTGGAATTCTGGCCGGTTACCACCGGCTCGGTCAAACGAATCTTGAGCAGTGACTGAGCGGGGGAGTCGACCACATCCACCACTTTGCCGACCACTTGGCCGGCGGGCAGTCCCAGACCGTTGCCCTCGACTAGACGGGCCTCAAGGCCAATAAGATCCTTGGGATACCATTCGTCGGCTTCGAGCATATCTTCTGCGTCGTCGGCCTCGCCGTAGAGTTCGACACCGTTTAGGGCCTCGGCGGCATTGCGGTCGTCGACGCCCTCAAGCTTGAGAATCCAACGATCCTTGAACGTGCGTGAGCCCTCGACGATGTACTCGGTCTCGCCATCCTGGCTGTAGAGCACGGAGTCCGGCTCGAAGCGCCACTCGGGATCATCGGTGTACAGGCGCACGGTGACTTCGCCCTTCAGGCCCTGTGCGCGGCCAATACGAGCGACCCTCAGCAACTCGAGCTGCTGAGGGTCGCCGTGCATGTCTTGCTGTGCCATGCTGTGAATCGTTCCTTATCGGTTATCGACGGACGTCCATGATGTCAACGCGGACCTTGTGATCAGACAGTGCCTGAATCACGGTGCGAATCGCGTTGGCGGTGCGGCCGCCACGGCCGATCACACGGCCGATGTCTTCCGGGTTCACGCGTACGCGAAGCAGTTCGCCACGCGCGTTCTCATGGGACTTGACGGAAACATCGTCGGGAAAATCAACGATGTTCTTGATGAGGTGTTCCACAGCCTGTGCAAGCATAGCTAGCCTTTCGTTTCCGCTCAGTCCTCAGCCGGGGCTTCTTCGGCGGCCTCTTCAGCCGGGGCTTCCTCAGCGGCGGCAGCGGCTTCGGCTTCAGCCTTGGCCTTGGCGGCAGCTTCGGCCTTGGCGGCCTTCAGTTTCTGAGCCTGGTTCTCAACGGCCGCGATGCGGGCCTCGGCGTCCGGGCCAGCCTCAACGGTCTTCAGGGTGCCTTCGGCACCTTCAAGGCCCTTGTACTTCTGCCAGTCGCCGGTGATGTTCAGCAGCTTGAAGACGGGCTCGGACGGCTGAGCGCCGACGCCGAGCCAGTACTGAGCGCGGTCAGACTTGATCTGGATGGTCGAGGGCTGGGTGTTGGGGTTGTAGGTACCGATCTCCTCGATGACCTTGCCGTCACGCTTCTTGCGGGAATCGACGACCACCACACGGTAGAAGGCGTAGAACTTCTTGCCCTGTCGCTTCAGACGAATCTTGGTTGCCAAAATGGCTCTCCTTGTAATGCTAGGTGTGCGGGTTCTCGGTTTGCCATGTGGGGCATGACCGGCCGGAATCCACGTGTCCTCGCGGCTCGGGGTGTAGAGGGCGCCACGCGCGCGCGAATAACTGGCCCATTATAGCGCGCAGGGCCGGACTGGGCGTGGCGCCCTGTGGTTGCGGTGTGGTGCGCAACATTCCCGGGAATGTTGCGCGAAAATGCCGGCTATCGCAGTGCAAGCGTTGCGGTCAGGGCCAGATGATCAGTGCCCTCGACCTCAAACGACTTCACGCCGGACGGTTTGAGCCCGGGAGTGAACAGCACGTGATCCAGCTCGATGCGCGGCCACTTGAGCCAGCTGGGGAAGGTGAGGTTCGGTCCGGCGGCTTGAATCAGACTCGCGTCCCTGAATCCGGACTTGAGCAACGCACGGAAGCTCGGGTGATCGGTGCTCGAGTTGAGATCGCCCATAACGACGACGATGTTGCGATTGCTGACGGATTTTGCACGGGCGAGTTCTCGCAGACCCAGAATGCCGGCCGACCAATCCGCGCAGCCGCGCATCGGCGATTTCGGGTGAGCCGAACAAAGCGTCACCGTGCGATTACCGGAGGTTTTGAGGGTGATGGCGGGAACGTCGGCGGCAGGGATGGAGACCACGTTGGGCACCGCTGCGCTCGGCTCGTAGCGGGAATAGATCACGTTGAATCCGCCATTATCGGTCTCTTTGGCGTCTCCGAACTGATGGTAGGGGAGGAGTTCGTTGATGTCGGCTTCGGTAAGACGTGTGATGAGGTCGTCGGTGACTTCCTGCAAGGCCAATACGCTGATATTGCGTTCGCGAATATTGCGAATGATTTCAGCGGCGTCGGCGCGTCCGTATCGACAATTCATCGTCATAACCGAGAACTGGGGCGAGAGTGTTTCACGCGTTGTTTCACGGTGCCCATCGGGGACTGTTTCGGGTCCTTCCTTCGGAGTGTTTGAGGTGCTCGATGTATTGCTGTTATGGCTTTTTGACAGCGTCGGCGAAGTTGTTTCACGGGCTGTTTCACGGTGGGATTCTCTGCGTTTGCCGGCTGGGTCGATTGACGTACCCCAGTAGTTGATGCGCTGTGAGCTGGCAATCAGCGCGACCACAATAAACGACGACATCGCAGTCCATTCATGTTGCCATGCGGCGACCGCGGCCAGAATCATCAAAGGAACCCACAGCAGCGGAGTCAGGGCAATCATGTACGGAAGCGGCATACGGGCCTCGAGACCGGCGGGCAGCGCGCTTAAGGCCGTCCATAACAGTGCGATGATTGCCACCGCGCCGAGGATTGTCGTCATGGAAGTTCCTTTCGAAATACAAATTGAACCGAGATATAACTTGGCTCCCCTCTGCGAGGGGAGCCAAGTTATGAGATCAGCGGCCGAACAGTCCGCCAAGGCCTCCGCCGAGGTTCGGCGGCAGTTCAGTGCCACCATCGACGTTGCCCATCATCTGTTCAAGGCCGGCGGGCAGGGCCGGGTTCTGCGGCTTCTTGGCGAAGGCGGAACCGCCGGTCGAACCGGAGGACTTGCCGGCCAGCTTGTCGCGCAATGCCTTCTCCTCGGCCTCGCGCTTCATCGGATTGCCGGATTTGCCGCCTTTCTTCTTGTTCTTGCCCTTCTTCTTGCCGCCGCCCATAGCCGGGCCGCCGAAGCCGGGGATGCCGCCGCCCATGCCGCCACGATTGGACATGCGCTTCATCATCTTTGCGGCCTGCTCGAAACGCTGCAGCAAAGCGTTCACCTGAGAAACCGTCACGCCGGAACCATAGGCGATACGGGCGCGGCGGGAACCATTGATAATCGACGGATCGCGGCGCTCGGCCGGGGTCATCGAGCGAATGATCGCCTCGGTGCGGTCGATTTCCTTCTCATCGAACTGCTCGAGTTCCTTGCGGTGCTGGGCCATGCCCGGAATCATGCCGAGCAGCGACTTCATCGAGCCCAGCTTGCGTACCTGCTGCAGCTGATCGAGGAAGTCGTCCAGGCCGAAGGAGCCTTCGGAGATTTTCTCGGCGGCCTTGCGGGCCTCTTCCTCATCGAACTGCTTCTGCGCCTGCTCGATGAGCGTCATGATGTCGCCCATGTCGAGGATGCGCGAGGCCATGCGGTCCGGGTGGAAGACCTCGAAATCCTTCAGGCCCTCACCGTTGGAGGCGAACAGGATCGGCTTGCCGGTCACGGACGCCACGGACAGCGCGGCACCACCGCGGGCGTCGCCATCGAGCTTGGAGAGCACCACGCCGGTGAAGTCCACGCCCTCGTCAAAGGCCTTGGCGGTCTTGACGGCGTCCTGGCCGATCATCGCGTCGATGACGAACAGGATTTCGTTGGGGTGCACGGCATCGCGAATGTCGCGAGCCTGCTTCATCAGCTCCTCGTCCACGCCCAGACGACCGGCGGTATCGATGATCACCGTGTCGTAGAGCTTCTGCTTGGCGAGTTCGATGGAATCGCGGGCCACCTTCACCGGGTCGCCGGAGGTCTGGCCCGGAGCTGCGACGGCCTCGCCGCCATCGGATTGGACGCCCTTTTCGGGAGCATAGACGGGCACGCCGGCGCGTTCGCCGACCACCTGCAGCTGCGTCACCGCGTTCGGACGCTGCAAATCGGCCGCCACCAGCAGCGGCGTGTGGCCGGAATCCTTGAGCCAGTAGCCGAGCTTGCCGGCCAGCGTGGTCTTACCGGCACCCTGAAGGCCGGCGAGCATGATGATCGTCGGCGGGTTCTTCGCGAAGTTCAGCGGACGATCGACGCCTTGGCCGAGCACGTCGGTGAGCTCCTCGTTGACGATCTTCACCACCTGTTGGGCGGGGTTGAGTGCGTCGGACACCTCGGTTCCCAGTGCGCGCTCACGCACCTTGCCGGTGAAGGAACGCACCACGTCGAGCGCCACGTCGGCGTCGAGCAGCGCACGGCGGATTTCACGGATCGTACCGTCGATATCCGCCTCGAAGCTTGCCCTTGCTCTTCAGATGCTTGAACGCATTCGAGAGTCTGTCTGTCAAAGATGAAAAAGCTGCCATAATGGGCAACAGTCTAGCCGCCACGCGGGAAATTGCGGTGTTGGGGACGACTCTTTCCGGGGAATGCGTCGCGTAGTAGTCAGGGATGTTGGGCATTCAGACGGCAAATGCCGTGCCGTCCGCTCGTGGCGAAGCCAATCGAGTGCTTCCGATACCATGGAAACCGTAAAGAATCCTGTGTTTTTTGGAATGCTTACGCTGTTTTGAAAATCGCTGGACACCGCTTATACGCAGACTGCCGTGCGCTCCGAACCATGACGTTCGGGCCAACGCAGACATGCCGTGCAATAAGGAAGGCCCACTGATGCCCACCCAAAAACTACTCGAACGCAAAGCCCTGATCGTTGGTATCGTCATCAACGTGCTGCAGGTCTTAGCCGGCATGGCCGTGTTCTTCATGACCGGCCTCAAGGCCATGTTCCTCGACTTCTCCTTCACCGCGATTTCCGTCCTGTCCGGAATGGTGGCGGTGTATCTCTCGTCGCGCACGGTGCGAACCACCGAGCGCTTCCCCAATGGCATGTTCGCACTGGAACCCATCTACGCGATCTGCAAGGCCATTTTCACCATGTCGTTGTTGGTGTATTCGCTGATTGACGTGTGCCGAGTAGCGTACGACTACTTCGTGTTCGGGTCCGGCGAACGCATTGAAACCGGCCCGGTGGTCATCTACGAGATCCTGACCGTAATAGTGTGCTTCAGCCTATACATGTATTACCGGCGCTCCAACCGCTCCATCGGCGATTCCAGCACCATGCTCACCGCCGAGTGCAAGAGCACGTTGGTCGACGGATCGATGTCGTTCGGCATCGGCGTGGTCGCCGTATTCCTGATGCTGCTGCCGGCCGGCGGTCCGCTTGACTTCCTGCACTACACCGGCGATTTCTTCATCACCGTGGCTTTGGTGGCATTGACCATCAAGGAACCGTTCAGCGTGCTCAAAGAGGCGTTCGTGGAATTGGTCGGCGGCGTGCATGACGACGATGAGACCAACGCCTACGTGGAGGCCGAGGCACAGCGCCATCTGCCTGCCAACACCGACTACGAGCAGACGCTGATCTTCAAGACCGGCATGAACTACACCGTTGACGTGTATCTGAGCGGCATCGGCGAAACCATTGATGTAGCCGACCTCATCGAATGCAAGCGCTCGCTGGAGAAGGAGCTCATCAAGCGCCTGCACATCGTGGACGTGGACTTCGTGTTTGACTGATTGATGGGTTTGAAGCGGCTACTTCAGGCTCCAAGTGGAACCCTGCGGGCCGTCTTCGATGGCGATGCCGGCCTCGGTCAGGGCGTCGCGAATCTGGTCGGCCTTGGCGAAGTCCTTGGCCTTGCGGGCCTCGGCGCGGGCGTTGAGCTGCTCGGCAATCAGTGCCTCCAGCGCCGCATGTTCGGGCGACTCGGCCGTGCCATCAGCGGCACCGCCAGCGGACACCCACGGTTCGGCCAGCGGGTCCAGGCCCAAGGTGTCGAGCATGGCACGCACGGCGAGCAGCGCCTCACGCACCTCGGCCTTGGCGGTTTCGGAATCGGCGCGGTCAGCCAGCTGTGAAAGCAACGTATTGCCGGAACGGATGGCGGTGAAGATCGCGGCGGTTGCACCAGACACATTGACATCGTCATTCATGGCGGCCACGAAATCGGCGGGCAAATCGTCGGCGGAGACGGCAGTGACTTCCTCGCGAGAAGGCTGTCCACCCAGCGCCACACCGGCACGCTCGATGAAGTTCGAGACGCGGTCGTATGCGGCCTGCGCCTCGACCAGCGCCTGATCGGACCATTCGAGCATCGACCGGTACTGCACGGAGCCCAGGGCGTAACGCACCACCCAAGCGGAATGCTCAGCCAACACGCTCGGCACGGACAGGCCGGTGCCCAGCGACTTCGACATCTTCTCGCCCTTGGCGGTCACCCATGCCGAATGCATCCAGCGCGCAGCGGAGGGGTAGCCGGCCGCACGGGTCGTGAGCCATTTCGTTTTCGTGGTGGGGGAAGCGCAGATCCAAGCCGCCGCCGTGAATGTCGAAGCCATCGCCCAGGTAACGGTGGGACATGGCGGAGCATTCGATGTGCCAGCCAGGGCGGCCCACGCCAAACGGCGTCGACCAACGGGCGTCCTCGGGATCGGTGTCCTTCGGAGCCTTCCACAGGGCGAAATCACGCGGATCATGCTTGTCGGGGGAGGCATCGGCCGGGTCGACCGGATTGTACTTGTCGGCACCGGTGGCGTCCACGGACGGGCCCATGCGGTCGGCCACGGCGGCGGCCTCATCGACTTCGGAGGTCTGCTTCTGGTGAGTGAGTTCGCCGTAATGCGGCCAGGATGCCACATCGAAGTACACGTTGCCGGTGGGCTTGCCGTCCGCATCCGTGACCACATAGCCGTGTCCGTTGTCGAGAATGCGTTGAATCAGGTCGATCATGTCCGACATGTGGCCGGTGGCGCGAGGTTCCACGGTGGGCGGCAGTACGCCGAGCGTGTTGTATGCCTCGGTGAATTCGCGCTCGTAGTAATAGGCGCGGGCCCACCAAGCTGGCCTGCGGCCGCGGCCTTAACGAGAATCTTGTCGTCGATATCGGTCACATTACGCACAAAAGTGACTTTGTAGCCGAGCTTCAAAAACCAGCGGCGCACGATGTCGAACGCCACGGCGGCACGGATATGGCCAATATGCGGTGACGACTGCACAGTCGCGCCACACACATAAATGCCGACTTCGCCCGGCTTGAGCGGCACGAAATGGCTGACCTGATGCGAGGCGGTGTCATACAGATTCAGGCCTTCTGCGGCCTTGGCAACATGCACTGGCGTCAGGCTTGAAGGCATGACGGAAATGTTGAAATCCTGCGGTTCTTGGCTGTTTCCCATAACACTCAAGCGTAGGGTCCGAACCAGACATGCTGAATCGTTACTCGAAGAGTTTGATGAACGCTTCACAGGTGGGGCCCGAACGAGGTGACAGACGGATGAGAAGCGGGACAACAGTCTCGCGAGAACACGTCTTTGACCGCTGCGGAAACTGCGAGATTCATGGATTTGCCCTGCTCGTTACGCAAACGGGGAACGCTCGTGCCACAATAGAAGTCATGGCCACACCACAAGTGCTCATTTTGCAACATGTCCCATGGGAACGCCCGGGACGCATATTGTCGAACCTCGAGGACATCGGTCTTGAGACGGTGACGATGAATATCGTCGACAAAAAGAAACCGGACTTGCCTGATTTCGGCGAACTGGCTGGCGTGGTAATCATGGGTGGGCCTATGGGCGCGCTTGATTACGATAAGTATCCGGGGCTGAAGGCAGAAGCCAAGTTGGCGCGTGCCGCCGTGGCTTCAGGCAAGCCGATTCTCGGTGTATGCCTGGGGCATCAGATTATCGCCACTGCGCTTGGTGCGCAGCTGCGCAAGGGCGATGCGCCGGAGATTGGGTTCGCGCCGATCAAGCGTGTGGACAAGCATGACTTCTTCTCCATGTGGGATAAGCAGCTGACAGTGCTGCACTGGCATAACGACGTGGTGGGCCTGCCCGCGGAAGGCCAGCTGCTGTCGCGTTCGTCTTCCACCAAGGTGCAGGCATTCCGACTGGGATCCGCGCTGGGCATGCAGTTCCACCTGGAAGTGTGCGGCTCGCTGCTGGACGAATGGCTGGATGAGCCGAGCATGGTCAAGGATCTCAAGGCCGCGGGTGGTTCCAAGTCCCAATTGCGCGAGCAGTTCGCCCAATACGACCAGCTACTGCAACCGCTCGCCGAGCAAGTGTTCTCCGGTTTTGCGGCCCGCTGCAACTCCTACGCTCAGACGCTGAACAAATAACGTTTGCGGGCCGCCGCTGGGCAAGCGTGGCGCTACATTGGTGAGTCATGCCGACTTATGACATTGGACTGGAACACGTTTCGCTCGCTTTCGCTACCAAAACCATCTTCACTGATGTAACGCAGGGTGTTTTTGAAGGCGACCGCATCGGCATCGTCGGCAAGAACGGCGACGGCAAATCCACGTTGCTGCACCTGTTCCGCGGTGCTCAGGAGCCGGATTCCGGCCGCGTGACAAAGCGTGGCGGACTCACGTTCGGCATGCTTGACCAGCGTGATCCCCTTGATGACAACGCCACCATTCGCGAAGCCGCACTTGAGGGACGCGCCGACTACGAATGGGCGTCCGATAACACTTCCCGTGAAATCGTCGAGGCATTGCTCGGCGGCATGAGCCTGGATGCCAAGGTCGGCTCCTTGTCCGGCGGCCAGCGTCGCCGCGCCGATTTGGCCCGACTGCTGCTCAAGGATTGGGATATTCTTGCACTTGACGAGCCCACCAACCATCTCGACGTGGTCACTATCCACTGGCTTGCCGAACATTTGAAGAACCGCTGGTCCAAAGGCCAGGGCGCTCTGTTGCTCGTGACCCACGATCGCTGGTTCTTGGACGAGGTCTGCGAATCGATGTGGGAAGTCCACGATGGCGTGATCGAGCCGTTCGAGGGCGGCTATTCCGCATATATGCTGCAGCGCGTGGAACGCGATCGCCAAGCCGATGTGCGCGAAACCAAGCGCCGCAATCTGGCTCGCAAGGAGCTCGCATGGCTTTCCCGCGGTGCTCGTGCCCGCTCCACCAAGCAGAAGTTCCACGTCAAGGCCGCACGCGAATTGATTGCCGATGTGCCGCCGATGCGTAACACACTTGAACTGAAGCAAATGGCCACCTCCCGTCTCGGCAAACAGGTGGTCGATTTGGTCGACGTGACGCAGATTTTCGAAAAACCGCAGGGCATGGCCGATATCGACCCGGATGTGGCGGCGCTCTCCGCGTCCGCTTCCCGCGTGGATGTGGTCAACGCCATGTACGCCGAGCCGCAGCTGCATGGTTCCGTTGAGGTGGCGGTCACCGACATGACTGACCCGCGCCTGGTGGACGCCGGCGTGCCGGAAGCCGTCGAGTCCGCTGAGGAAGCGCGTAAGAAGGCCGAGGCTGAGAGCGGCAATCCGCAGCTTGCTGACGATCGCGAGGTTCGTCGCATGAACACGGGTGGTGAAACCATCGGCGGTGGCACTGCTGCAACGGATTCGGATGATGACACTGCTGCAGCCGGTGTCACCTCGGCTGCACGCAAGGTGACGGTTTCCGGCCGCGAGATTCTTGACGATGTGACTTGGCTGATTGGCCCGGGCGACCGCTTCGGCATCGTCGGTGCGAATGGTGCCGGCAAGTCCACGCTGCTTAAGTTGATTGATGGCACACTCACCCCGACCGCAGGCCATGTGAACATTGGCAAGACGGTGAAGTTCGCGGTGCTCTCGCAGCGCCTCGATGAGCTGGAGAAGCTCGGCAAGTACAAGATCAAGGAAGTGCTTTCCCGCTATAAGCCGAGCTACATTGTGGATGGCAAGGAAGTGACGCCGGGACAGTTGATGGAGCGTCTCGGCTTCGAATCCGCCCAGCTGATGACGCCGATCCGCGATCTCTCCGGTGGTCAGAAGCGCCGCATGCAACTGCTGCTGATTCTGCTTGACGAGCCGAACGTGCTCATCATGGACGAGCCCGGCAACGATCTGGACACCGATATGCTCGCCGTGATGGAAGACCTGCTCGATACTTGGCCGGGCACGTTGATTGTGGTCTCCCACGACCGGTACCTGCTGGAGCGCGTCACCGATCAGCAGTTCGCGCTGATTGGCGGCAAAGTACGTCACTTGCCCGGCGGCGTGCAGGACTACCTCGATATGGTTGAGGCTATTAAGAACGGCAAGGGATTGCCGGCTGACACGCCTGGCTTCGCGGGCACCGGTAGCAGCTCGGCGAAGTCTGGTAAGGGTAAGGCGGCCGCCGTCAACGCTGCCGCATCTCTCCCTCAGTCCGCTTCGCGGATAGCTCCCTCGTCAGAGGGAGCCAATAACGGTGAGGACTCCACCTCGAAGCTCACCGGCAAGGCCTTCCACGAGGCATCCAAGCGCGTGAATGCCATCGAACGTAAGCTCGCTAAGCTTGAAGAGCAGAAGGCCGATCTCGAGGCGCAGATGGCCGCCCATGACCCGAGCGACTACGAGGGTCTCAACAAGCTCAATGAACAACTCACCGCCGTCAATACTGAAAGCGATGATCTCGAAGCCGAATGGCTCGAACTCTCCGAACAATTGGAGTAGCGGGAGAAACCGTAACGTTCACAAGGCCTCGGCAGTTTGCCGGGGCCTCCCGCTATGCAAACTCCCACGGATTAATCAATTCCACGTCGGTACCTTCGAAGTCCTTGATATTGCGCGTGGCTATGGCCGCATCCCAGGAACAGGCAATTGCCGCAATCATGGCGTCTTGAATACTGGTAGGTGTGCCCCTGTGTTCGCGTTCGACAAGGATATGGGCATAATCCGCAGCTGCCTGAGTGTCAAATGCGAACGTTCTGTCCTCTAATGTCATAAGCGCCAGCTTGACGGTCGTATCTGTGTACTTTCGTCGTTTGCCTTCAGGCATGCGACATATTCCGGCCAACAACTCGGCGACGGTGATGGCGGTGGTTGCCAAATTGCTTGTATCTTGGTTCCTCAGCCAATTGGCAACGTGTTCGTCTGGCTGTTTCTTGATGATTTCGCTGATGACGTTGGTGTCCAGAATAATCATGGCCGATTCCTATTCAAAAGATACTGGCGGTCGGGAATCGGCGGAATTTCGCTCGGATAGTGGGAGTTCCCCCTTGTCGAGTCCCTCAAAATCCATGTTCTTCATGAATTCGCGGATCTCGTCATAGAAATTGGTCTTTCGCGTGATTTCATGCGCCACCGTGCCAGCCAGCCATTCTTCAAGAATGGATCGCACCTGAGATTCCATGGAGCGGTTGTTTTTCTCAGCCACTTCTTTGAGCTGCTGAATCTGCTCATCGGGTATTTTTCGGATGGTCAATGTTGCCATGATGCACCTCCTTGTTGCTGTCATAATGCTAGCATGAGGTGCTGTCGTTTTGCTTGCAGTACGGGTGATGAGGTATGCACGCATGAAAAAAGGCGGATATGCATCATGCGCATCCGCCTTTTGAGCTTGGACTGGGTCTTCCCGCAGTCGCCGAATCAGCGCCCGGTAACCTCGGAACCGACGACCTTTTCGCTCAGGGCGCGCGGGCCGCGGGTCACGGCTACGGCACCGGAGCGCACCAGCTCAATCACACCGTAATGCTCCAAAAGCCCCAGCAGGGCGTCGATCTTGCCTTCGGCACCGGTGGCCTCAATGGTCAGCGATTCCGGATTCACGTCCACCACGCGCACGCGGAACAGACGCACGATCTCCAGCACGTCGGAACGGTTGGATTCGTTGGCGGCCACCTTGATGAGCACCAGTTCGCGTTCCACGGTGGAGTTCGGGTCGAGTTCCACGATTTTGAGCACATGCAGCAGCTTGTTGAGCTGCTTGATGATCTGCTCCAGCGGCACGGCCTCCACGTCGGCGGTCACCGTGACGCGAGAGATGTCCGGACGCTCGGTGGGGGAGACGGACAGCGAGTTGATGTTGAACGCACGGCGGGCGAACAGGCCGGCGATACGCGCCAGCACGCCTGGGCGGTTCTCCACCAGCACGGACAGCGTATGACGCTGGGAACCAGGCTGGGATGCAGGATAGTTAGCCATGAGTGTTCTCCTCTCCTCAGTGCTCGCTCGCAGTGGCAGCGGCGGTCTCGTGCTCGAACACGCCGGTCGCATGCTCGTCCGGACCGGTTCCCGGAGCCGGGGTGCCGCCAGCCAGCGGCTTGATGCCGGGCTTGTACGTCACCTCGTCGTTGGGGGCGCCGGCGGCTACCATCGGCCACACCATCGCATCCTTCCACACGCGGAAGTCGATCAGCACCGGGCGGTCGTTGATCTGGTTCGCCTTTTCGATGGCGGCAATCGCCTCTTCCTCGGTGAACGCGCGGATACCCACGCAGCCGTATGCCTCGGCCAACTTGATGAAATCAGGCACTTCGAGCGGCGCATCGCCGTCGGCCAGTGCCGCCGCACCATCGGCACCGTGCGCTTCACCATCGAGCAGGTTGGTCTGCGAGTAGTGGTGCTCGTAGAACAGCGTCTGCCACTGACGGACCATGCCGTATACGGAGTTGTTCAGAATCGCGATCTTCACCGGAGCGTGGTCCAGGAACGCGGCGGCCAGCTCCTCAGAGGTCATCTGGAAGGAACCGTCACCATCGATCAGCCACACCGGCTTCTTGCCCTCGAATTCACGGGCCGAGCCCACGGATGCGCCGATGGCAGCCGGCAGACCGTAGCCCATCGTGCCGAGGCCTCCGGAGGAGATCCAAGCGTGCTGGTTCTCAAAATCGATGAACTGCGAAGCCCACATCTGGTGCTGGCCCACACCGGTCACCCAGATGGTGGACGGATCGGCCATCTCAGAGAGCTTCTTGATGACCCACTGCGGGGCCAGCGATCCGTCGGTCGGCTCATCCCACGTCATCGGGTATTCCTCGCGCCAGCCGTCGATCGCCTTCCACCAGGGGGCCAGATTCGGCTTGCCCTGAATGGCCTGCGTACGCTGAATCTCGGGAATCAAGTCGTCGAGCACGGTAGCCACATCGCCCACGATCGGCACGTCGGGCTGACGGTTCTTGCCGATTTCAGCCGGGTCGATGTCAATGTGAATCACGCGGGCGGTCGGTGCGAAGGCGTCGAGCTTGCCGGTCACGCGGTCGTCGAAACGTGCACCGATGGCCACAAGCAGGTCAGCGCGCTGCACGGCGCCGGTTGCGGCAATCGTACCGTGCATGCCTAGCATGCCGAGGTTCTTCGGGTCGGAGTCGGGAATGATGCCGCGTGCGGGCAGGGTCGTGACCACGGGAGCGCCGGTCAGGTCGGCCAGAGCCTTGACCTGTGCGCCGGCGTTGGAGCGGGCGGCGCCGCCACCCACATACAGCACCGGGCGGTACGACTGAGAGAACAGCTTCACCGCGTCGGACAGCACACGGCCGTGCGCCTTGGTGGTGGGGTTGTAGCCGGGCAGAATCATGCGCTGCGGCCATGAGTAGTACATGTCGCCGGTCTGTGCGGTCTTGGTCAGATCCACGACCACCGGGCCGGGGCGGCCGGTGTTGGCGATGTAGTACGCCTCGGAAAGCACGCGAGGAATGTCCTGCGCGCGGGTCACGAGGAAGGAGTGCTTGGACACCGGGTAGGTGATGCCCACGATATCCGCCTCCTGGAAGGCATCAGTGCCGATGGCTTGCACGCCCACCTGACCGGTAATCACGACCATGGGCACGGAGTCCATGTTCGCGTCCGCAATGGCCGTGACCACGTTTGTGGCACCCGGGCCGGAAGTCACGATGCACACGCCCACCTTGCCAGTGGCCAGTGCGTAGCCTTCGGCGGCGTGGCCGGCGGCCTGCTCGTGGCGCATAAGCACGAAGCGGAACTTCGTGTTGTCTTTGATCTCGTGGTAGACGGGCAGAATCGCGCCGCCAGGAATGCCGAAGACGTCCTCGACGCCGAGGTCCTCCAGCGAACGAATCAGCGCCTGGGCGCCAGTCATCTTCTCGCCATCGACGATGGTCTGCTTATCGGGGGCCGTGTTGATTTTCGGTACACCGCTGAATGCCTGCAAAGGCGTGGGTAAAGCCATGATTCCTCTCACCTCATAGGTTTTGTCGCGAACCTGCCCGACCTTGGGATGGGGCCGGGTGCCGCGTGTCTGATTCCAGTCGCTTCCCCGAGACTTGTGGCCCCGGCGCGACTCGTCGCTCATGTTGGTATTAGTCTATTCGCAAATCCGACAGCGGGCTTACTTAGTCCGCGTCTTGAACGAGTCCAGTGACTTCCAGCCCGCTTCGGCGGCCGCCAGCTGCGCCTTACGCTTGCTGGAGCCCTTACCGATGCCGATGATGTCGCCGTTCTCGCCCAATGAGACGCGCGCGGTGAAGATCTGCGCGTATTCCGGGCCGGAGACCTCCATATGGTAGACAGGCTCCTCCTTGCCGAGGCCGTGCGCCTTGACGGTCAGCGAGGTCTTCCAGTCAAGTGCCGGGCCCTCGGTGGCCACTTCGGCGAGCGTGTCGTCAATAAGCCGGTGAATCACCTTGCGTGCCTCGTCGATGCCGTGTTCCAGGAAGGTCGCGCCGATGAGCGATTCCACGATGTCGCATAGGATGGAGTTCTTCTCCGCGCCGCCCTGCTCGGCTTCTCCGTGACCCAGCAGAATGTAGGGGCCCACCTTGAGCTTGGTTTTGGCGATGGCGCTCAGCGCGTCTTCGGAGACGGCCTTGGCGCGCATCTTGGCCAGTTGCCCCTCGGTCATATCCGGGTGAATGGTGAACAGCGTTTCAGTGGAGACCAGTTCGAGCACCGCGTCTCCCAGGAATTCGAGGCGTTCGTAATTGGCCACGCCGGGGTGCTCATGCGAGAAGGAACGGTGGGTGAGTGCCTGCACGAGCAGATCCGGGCTGAGAGTGGTGCCCAACGCTTCAAGAAGCTCGTTGGCCGGCGTCGGCTGCTGTGGGGTTTCATTACTCATGATTGTTGTATGGTCCTTCACGCGATGGTGATGTGTTGTGTTGTGTTGTGTTGTGTTG
>ENA-OPZD01000013-OPZD01000013.1-human-gut-metagenome-genome-assembly--contig:-NODE-13-length-100971-cov-5.618222_pt1 | contig 100971 bp, 114 predicted proteins | sample MGYA00242479_ERZ504495 | MGnify/ENA primary metagenome ERZ504495 (study PRJEB26092, sample SAMD00036286) | human gut metagenome | host: Homo sapiens | study: EMG produced TPA metagenomics assembly of... | reverse complement strand
GATGAACATTTTTATGTTTATCATGATTTTATTTATAATTAATAGTTTAACTACAGCGTGGTCACTTTTTGATGAAGATAAAATTGACGTGGCGATTGGATATATTTTTTCTGTATGGCTAGGTTCATTGATAATAACTTGTCTTATTGATTTATTGCCAAAACGATTTTTGCAAAAAATTGTAAAAACGGTATTGGTCATACCAATAGGGCTTATATTTATCGGTGAATTTTTTACAATGTATTGCTATAAGGCTTTGATTGGCACAGGTATTATAAATTCTGCACTTGAAACAAATATGCGAGAAGCTACAGAATTTTTCTCTATGTATATAGGTTTTTCAGGAGTGGCTTCTGTCATTGTTTTAATTGCTTTAATTGTAGGTTTATATAAATATAATCCACTGAAAAAAAATCACTTTAAAAACAAAAGACAAAATCAGGTATAGTATGTACTTTGATGGTTTTAAGCGTGTTTTATACTATAAGAATGTTTACTGTATATACAGATTTTATTTGGGACGATGAAGTCTTGCCAGTACAAAGGGTATATGCTTCTACTTCTGTTGCTGTAAGAAATATGCAGGCGTATAGAGAGCTTTCTTCTCAAGTAAATAGTAAGGTAGAACTCACAGAAAATAAGAGTGAAATAAAAAATATTGTATTTATTTTAGGTGAGTCTACAAATAGAAATCATATGCATCTTTATGGATATTATTTACCGAATACACCAAATCTTGATGCTTTAAATGAAAAAGGTGAAATCAGTGTTTTCCGCGATGTAGTAAGTCCTCATTCTACTACAATTGCTGTATTGAGTAAGTTATTTACATTTTGTAATCGTGAATCAGACCAAGAATGGTATCATTACAATAATTTAATTGATGTAATGAATGCAGCAGGATATAAAACATATTGGCTATCTAATCAGGAAACTTCAGGTGTTTGGGGCAATGTAGCTCAGATTTATGCAGCTCATAGTGATGTGAGTGCATTCACTCGTATTCGCGATTCAAGGGAAGATTATGGTATTGTTGATGGCGAATTATTCCCTCTTATTGATGATGCTATAGCAAATAGAAGTGAAGATAAAAATTTCTATGTAGTTCATTTGATGGGTGGACATGGATTATATTATAATCGTTTCCCTTATAGTTTTAGTAAATTTAGTAAAGATGATATCAATTTACCAATTACAGATGGTAAAAAGAAATCGTAGCTCAATATGATAATGCGCTTTATTATAATGATTATATAGTAAGTAGTATTATTGATAAATTCCGTGATAGTGAAACTTTAGTTATTTATGTTCCTGACCACGGTGAAGCTGTATATGATGAAGGCGAAGATATGTCTGGTCATATTGAAGAAAATCCTACACATCATATGATTGAAATACCAGTTATTATGTGGGCATCAGAAAAATTCAGAGCAAAATATCCTGAAAAATGGGAGCAAATCAAAAAAGCTGCTAATAGACCTTATATGACAGATGATATGATTCATACTGTTATGGATTTAGCAGATATAAAAACGGCTGAATTTGACCCTACAAGAAGCATTGTAAATGATAAATTCAATGCACAAAGACCTCGTATCTTTATGGTATGGATTATGATACAGAAATAAAAAATAAAAGATAAATAATAGAAAAATCCCTAATACGGCATTTTGCTGTATTGGGGATTTTTTTGCTGTTTATAGTATGATTTTTTACTGTTTTTACATTATTTTGCATATATATTGCTTGTTTTTACAAAGTTTATATAAATTTACAAGATTTTCATAAAATTATTACAAGATAATGATAGAGGTAAAAGTTAAATTTTGGTTAAATAGATGATGTTGAATTAAGTATGTTATTAAGATTAAAAATTAATTGAATGAGGGTAAAAAATGTTAGAGTTAAAAAAGATTAGGAAATCATATGAAGGAATAGAAGTTCTTAAAAATATTAATTTAAAAATAGAAAAAGGAGAAATCGTTTCTATTTTGGGACCATCTGGTTGTGGTAAAACTACTTTATTAAATTTAATTTTAGGGCTTACTCAAGTGAGTGAAGGCAGAATTATTTTTGATGGTGAAGATATAACACAGATGCCAATGGAAAAACGCGGTTTTAATATCGTATTTCAGGATTATGCGTTATTCCCTAATTTAAATGTATATGAAAATATTGTTTACGGATTAAAAAATAAGCCAAATATTTCTACAACAAAAGAAGTTCAAGACTTAATCAATTTATTAGGTTTAGGCAAACATTTAACAAAGAAAATCGAAGAATTATCTGGTGGGCAAAAACAAAGAACTGCACTTGCTAGAACTTTGGTGATGAAACCTAAAATTTTATTATTAGATGAGCCATTATCTGCTTTAGATGGTGTTATCAAAGAATCTATCAAACAGAAAATCAAAGAAATAGCTCGTGATTTTAAATTGACTACAATCATAGTTACACATGACCCAGAAGAAGCATTGACTTTATCTGATAAAGTTTTGATTGTAAATGAAGGTCAGATTTCTCAATTTGGTACACCAGAGGAAATCATTAAAAAACCTGCAAATGATTTTGTAAGTGAATTTATCTTACGTCAGTTAGAAATCAAACGAAATAATATCTTAGAATTATTTTGGGATGGTAACAATAGAGATAGAAAAGAGATTCTTCAGGTGGGTTAATGATGAATATTTTAAAAACTAAACAAAAAGAATTACAGATGATTTTTATAGCTGTAATTATAATTTTTGCAGGATTTTTATTACTACCGTTTATAGAGATTTTATATCAATCTATAGCAGTAGGTGATGGTGTAGGCTTAAAACACTTTGCCACAATGTTAGATGAAGATAAATTTGCTACGGCTTTTGGCAATAGTATAGCAATTGCTTCAACTAGTGCGATTTTAAGTACGTTATTAGCATTTATTTTAGCTTATACTATCCACTATACAAATATAAATAAAACGGCTAAGCGTTTAATTCAAATATTGGCTATAGCACCTATGTTTTTGCCAACAATTACATATGGATTTGCAATAATTTATTCTTTAGGAAAACAAGGTTTTTTAACAAAAGTATTCAATATACAAATTGATATTTATGGTTTTAATGGTTTGTTGATAGGTTATATAATCTACACCATGCCAATAGCATTTTTACTCATTTATAATGCTATGAAATATATTGATAAGAAATTCATGATTGTATCAAAAATCATGGGCGATAGTTTATTTAAAACTTTTAGACAGACACTTATTAGACCACTATTAGGAACACTTGCAGCTTCATTTATACAATGCTTTTTCTTATGTTTCACAGATTATGGTATTCCAGCTTCAGTCGGTGGTAAATATCAGGTAATTGCTACAGTTTTATATGAAGAAATGATGGGAAGTATTCCTGATTTTAATCGTGGTGCTGTAGTAGCCATTGTGATGTTATTACCATCAATTATCAGTATTGCTTTATTATGTTATCTACAACGTTATAATGTGCGTTATAACAAAATTTCTCAAGTGGAATTGAAAGTAAACAAAGTGCGTGATTTTGTTTGGGGCGGATTATCTACTGTTATTTTAGTGATGATTTTATCCATGTTCGTTGTAATCTTCATGATACCATTTATTGATGAATGGCCATATCGTATGCAATTTACAACAGCGCATCTAGTAGAAATTTTAAATGATTCTAGCATTATTGATGTATATACAAATTCCTTATTAGTGGCTACTTTATCTGCTGTAGTGGGACTTGTTGTATCTTATGGTGCAGCTTTAATCACTGCTAGAAGTAATTTTATCAATGAAAAGAAATTTGCCATTGAAGCGATTGCTTTGATTACAAATACAATTCCAGGTATGGTAATTGGTATTGCTTATATGATGTTCTTTTCAGGAACTACACTACAAAATACTTTTGCTTTAATCATCATTTGTAATGTAATTCACTTCTTCTCCACACCATATTTAATGCTTAAAAATTCCTTAGAAAAATTAAATAAATCATGGGAAAATACAGCTTTGTTAATGGGAGATAGTTGGTTTAAAACATTATATAGAATTATCACACCAAATATAAAAACTACTATTTTTGAAGTATTAGGATATTACTTTATCAATGCCATGGTAACTATTAGTGCAGTTATTTTCATAGCTGGTGCTCAGACTATGGTTATTACAGCCAAAATAAAAGAATTACAGTATTTTGGTAAATTTAATGAAATCTTCGTATTATCCATGCTGATTTTAGCTACAAATTTAATTGTAAAAGGTTTATTGACTGTATTAGCTAAAAAGAAAATCAGTGTGAAAAAGAGAAAAAAGAAATGATAACAAAGGGAGAGGCTATAGTATGAAAAAGAAAAAATTTTATCAATGTTATTAGCAGGTACGGCATTATGTGCGTTTATGCTATTTGGTGGTTGTGGTACATCTGGTAGCGATAGTGCATCTAGTGGAAATGATGGAAAAGTAATTATTTATTCTAATGCAGATGATGAAGCAGTAGATGCTATGAAAAAAGCATTAGATAATAATGGTTTTAAAGATAAATATATGTTCCAGACTTTCGGTACTTCTGAACTTGGCGGTAAATTAATGGTAGAAGGTAAAAATATTGAAGCTGATGTAGTAACTATGAGTTCTTTCTACTTAGATAGTGCACAAGAAAAAAATAAAATGTTCACAGATTTAACTTTTGATTATAAACCATTAACTGAAAAAGTTAATTTCTATGCACCAATCACTTCTCAAGAAGGCACTATCATTGTAAATACTGAAAAATTAAAAGAAGCAAATCTTCCAATGCCAAAAAGCATCAAAGATTTAGCAAATCCTATTTATAAAGACCAAATTTCTGTAACAGATGTAAAAGCATCATCTACAGCTTGGTTATTAATTCAAGGTTTAGTTTCTGCTTACGGTGATGAAGAAGCTAAAAATATTTTAGGTGGCATTTATAAAAATGCAGGTCCACATATTGAAAATTCTGGTTCTGCACCACTTAAAAAAGTTCGTGCTGGTGAAGTGGCTATCGGTTTTGGTTTAAGACAGCAAGCTGTTGCTGATAAATTAAAAGGTTTACCTATTGATTTTGTAGATCCAACAGAAGGTAATTTCTCTTTGACTGAATCTATTGCAGTTGTAGATAAGGGCGATAAAACAAATCCACTTGCAATGCAAATGGCAGAATGTATTATTCACAATGCTAGAGTAGATTTATTAAAATCTTATCCAAATCCAATTTATGAAGGTGAAGCTTCTGATTCTGTAAATAAATCAGCATATCCAAAAACTTTTGCTGAAAAATTATCTGTTGATTTATTGAAAAAACATCAAGATTTATCTGAAGCAGCTAAACAACTTTAATTTTAATGATTTATTTTAGGGTATATGTAGTTAAATACAATTAATATGCAGAATAAGAAATTTCTTAATACAAAGAGAAAATCTTTAGTATTAGGAAATTTCTTAATGTAGAGGAAAGTTTGATATTTTTAGTTAACATGATTATAAAGAAAGGTGTATAAAAATGAAAAATTATAAATTATTAACTCCAGGGCCACTCACTACTACTGAAACAGTGAAAAAAGAAATGATGTTTGACCATTGCACATGGGACGATGATTACAAAAAAATTACATTATCCATCATTGATGATTTATTAGAATTAGCACATGTAGATAAAGAAAAATATACAGCAATTCTCATGCAGGGCAGTGGAACTTTTGGTGTAGAATCTGTACTTACTTCTGTTGTTGGCGAAGATGATTGTTTATTAATCTGTGCAAATGGCGCTTATGGTAAACGTATGGCAGAGATTGCTCAACATGCCAAGATAACTTATAAAATGTATTTACAAGATTTTGATAAAATTCCAGATGCAAAAGTTGTAGAAGAATTATTGCAGGAAAATCCACAAATTACACATGTTTCTATAGTTCATAGTGAAACAACTTCTGGTATTTTAAATGATATTGAAGCTGTGGCAAAAGTAGTTAAAGCATATGGAAAAACTTTAATAGTTGATGCTATGTCTAGCTTTGGCGGTGTGGATATTGAAGTTGAAAAATTAGGCATTGATTTTATCATCAGTAGTGCAAATAAATGTATTCAAGGTGTGCCAGGTTTTTCCTTTATCATTTGTAATCGTGAAAAAATTAATGCAATCTAAAGGTAAAGCAAGAAGTCTTTCTTTAGATTTATATGAACAATGGGAAACTATGAGCAAAGATGGTAAATGGAGATTTACTTCACCTACACATGTGGTATTAGCTTTTGCTCAAGCTATTAAAGAATTAAAAGCAGAAGGCGGTATTGTAGCTAGAAATAAACGTTATAGTGAAAATAATCGCATTCTTATCGAAGAAATGGTAAAACTTGGTATAAAACCATATATTGAAAGCACTCATCAAGGTCCAATCATCACTACATTCTATTATCCAGAAAATAGTAATTTTGATTTTGCTGAAATGTATCAATATATTAAAGACAGAGGATATGCTATTTATCCAGGTAAAGTAACAGATGCACAGACTTTCCGCATTGGTACTATTGGGGAAATTTATCCAGAAGATATGTATAAATTATCTAGCATTATGACAGATTTTCTTAATAGTAAAAAATAATTGTAGTTGAGATTTTAATTTTAGTGGAGATTTAATTAAGTAAGGAGAATTTTTATTAATGAAATACGAAGGTATTATTTTTGATTGGGCAGGTACTACAGTAGATTATGGTTGTATGGCACCAGTAAGAGCTTTTGATGAAGCTTTTAAATCTTTTGGCATTGAACCTACAATGGAAGAAATTAGAAAACCAATGGGAATGTTAAAAATTGACCATGTAAGAACAATGCTGAAAATGGAACGCATCAATAATTTATGGAAAGAAAAATATAATCGAGACTGGACAGAAGATGATGTACAAAAAATCTATGAAATCAGTGAACGTAAAATCTTTGAAGTTTTAGATAAATATACAGATATAAAACCACATGTATTAGAAACAATTATTGAAATTAGAAATAAAGGCTTAAAAATTGGTTCTACTACAGGCTATACAAGTGATATGATGAAAATCGTAACAGATAGAGCAAAACAGCAAGGATATACTCCTGATTTTTGGATTAGCCCTGATATGGTAAATAGTAAAGGCCGTCCATATCCTTATATGATTTTCCGCAATATGGAAGCTTTAGAATTAATTTCTGTGGATAAAGTATTAAAAGTTGGCGATACTATTGCAGATATTAAAGAAGGCGTTAATGCTGGTATTGATACTGTAGGTATTATCGAAGGCAGTTCTTTGATGGGCTTAAGTCAAGAAGAATATGAAGCACTATCTGAAGATAAGAAAAATGCAATGGATTTAAAAGTAGTATCTGCATATCAAGATGCTGGTGCGAAATATATTATTAGAGATATCAGTGGTTTATTAGATATTTTAAAATAATAGATGAATTTATAAAGGCTGTAATAATTGAACGTGATAGATTATTACAGCCTTTTTTGATGAGTTTTTTAATTAAATTTTATAATTTTAAAATTTAGATTTCACAAAGATTATTTATAATGTAGTTAGTTAAAATAATTTATAAGTATTTTATGGTATTTAAGTTTTTAAACTTATAATGATTGTGAGGGATTATATTATGTTTAAAGGAAGCAAACTATCTGCAATGGATTTGATGGCTAAAAATTTAATGATTATGATAAAATCTATGCAAAATAAAATGAAAGAAATCTTTAAACATAATTTTTATAAGCGTTCTTTAAATAAAAAAGTGCCTCCGGAAAGAAAAATCTCTATGCTTAAATTTGGTTGATAATTTTCCATTTTTAAACATAGAGATTTTTTATTTTTGTTGATTTTTAAAGAATTGATAATAATAAGGTTTCATTTCTTTGCGATTTTTGATAGGTGGCCATAAATCACCAATAGCTGTTGTACGCATAGCAGCACTTAAATGTTCATATAAAAGAGGATTTTCTTTAGATAATTCTTCAATTAAATTTTTAGCTTTTTGACGCATTGTATTGCCATTGAATGGACATGGTGGAGCACAAGGTTCTTGACCATGAAGTGAGATGGCATTTCTTATTTCTTCTTCACGGAAATAAAGCAATGGTCTGATTACAGTTACATCAGAACGACTTAAATAAGTAGATGGCATGAAAGTCTTTAATTGACCAGAATAAAATAAATTCATGAAGAAAGTTTCTACGGCGTCATCATGATTATGGGCATAGGCTATTTTATTGTAGCCATGTTCTTTGGCATAGCCATTGATTGCACCACGGCGGAAGAAAGCACAGGAATAACAAGCATTTTTATTATCTTGATTAGCGATAGTTTCAGCGATATTTACTTCATGAATATGGTAAGGCATATTTAATTTATCGCAGAATTTTTGCATAGCTTCGCAAGAAAAATCTTTAGTAAACATAGGATTTATGGTGATTGCTCCTAATGTAAAATTTTTCTTTAAAGTATTTTTTAATTCTGTTAAAGCGTATGCCATAAATAGGCTATCTTTGCCACCAGATAGACCGATTAGGATTTTATCATTATCTTCAATTAATTGGAATTCAACAACTGCACGGATTATGCGACTTAAATATTCTTTAGGTAATGGTTGCATAAAAAAATCCTTTCTTGTAATTAAATATTTGATAAATAATTATATTGTCTTATTTAAATAATAGATAAAAGGTAGGATAAATGAATTATACAAAAGATAATATCTTTTATCAATCATAGCTTTTAAATTTTATGTAATATTGTTATAATAGAAAACAAAGCTATTAATTTGTAATGGAGGTTTTTCAACCTATGAGTGAACAAAAAGTAATTTATGCTATTGGTCATAGAAATCCAGATACAGACTCCATCTGTTCTGCAATAGCATATGCAAATTTAAAACGCAATATGGGCTGTGAAAATGTTGTACCAGCTCGTGCAGGTAGCGTAAACAAAGAAACTAAATATGCTTTAGAATATTTCGGTGTAGAAGCTCCTCAGCTTGTAAGTGATATTTATCCAAGAGTTAAAGATATTGCTATTAAAGTACAAAAATCTGTAAAAGCAACAGATAATCTTCGTACTTTAGGTATGGCTATGAAAGAATGCAATCTTCGTTCTATACCTGTAGTTGATGATGAAAATAAATTAATTGGTATGGCTAGCGTTAGCGATTTAGCAAAAGCTTATTTCCAAGAAATCACATTAGATAGCGTATCTGCTTCTGGTGCTTGCATTAACGATATTGCTAATGTTATTGAAGCTGATGTTTTAGTTGCTGGCAATAACGAAGGCAAAATCAATGGCGAAATCAAAGTAGCTGCTGCTTGCATGGAAAAAGTTGCAGAAAGCATCAAAGCTGGCGATGTAGTAATCATCGGCAATAGACCAGAATCTGCATTTATTAAATGCATTGATTTAAAAGTTGCTTGTGTAATCATCACAGGAAATACAACTATTTCTGATGAAGTAGTTACTAAAGCAAAAGCTGAAAATGTAATGATTTTATCTACTGCATTTGACACTTATAGCACAGCTCGTCTTATCAGCCAATGTGCACCAATTTCTAGCATTATGACTACAGATGTAATTTCTTTCAAACCATCTGATATGTTAAGTGATATCAAAGGTGTATTAGAAGCAAATGAATACCGCAATTATCCAGTAGTAGAAAATGGTAAATTAGTTGGTATCGTAAATAAAGATAAATTCATGATGCCTGAAAAACAACAGATTATTTTAACAGACCACAATGAATTAGCTCAAGCTGTTGAAGGTATTGAATCTGGTAAAATCATCGAAGTTGTTGACCATCATCGTTTCGGTGGATTACAAACAAGCGATCCTATTTTTATCAATGTTCGCCCAGTTGGTTGTACTTGTACAATCGTAACTAATATGTATCAACAATATGGCGTAGAAATTCCAAAAGAAATTGCAGGTCTTTTAATGTCCGCTATTATTTCTGATACAGTATTATTCAAATCTCCAACTTGCACACAAACAGATAAAGATGCTGTAGAATATTTAGCAAAAATCGCTGGTGTAGATTATAAAGAATATGGTATGGCAATGCTCAAAGCTGGTGCAGATATCGGCGATATGACTCCTGCTCAAATCGTTAAAAATGACTCCAAAGAATTCCAGATTGGTAACTATCCAATGCTCATCAGCCAGTTATCCGTTATGGATACAGACCAAGTAATGGCTATGCAAGATGAAATCTTAGCTGAAATGGCTCGTGTATGCACTGCAGAAGGTTATGCAATGTCTATCGTTATCGTTACTGATATCATCAACGAAGGTAGCTATTTACTCTTCAGTGGCGAACCTAAAAACTTAATCGGTGAAGCATTCAAACAAGATGCAAGCAAATCTGTTATGTATTTACCAGGTGTAATGTCCCGTAAAAAACAGATTATTCCACCACTTTCTGAAGCTGTAAAAAGTCTTTAAGAAAAAATTATAAATCTATAGATAAAATACTGGTATGATTTAAATTCATGCCAGTATTTTTTTATTTTAAATTTATTTTGTGATAATATGATAAAATGATAAAAAAGAATTTTTATTTGGGAGGATTTTCTTTTGAATATATATGATGGTTTAAATCCAGCACAAGCTCAAGCTGTAGCTCATACAGAAGGGCCTCTTCTTATCATGGCAGGCGCTGGTTCTGGAAAAACGAAAGTATTGACTTGTAGAATAGCTAATTTATTAGATAAAGGAGTATCTCCATATAATATCTTAGCGATAACATTTACTAATAAAGCTGCAACAGAAATGCGTGAACGTGTAGATAGAATGATTGGTGAGAAAGCAAAATATGTTTGGCTCAGTACATTTCATTCATTTTGTGCTAAATTCTTGCGTTTTGAAATCGAAGCTTTAGGTATCTATAAGAAGAATTTTGTCATCTATGATACACAAGATGCTTTGACTTTGATAAAAAATTGTTTAAAAGAATTAAATCTTGATGAAAAACAATATGTACCATATGCAGTACAGTCAGCTATTTCCAATGCTAAAAATATGATGACAACTCCTCAAGAGTATACACAATCAGCAAGTGATTTTTTTGCTAAAAAAATTGCAGAAATTTACACTATGTATCAAGCAAAATTAATTGAAAATAATGCTTTAGATTTTGATGATTTATTGATGCTTGCAGTTAAAGTTTTAAAAGAACACGAAGATATAAAAATGAAATATCAACAGCGTTTTCAATATATTTTAGTTGATGAGTATCAAGATACAAATGGAGCTCAATATCAATTGACTTCACTTTTAGCTGGAATGTATCGCAATCTTTGCGTTGTAGGTGATGCAGACCAATCTATTTATGGCTGGCGTGGTGCTGATATCAGAAATATCATGGATTTTGAAAAAGATTATCCAGAAGCTACAGTCATAAAATTGGAACAAAATTATCGTTCAACAAAAACTATTTTAAATGCTGCTAATATGGTTATTGAACATAATCTTGACCGTAAACCTAAAAAATTATGGACGAATAATCCTCAAGGTGAAAAAATAATTCATTATACGGCAAGTGATGAACGTGATGAAGCTAGATTTATCACAGAAGAAGCTGTAAAACAAAAAACATTATTCAATGTATCTTATGGAGATATGGCAGTATTATATCGTACAAATGCTCAATCTCGTGCATTAGAAGAAGGTTTCATGAAAGCTGGCGTTCCTTATACTATGGTTGGCGGATTGAAATTCTATGATAGAAAAGAAATTAAAGATATTTTAGCTTATTTGAGAGTTATTTATAATCCAGAAGATACAATAAGTTTAATGCGTATAATCAATGTGCCTAAGCGTTCATTAGGTGCTGTAACTATGAATAAATTAGCTGAATTTGCTGATATGTACAATATGACTTTATTTGATGCTATATCTGCTCCAGAAACGGCACCAATCACACCAAAAGCAAAACAATCTTTAGCTAATTTTTGCTGAATTTATCTTAGAAATGTTGAATAATTCAGTGGTATTATCAGTTCATGATTTAATTGAACAAGTGATGCATAAATCTGGATATATTGCTGAATTGGAAAAAGAAAATACAGTTGAAAATCAGACTCGTTTAGAAAATATCAAAGAATTATTGAGTGTAGCGAAAGATTTTGAAAAGACAAATGAAGAACCAACTTTGGAAAACTTTTTAAGTACAATGTCTTTAGTATCTGATATTGATAATGCAGATATGGAAGACGAGAGAGTTACACTCATGACTATGCATTCAGCAAAAGGATTAGAGTTTCCAGTGGTATTTTTAGCTGGCATGGAAGAAGGATTATTCCCACATGCTAGAACTTTGATGAATGAAACTGAAATTGAAGAAGAACGTCGTACTTGTTATGTAGGTATAACTAGAGCTGAGCGAAAATTATATATTACAAATGCAAAAGCTCGTATGATTTATGGCAAAACATTATCGTATGAACCTTCACGATTTATTAGTGAAATTCCTGCGGAATATTTAGAAGAACGTGAAGCAAAAAATAAATTTGGTTTTGGCATGGGCAGTATGAATAATTATGGCTCAGGATGTAGTCAAAGTGGTAGAAATAATTTTGGCGGAAGTATTTTAGGTAGTAATAATTCTACAGGTAGACCAAATTCACTTTTAGGTGGAGGTTTTGCCCAAAAAGCACAAGCAGTTAAACCAGCAGGTAATGTAATTCGTCCAGATTTATCCATAAAATGGAAAGTCGGTGATAAAGCTAAACATAATAAATGGGGAATTGGTACAATTGTATCTGTAAAAGGAACAGGTGAAGAAGTAGAATTAAAAATAGCTTTTCCAGGTCAGGGCATAAAAGCTTTAATGCAAAAATATTCTCCTATCAGTAAAGTATAAAATAAAAAAAAAGATTGCTTTAATTGTGAAATACAGTTAAAGCAATCTTTTTTATTGGGGATAATTGAAGTTTTGGGGATATATCAAATAAAGTAAATATTATCAAAATCAGTAGAAAGATACAGAAGTATCGATTTCTTCATCAGGAAGATTAGTAGCAGGGACAGCTGTGATATTTTGAGAATCTGTACTGCGACTCATATCAATTTTTGTGTTGATTGTTTCATCAGAAAGATTAGTAGCAGGAACAGCAGTAATATTTTGGGAATCAATACTACGACTCATATCAATTGTTGTATTGATTGTTGCTTCTGGAAGATTAGTAGCGGGAACTACTGTTTTAGGGGAACCACTAGCAAAACATAAAGAGCTAGAAAATGCTAAAAGACAAGCGCAGCTAAAACCGAGAGTGAATTTTTTAAAATTTAACATAATAAAAACCTTCTTTTCTTAATTATATAGCGTGCTATTATATGAAAATTATCTTGTATTATATGGATATATTTAATATAATTTAAATATACATAGCTAACTATGTAATAAATAATAGCGCAATAAAAATTTTTTTGTCAATAGTTTTTATAGATATTTTAGTTTATGTTGAGAGTGAAATTTTGATTATAATATATATTATTATTGAGTTATTTTTTCTTTTTGAGGTGAGAGCAGTGTTAGTACCAGATACTATGCGATTAGGGCAATTAATATATGAAATAAATAAAAAAATGATAGCCAGACAAAATAATAATTTAGCCAGTTTAGGTGTAACTGTACAACAAGCGTTAGTTATTGCTTATTTAGATAAATCTAAAGATAAAAAAGTTACACAAAGAATGATTGAAATTGGACTAAATAATACAAATCCAACTGTTACAAATATCATAAAAAGTATGATGAGCAAAAATTTAATATACAAAATTCAAGATAAGGTAGATAAGAGAAAGTATTATTTATATTTAACACCACTTGGCTTAAGTATTGCCTCAGAATGTGCAAAAAGAATGGAAGCAACAGATATAGCAGCTTATAAAAATTTAACAGAAGAAGAACTAAAGACGCTAAGAGTATTGTTAGAAAAAGTAGAATTTTAAGAGAAAAGACCAGTTACTTATATGGTAACTGGCTTATTTATATGTATTGTAGGTGAAAATATGGAAGATATAAAAAAAACAAATAGATGATTTAAAAGAAAAAAAATCTTATATCATAATGATTTATATTACAATCAAGATAATCCAGAAATAGAAGATGCTCAATATGATGAATTGATGCGACAATTAAAAAAATTGGAAGCTGAAAATCCAGAATTAATTACAAAAGATTCACCAACGCAAAAAGTAGGCGGGGTGGCAAAACGTGAAGCAGGCGTTCTCGTAAAACATGATGTGCCAATGCTTAGTTTGCAAGATGTATTTCTGCTGAAGAAGTGGAAACTTTTGTAGATAATATGCAAAAAGAATTAGATAACCCAGAATTTGTAGTAGAAGAAAAAATAGATGGTTTGTCTTTAACACTTCGTTATGTAGATGGTGAATTGAAATTAGCTGTTACTCGTGGTGATGGTGTTGTACAAGGTGAAGATGTAACAGCTAATGCTATGCAGATAAAAGATATTAAGAAAAAACTAAAAGAAAAATTGCCTTATTTTGAAGTTCGTGGAGAAGTATATATGACGCGAGAAGCTTTTTCTTTAGTGAATGAAAAACAGGAATTATTGGGAAAAAGATTATTTGCTAATCCTCGAAACTGTGCAGCAGGTACACTTCGCCAATTAGACAGCAAAATCACTAAAGAACGCAATTTATCCATGTTTATTTTTTAATTTGCAAAAGGTAGAAGGTATAGAATTAAAATCGCATACGCAAGCATATGAATTTATGCACAAACAAGGAATGAAGATTATACATTCATATAAAGTATGCAAAACTAAAGAAGAAGTTTTACAAGCTATAGAAGAAATTGGAAATCGTCGTGGTGATTTAGATTATGATATTGATGGAGCAGTTGTAAAAATAAATGATTTTGCACAAAGAGAAAAATTAGGAGCAACATCTAAAGTTCCTAAATGGGCAATAGCTTATAAATATCCACCAGAAGAAAAAGAAACTAAATTATTAAATATAGAATTATCCGTAGGTCGTACAGGAAGAATTACGCCGACAGCAGTATTTGAACCAGTTTGGCTCTGTGGGACAAAAGTAGAACGAGCTACATTGCACAATCAAGATTTTATTGATGATTTAGATATACGCATTGGCGATACAATAAAAGTATATAAATCAGGGGAAATTATTCCGAAAGTTCGTTGTGTAATCAAAGAAAAACGACCTCAAAATAGCAAGCCTTTTATCATTGGCGATACTTGCCCTGTATGTAATGCTCATACTATTCGCGATGATAAAGCAGATATTCGCTGTAGTAATCCACATTGCCCAGCACAGATTGAACGTTGGATAATAAATTTTGTCGGTCGAGATGCTATGGATATCAAAGGTTTTGGCATGATGTATATAAAAACTTTGATTGAAAAATGGATATTTAAAAAGATCCAGCAGATATATATTATTTTACACAATTTATCGCGATGAATTAATAGCAAAAGGATTGATTGGCAAGGAAAAAAATACTGATAAACTTTTAAATGCAATCGAAAAAAGTAAGCAAAATGCACCATGGAGATTGCTTACAGGACTGGGCATTTTGAATATAGGTAAATCAGCAAGTCGTTCCTTGATAAATCATTTTTATTCTTTTGATGATATAGCTAAAGCTACAGAAGAAGAGATAAAACAAGTAGCAGATATTGGAGAAATAAGTGCAAAACTTGTATATGAATTTTTCCATGATGAAGAAAATATTGCTTTATTAAATAAATTAAAAGAAGTAAATGTCAATATGGCAGAGGAAAAGACAGAAAAAACATCTGATAAATTCCAAGGTTTGACTTTTGTATTGACAGGAACATTAGAAACTATGGGCAGAAGTGAAGCTAGTGAAATCATTCAATCTCTAGGCGGAAAAGCTTCTGGTTCTGTATCGAAAAAGACATCTTATGTAATTGCAGGGGCAAATGCAGGCAGTAAACTTACAAAAGCTGAAAGTTTAGGTGTAAAAATCATCACTGAACAAGAATTTTTAGCAATGGTTAAAGAAAATTAATTTATAAAAGAAAAGCATTTTAAAATGGATTGAGTGATAATTCCATTTTAAAATGCTTTTTTATTGATATTATTTAATTATTAGCTTTATTGTCTTTTAATTTTTGAGATACATTGTAAATAGCGGTGAGCTCATCTTTATTGAATTGATATTTTTCACCACAGAAATGACAGCAAACTTCAGCATGACCATCATCAACTAGAGATTTTAAATCATGTTCATTTAAGCTGATGAGTACATCTTCAATACGTTCTTTGGAGCATTGGCATTTAAATGCTAAATCTGTAGTAGTTAAATAATCAACTTTATCAAAACCTTGCAATAGTTCAGCAATGATACCACGAGCATCTAAACCATCTTTTACCATGGTAGAAACTGGGCGAATTTTAGCGAGGTTATTTTCTAATTTTGTAAGTGTTTCTTCTGTAGCATCTGGTAATAATTGAAGGATAAAACCACCAGCTGCAGCTACTTTTAAATCTGGATTTACAAGAACACCTAAGCCTACACTAGAAGGAGTTTGTTCAGAAGTATAGAGATAATTTGTGAGGTCTTCAGCAATTTCCCCAGAAATGATTTCACAGCTACCAGTAATAGGGTCTTTAAGACCAGTGAAACGAGTTACGGATAAAATACCTTGACCGACACCACCGCCTACATCTAATTTACCTTTTTCATTGAGTGGTAAGTTAACATGAGGATTGGCGATATAACCGCGTACAAATCCTTCGGGATTAGCATCAGCAACAACAGAGCCTAATGGGCCGTTGCCGTTAAATTTTATAGTGATACATTCTTTATTTTTAAGGTTTGCTGCCATTAGTAAAGCACCTGTCATAGTACGACCAAGAGCAGCAGCAGCTACAGGATAACATTCATGACGAGATACAGCTTCATTTACAAGGTTAGTTGTAATAGCAGCATGAACACGAACACCATCAGCGACAGCTTTTACTAAATGATCTTTCATTATATTCCTCCGAAATAGTAAATAAATTTAAATTTTAGATATAAAATAAATAATAGTATAGCATAGTTTTATAATTATATAAAGATATGAGTCTAATATTTTGGATTATTTTTGTGATTGATGTTTAGGTACGAAATAAGACAAGATTAAACAAAGTACACTACTGCCAACTAAAATATAGTAAATATTATTTAGACTATAAAATAAAGCCTGGCGTAAAAGTTCATGATATTGAGGAGCAGTATTATCATAAAAATCTTGCATAGTGATATTTATTAAATTATGAGCTTGGATAAAATCTGCTGTAGAAACATTTAACACAGCACCGAGAACAGTAACACCAATTGTTTGAGCAAGTGTACGAGTGAGCATATTTAAACCAACAGCGGCACCACGTAGATTGTATTTTACAGAGTCTTGGACTATGAAAGTTAGTGTATTTAAAGTGCCTGAAAAACCAAAGCCAAAGAAAAATACATAAATAGATAAGTGCCAAAGTGGTGTATCTATAGTTAATTGTGTTAATAACCAAGAACTGAAAATTAAAATTAATGAAGAAAACATAACAATTATATTTGTAGGATATTTTTTCATTAATTTAGCAATGGAAATCGAACTCATAAACCAAGCAATAGAAGTTCCTATCAAAGAAATACCAGCGATAGTAGCACTGTAACCCATAATTGATTGAATATGTAATGGTAAATAAACAGAACAAGCAATCAATATAAAAGAACTGATAAAAGTTATGATATTTACAATGATAGAAGATTTATTGAGGATAAATAAAGGAACAATAGGCTCAGAAGTTCTGGCTTCTTGGAGATAAAAAAGGATAGAAGAAATCAAAGTGATAACTAATAAAATTACACCTAAATAAAAATCTTCATCTAAACTCATTACACCATATAAAAGACTGCCAATAGCAATGGAAAGCAAAATAGCTCCAAGGTAGTCTATTTTAGGATTAGTAGCAGGCTTTTGTTCATGTACAAATTTAGCGAGTATATAGACTGATAAAAGACCAAAGGGAATGTTTATAAAAAATATCCATTGCCATGAAAGATAATCTATGAGAAATCCACCAAGTAATGGACCTACAAGACCAGCTATTCCCCAAATAGTACTGATAGCTCCTTGAATAATAGAGCGTTCTTCTAAGGTAAAAATATCCCCAATCATTGTAAAACCAATGGTAAAAATAGCACCAGCACCAATGCCTTGAATGCCACGGAAGATAATTAATTGGTGCATGGTTTGAGATAATCCAGCTAATAAGCTACCGAAAAGAAAAATGGAAATGCCAATCATAAAAATTCGTTTTCGCCCATAAAGGTCAGCTAATTTACCGTAAATAGGAGTAGAAATTGCTGATGTTAAAAGAAAAATAGAAAAAATCCAGCTAATCATTTTGAAATTATGCAAACTTTTCACAATTACAGGTGCAGCAGTAGAGACAACAACACCTTCAAATGCAGCTAGAAATATTGCAATGAGAAAGGAAAATGCAATTTTTTGTTTAGTTTTGTCCATATGTAAGAAATCACCTATTTTATTATTAATTTTTAAGACATTTTAACATAGAAGCTAAAATAAGTCAGCTATATTTTGTGGGGAAAAGTAACAATACTATTCAATCATTGTCTAAAATATGATAAAATGTAAACAGTTTATTTTGAAAATGGGGTGAAGATATGAAAGTTACTAGAGAAGATGTAGAAAATGTAGCTCTTCTGTCTCGTCTTAGCATTAAAGATGAAGATATGGATAAAAATATAAGCGAGCTTAATGATTTTCTTGAATATGTAGATAGATTACAACAAGTAGATACTGAAAATGTAGCTCCTACTGCACACGTATTGCCTGTACAAAATGTATTTCGTGAAGATGTAGTAAAACCTTCCCTTGATCGTGAATTGGCATTATCTAATGCTCCACAACAAGAAGATGGTTATTTCCGTGTACCTAAAATTTTAGAAGAATAATTTATTTTAATTACTTTGATTAAATTGAGGAGGCTTTTACGTGAATTTATTTGAAAAAACAGCACATGAATTACATGATATGCTTGTAAATAAAGAAATTTCTGCTGTAGAAATTACAAAAGATGTACTTTCTCGTATGGAAGTTACTGATGATAAAGTAAAAGCATATATCACAAAAACAGCTGATTATGCTTTACAACAAGCAGAAAATGTTGATGCTGATATCGCTGGCGGAGCAAAAATCTCTGTTTTAGCAGGTATACCAGCAGCTATAAAAGACAATATTTGTACAAAAGGTTTAAAAACAACTTGTGCATCTTATATGCTCGAAAATTTTGTACCACCATATAATGCTACAGTAATGGATAAAGTTTTAGCTCAAAAACCTGCATTAGTTGGTAAATTGAATATGGACGAGTTCGCTATGGGTGGTTCCACAGAAAACTCTGCATTTTTTGCTACACATAATCCATGGAATTTAGACTGTGTACCAGGTGGTAGCTCTGGTGGTAGTGCTGCAGCAGTTAGTGCTGGTAGTGCTATTTGGGCATTAGGTTCTGATACTGGTGGATCTATTCGTCAGCCAGCATCTTTTTGCGGTGTTGTTGGTTTAAAACCTACTTATGGTCGTGTATCTCGTTATGGTTTAGTAGCATTCGCTTCTTCACTTGACCAGATTGGTCCATTGACTCGCGATGTAACAGACTGTGCTCATGTAATGAATGTGATTGCAGGTCATGATGAAAAAGATTCTACATCTATCAATAGTGATGTTCCTGATTATACAAAATCCTTAGTAAATGATATAAAAGGATTAAAAATCGGTTTACCAAAAGAATATTTTATCGATGGTATGGACGAAGATGTAAAAAAAGCTATGAATACAGCTATCGAAGATTTGAAAAAACTCGGTGCTGAAATCGTAGATATTTCTTTACCACATACAGATTATGCTATTTCCACATATTATTTAATAGCTCCAGCAGAAGCTTCTACAAACTTATCTCGTTATGATGGTGTAAGCTATGGCTCTCGTGTAGATGGTGAAGACATTGTTTCCATGATGACAAATACAAGAACTGCAAAATTCGGTCCAGAAGTAAAACGTCGTATTATGATTGGTAACTATGCTTTAAGTGCTGGTTATTATGACGCTTATTATTTAAAAGCATTAAAAGTTAGAACACTTGTAAAACAAGACTTTGATAATGCATTTAAAGATGTAGATGTTATTTTGGCTCCAGTAGCACCAACACCTGCATATAAATTAGGTTCAATGGCAAATGATCCATTAAAAATGTACTTGATGGATATTTTCACTGTTCCACTTAACTTAGCAGGTCTTCCTGGTATTTCCATTCCTTGTGGCAGAAGTAAAGATAATATGCCTATCGGTATGCAGTTTATTGGTCGCCCACTTGATGAAGAAACTATTATTCGTGCAGCATATACTTATGAAGTAAATCATGATTATGCTAATAAAATTGGTCAGGGGGTAGAATAATGAAATACGAAGCAGTCATTGGTTTGGAAATTCATAGCGAATTAAAAACTAATACAAAAATTTTCTGTAGCTGTGCTACTTCCTTTGGTGCAGACCAAAATACACATGTTTGCCCTGTTTGTCTTGGTCTTCCAGGTGTATTACCTGTTGTCAATAAACGTGTAGTAGAATTTGCTATCAAAGCAGGTCTTGCACTCAACTGTACAATTAATAAATTCAGTAAATTTGATAGAAAAAACTATTATTATCCAGATTTACCAAAAAAATTTCCAGACTTCTCAGTTTGATTTACCAATCGCTGAACATGGTTATGTGGATATCGAAGTAGAAGGCAAAACAAAACGCATTCGCATCACTCGTATTCATATGGAAGAAGATGCTGGTAAACTCGTTCACTCTGGTACTACAATCAAAGATTCTAGTAGCTCTAATGTTGACTATAATCGTACTGGTGTACCACTTATTGAAATCGTATCTGAACCAGATATGCATTCTCCAGCAGAAGCTCGTGCATATATGGAAAAATAAAATCTATTTTACAATACATTGATGTATCCAATTGTAAAATGGAAGAAGGTAATTTACGTGCCGATGTAAACGTATCTCTTCGTCCAGAAGGTAGCGAAAAACTTGGTACAAAAGTTGAAATGAAAAACTTGAATTCCTTCAAAGTAATCGAAGATGCTTTAGAATATGAAATTGAACGTCAAAATGAAGTGTTAGAAGATGGAGGTATCTTAGTACAAGAAACTCGTACTTGGGACGATGGTCGTGGAATTACACTTTCTATGCGTAGCAAAGAAAAAGCTCAAGATTATCGTTATATGCCAGAACCTGACCTTGTGCCAATTGTTACAACTGATGAACAGATTGAAGCATATAAAAAAGAACTTCCTGAATTACCAGATGCAAGAAAAGCTCGTTTAGTAAATGAATATGGTCTTCCTACTTATGATGCGGAAATCATCACTTCTACTCGTGCTATGGCTGAATACTTTGATGCTGTTGTAGATGCTGGTGCTGATGCAAAACTTGCTTCTAACTGGATTATGGGTGAATTGTCTAAGCATTTAAATGCTAATGAAATGACTATTGAAAATTCTCCAGTATCTGCTCAAAATTTAGCAAGCTTAATTGGCTTAATTGGTAAAGGTACAATTTCTTCTAAAATAGCAAAAACTGTATTTGAAGAAATGTGGACAAGTGGAGATACTCCAGAAAAAATCGTAAAAGATAAAGGTTTAGTACAGATTACTGATACAAAAGCAATAGAAGAAATTGTAGATAAAGCAATTGCAGATAATCCAAAAGCTGTTGCAGATTATCCAAAATCTATGGGCTTTTTAATCGGTCAAGTAATGAAAGCAAGTAAAGGTAAAGCAAATCCTGGTCTTGTAAATAAAATGATAAAAGAAAAATTAGGCTGATTTATGGTCTAAGAATAATAAAAAGCTATTGTGTTAAATTTTTTAATACAATAGCTTTTTGTTTTAGATGGCGATATCTATATTCTTTTGATAAAAAATTTGACAAATTGTCAGTTAATAGTGATAATAGTAAAATATATACGGTTTATCTAAAGATTTATTTGTATGGGAATGTAATAAACAATGAAAAATATATATTGGGCTGCCATAAATTCTGTGCCAGGCATAGGCAGTAAAACGCTTCGTCAACTTTATGGATATTTTCATGACGGCGAAAAAATATGGACAGCGACAAGAGAAATGTTAGAACAAAGTAATTGTTTAGGCAGTAAAACATTGTCTGAATTAATAGAATTTAGACAGAAAATATCTATAGATAAATTAACAGAGCAATTAAAACATTATAAAATTAAAGTCTGCATAGAAATAGATGAAGAATATCCAAAGTTATTGAAAGAAATCTATGATCCTCCATTTATTTTATATTATCAAGGTCAATTGCCTAAAGATGAAATTTGTATAGGTATAGTAGGTTCAAGAACTCCAACGACTTATGGAAAACAGATAGCAGAAAATATGGCTGAGGAATTAGCTAAATTTAATTTTGTAATAGTTAGTGGTGCTGCTAAAGGTATAGACACTAAAGCTCATACAGGAGCTTTGAAAAAAGGTAAGACTATTGCTGTTTTAGGTTGTGGATTAAATATTATATATCCAAAAGAAAATAAGCAACTTTTAGAAGCTATAGCTCAAAATGGTGCTGTAATATCAGAATATCCACTAAATACATTGCCAAAACCAGGGAATTTTCCAGCTAGAAATAGAATTATCACAGGATTGTCCAAAGGAATATTAGTAGTTGAAGCTGCGAAAAAGAGTGGTTCATTGATAACAGCAGAATTTGCTTTAAGTGAAGGGCGAGATGTATTTGCCATACCAGGAAATATTTATTCGCAAAAAAGCGAAGGCTGCCATAGTTTAATAAAACAAGGTGCTAAATTAGTTACAAGGGCAAATGATATTGTAGAAGAATATAATTTTGTAACTAACCAGCAAAGTATATCCAAAGAAACACAAATAGAATTAGGTTTTTCCATGACAGCGGAAGAACAACTTATATATGATAGTTTATCTTTTACAGAGCCTAAATGTATTGATGAAATCATATATAAATTGAGAATAAATGTTTCGAATATATCGTTTATTTTATTACAAATGAAATTGAAGGGACTAGTTAAAGAGACAAGTCCAAATTTTTATATAAGAGCAATCAGGGAGTGCTTTGAATGAAGAAAAAAACGCTTGTAGTAGTAGAATCGCCAACTAAAGCAAAGACTATTGAAAAATATTTAGGCAATAAAAAATATACAGTAATGGCTTCTATGGGACATCTTCGTGATTTACCTAAAAGTCAGTTTGGTATAGATGTAGAAAATGATTTTGCACCTAAATATATCAATATTCGTGGCAAGGGAGATTTAATTAAATCTTTAAAGAAAGAAGCTAAAAAATCTGAAAAAGTTTATTTAGCCTCTGACCCTGACCGTGAAGGCGAAGCTATTGCTTGGCATCTATCTCATATCTTAGGAATTGATGAACATGAAAAATGTAGAATTGTATTCAATGAAATAACAAAACCTGCTATTCAAGAAGCAGTAAAAAATCCTAAAGAAATAAATATTGATAGAGTAGATGCTCAACAAGCACGTCGTATGCTTGACCGTATTGTAGGATATAAGTTAAGTCCACTTCTTTGGAAGAAAATTCGCAAAGGTTTGAGTGCAGGGCGTGTACAATCGGTAACAGTGAAATTAATTTGTGACCGTGAAAAAGAAATTCAAAAATTTGAATCAGAAGAATATTGGACAGTTGATTTTAAATTTAAGAAAAAACCTCGTTCTAGTATGTTTGGGGCAGAGTTAGTAGCTATTGATGATAAAAAATTGATGATTTCAGCGAAAAAAGAAGATGTAAAAATTGCTTCTAAAGCTCAAGCTGATGAATTATGTAGCGATATTGAAAAAGTTACTTTTAAAGTAACAGAAATAAAGAAACGTCAACGTCATCGCAAAGCTCCAGCACCATTTACAACAAGTAGTTTACAACAAGATGCCGCTAGAAAATTAGGTTTTACTTCACGTAAAACAATGATGATAGCTCAACAGCTTTACGAAGGTATTAGCTAGGTAAAAAAGGGCCAACTGGTCTGATAACATATATGCGTACAGACTCTACACGTATTTCAGAAATAGCTTTAAATGAAGCTAGAAATTATATTGAAGAGAATTTTGGTAAAGAATATTTGCCAGAAAAACCATATATTTATGCAGCTGGAAAATCTTCTCAAGATGCTCATGAAGCAGTGCGTCCAACAAATATCGCTTTAAGTCCTGCCACTGTTGAAGAATATTTGAGCAAAGAACAGTTAAAACTTTATAAATTAATTTGGCAACGCTTCTTAGGTTGTCAGATGTTACCTGCTAGTTATGATGTTATGAGTGTAACTATTAAAGGCGATAAGTATTTAGCTAAAGCTACTGGTTCGCAATTAAAATTTGCAGGCTTTACTGCTGTATATAATGATAGCGATAATAAAAAAGAAAAAGATGTCATCTTGCCAGATTTGCAGGAAGGCGATGAATTATCTATTCAAAAATTAGAAGCAATGCAACATTTTACAGAACCACCTGCTAGATATAATGATGCTTCTTTAGTTAAAACTTTAGAAGAAAGAGGCATTGGTCGTCCTAGTACGTATGCACCAATTATTGAAACTATTTTAGCTAGAGGTTATGTAGTTCGCAGTGATAAAAAATTTGAACCAACTGATTTAGGTTTTGTAGTAGTAGATTTATTGGAAAAATATTTTAAAGATATTGTTGATGAGAAATTTACTGCTGATTTAAGAAAATAAATTAGATGAAATAGCAGTAGGTAAAATTCAAAAAAATACTTTGCTTAAAGAATTCTATGGGCCATTTGAAAAAACTTTAGAACATGCAGAAGAAGAAATTGGTGAAGTAGAAGTGCCAGATGAAGTTTCTGATGTACAATGCGAATTATGCGGTCGTATGATGGTCATAAAACAAGGTCGCTATGGTAAATTCTTAGCATGTCCAGGTTTTCCAGAATGTAGAAATACAAAACCTATTTTAAAAGATACGGGTGTTAAATGCCCTAAATGTGGTGGTAAAATCATTGAACGCCGTACACGTCGTGGCGTAGTATTTTATGGTTGTGAAAATTATCCACAGTGCGATTATGTATCATGGGATATGCCACTTACAAGCAATTGCAAGACTTGTGGTTCATTCTTATTTAGACATCGTTTCAAAAATGGAAGAACTATTTTATATTGCAGTAATGATGATTGTGCTACAAGAAAAGAAGATACTCCTATAAATAAGGAAATTAATAAATTAAAAGAAAAAATTCAACAGCAGACTGCTAAGAAATTAGCGGAACTAGCACAAAAAGAAGCACAAGCAAAAGAAGAAAATGAAAATAAAGAGCATAAAGAAGAAAACGAAGCGTAAAGAGAAATAGGAAAGGAGATTTTGCGTGAAAAAAGTTATTATCGTAGGAGCTGGTATGGCTGGCAGTGAAGCTGCATGGCAAGTGGCTCAAAGAGGTATAAAAGTAGATTTATATGAAATGCGACCAGAAAAATCTACTCCTGCACATAAGACAGAAAAATTCGCTGAATTAGTATGTAGCAATTCTTTGCGTGGTGCAGGACTTGAAAATGCTGTAGGCTTATTAAAAGAAGAAATGCGACAGCTAAATTCTATCATCATGGAGTCGGCCGATATAAATCGTGTACCAGCTGGTGGAGCTTTAGCTGTAGATAGAGAAGGATTTAGTCAATATATTACAGATAAAGTAAAAAATCATCCTAATGTTACTGTGATAAATAAAGAGATAGAAACAATACCTCAAGAAGATGATGTTATTACAATTATTGCCAGTGGTCCATTGACTTCAGAAGTATTAGCAAAATCCATTGGTGAATTGACAGGTCAGGATTATTTTTACTTTTATGATGCTGCGGCACCATTAATCAGCAAAGAGTCTATTGATATGAGTAAAGCATATCGCGCTTCTCGCTATGGTAAAGGAACAGCTGATTATATTAATTGCCCTATGGATAAAGAAGAATATGAAAAATTTTGGCAAGAGTTAACAACAGCAGAACTTGCACCAATCAAGGAATTTGAAAAAGCTAAGTTTTTTGAAGGTTGTATGCCTGTTGAAGAAATGGCTCGTCGTGGCATAGATACTTTACTATATGGGCCATTAAAACCTGTAGGTTTAGAAGATCCTAAAACAGGAGAAAGACCATATGCTGTAGTGCAACTTCGTCAAGATAATGCAGCAGATAGCCTATATAATATAGTAGGTTTTCAAACTCATTTGAAATGGTCAGAACAAAAACGCGTATTTGGTTTAATACCAGGACTTGAAAATGCTGAATTTGTGCGTTATGGCGTAATGCATAGAAACACATTTATTAATTCTCCTGAATTATTGCGACCAACTTTGCAATACAAAGATAGAGATGATTTATTATTTGCAGGTCAGATGACAGGCGTTGAAGGATATATAGAATCCGCAGCTTCTGGTCTTGTGGCAGGTGTTAATGCAGCATATTTAGCTAAAGGAGAAAATCCAGTGATTTTCCCAGAACAAACAGCTCATGGCTCCATGTGCAAATATATTACTTCTGCTGTAGCAAAACATTTTCAGCCTATGAATGCTAATTTTGGTTTGATGCCACCTTTAGAAGAACGCATTCGTGATAAAAAGTTGAAAAAACAAAAAATTGCAGAACGTGCCTTAGAATTTTTAGCAAAATTTAAAATAGATGTATTGAAATTATCTAAGTAAAACTGATAATATGAATATAGCCTATAAATGGAGATGATTTTATGGAAAATTTTAAAGCAACCACTATCATAGCAGTAAAAAAAGATGGAAAAACTGCTATAGCTGGTGATGGACAAGTTACTTTTGGACAAGCTGCTATTATGAAAGCAAATGCCCGTAAAGTACGTCGTTTATATAATGGTAAAGTTTTAGCTGGCTTTGCAGGTTCTGTTGCCGATGCTTTTACTTTATTTGAAAAATTTGAATCTAAATTAATTGAATATCATGGTAATTTAACTCGTGCAGCGGTAGAACTTGCTAAAGATTGGCGTACAGATAGAGTTCTTCGCAAATTAGAAGCATTATTACTCGTTGCTGATGAAAATACAATGTTACTACTTTCTGGTAATGGTGAAGTAATTGAACCAGATGGTAATGTTGCAGCTATTGGTTCTGGCGGATTTTATGCACTTTCAGCAGGTCGTGCATTAGCTAAACATTCTAATTTGACTGCAGCTGAAATTGCTAAAGAAGCACTTACTATCGCTGCTGATATTTGTGTATATACAAATCACAATATTATAGTGGAAGAATTAGATAAATAAAGGAGAATAAATTCATGAAATTGAATGAACAAATTCCTCGTCAAGTTGTTGAAGAATTAGATAAATATATTGTAGGACAATCACAAGCAAAACGTTCTGTAGCTATTGCACTTCGCAATAGATGGCGTAGCCGTCATCTCCCAGAAGATATGAGAGATGAAATTATTCCTAAAAATATCTTGATGATTGGTTCTACTGGTGTTGGTAAAACAGAAATTGCAAGACGTTTAGCAAAACTTGTAAAAGCACCTTTTGTAAAAGTTGAAGCTACTAAATTTACTGAAGTAGGTTATGTAGGTAGAGATGTAGAATCCATGGTTAGAGATTTAGCTGAATCTGCTGTACGCATGTTAAAACAAGAAAAATTAGAACAAGTGCAAGATAAAGCTAAAGAAATGGCTCAAGAACGTATTTTAGATATTTATGTTCCAGAACCAAAATCTAGTGCTGTATCTAATCCACTCAGTGCTATCTTTGGTGGTGCAAACAAAGAAGAAGAAAGCACAGAAAAAGTGGAAGAACCAAAATATTCTGCTGGCAGAGAATGGTGCAGAAAACGCCTTTTAAAAGGTGAATTAGAAAATGATATTATTGAAATTGATGTTGAACCAAAAGCAGCTCCTGTAATTGGTATGTTTGCAGGTTCTGGCATGGAAGACATGAGCAATAATATTCAGGATATGATTGGCAATTTAATGCCTAAAAAACGCAAAAAACGCAAAGTTACAGTTGCTCAAGCAAGAGAAATCTTCACTCAAGAAGAAGCTCAAAAATTATTGGATATGGAGTCTATTGCTCAAGAAGCTATTGAACTTGCAGAACGCAATGGTATCATTTTCTTAGATGAAATTGATAAGGTTGCAGTAAAAGGTTCTTCTTCTGGTCCTGATGTATCTCGTGAAGGTGTACAGCGTGATATCTTACCAATAGTTGAAGGCTCCACAGTATCCACAAAATATGGACAGATGAAAACAGACCATATTTTATTTATTGCAGCAGGTGCTTTCCATATGGCTAAGCCTTCTGATTTAATACCAGAACTTCAGGGTCGTTTCCCAATTCGTGTGGAATTGACTTCTTTAACTGAAGAAGATTTTAAACGTATTTTAACAGAACCAACAAATGCATTATTAAAACAATATAAAGCACTACTTGCTACAGAAGGTGTTTCCATTGAATTTACTGATGATGCTATTGAAAGATTAGCTCAAGTAGCTTGTGAAGTAAATGAACAAATGGAAAATATTGGAGCAAGAAGACTTCATACAATTATGGAAAAATTATTAGAAGATTTATCTTTTGATGCACCAGAATTAGAAGAAAAAAAATGTAGTAATTAATGCTGATTATGTAAATGAAAAACTTGGTGGAATCGTTAAAAATCGCGACTTAAGCCAGTTCATTTTGTAATTTGATAAATATTGTACAAAATTCAAAAAATATAAAATTTCCTTTAAATTGACTTATAGATATGATAGAATAAAAAAGGAAAGGTTTAACAGAAAATCAAAAGTTTTTCTGTGCAGGAAGGGGATAACAGATGGCAACATTACTTGAAAAACAAGAAAAATAAATAAACTTTTAACAAAAAGCAGAAGTGGTAGAATACGATAGCATTTCCCGTGTACTTAGCAATGTTATAGAAGCAAATGTATATATTGTTAGCAAAACAGGGAAAATCTATGGATATGCCTTCCTTGATGATTTTGAATGTGATACAATGATTGACAAAATCGTAAGCCAAGGAGAATTTCCAAAACACTATGTTAATTGGCTCTTAAAAATGGATAGCACATCTTCTAATATTCCACAAAAAGAAATTTGTGCTTTTGATGATAATAGCGAATGTTTAGTAGAAGGCAAAATTACAACTATTGTACCTATTTATGGCGTTGGTGAACGTATTGGTACATTAGTATTAGCTAAATTTAATGAAGAATTCACAGACGATGATTTATTATTAGCTGAATATGGTGCCACTGTTGTAGGTATGGAAATTTTACGTGATAATTCTCAAAAATTGAAGTTGAAGCACGTAAAAAAGCTACTGTACAGATTGCTTTAGCAACACTTTCTTATTCTGAAATTGAAGCAGCTGTAAATATTTTAAGTGAATTAAATGGTACTGAAGGTTTACTCGTTGCATCTAAAATTGCTGACCGTGTAGGTATTACTCGTTCTGTAATTGTTAATGCACTTCGTAAATTCGAGTCCGCTGGTGTAATTGAATCTAAATCTCTCGGTATGAAAGGTACTTATATCAGAGTATTAAACGAACACTTATTAGATGAAATTCAAAAATTAAAAAGATAATAATCTTCAAGAACGATGTTGATAAAAACATCGTTCTTTTTATCTGAAAGCATGATAATTTATTATTGTGTTTACAAAAAAATTATGATATAATGCTTAACGGTGTAAAAAAACGCACACATTCCGATTTTGTACTGTGTCCTAGTTAGATATACCTTATTGGTACGCTGATAAGAATATCTAAAAGGGTTAAAACAAAGCTAAAGAATGTGGAGGAAAAAATAACAGGAGGTGCACCATCATGGCAGTTATTTCCATGAAACAATTATTAGAAGCAGGCGTTCATTTCGGTCATCAGACTAGACGTTGGAACCCTAAAATGGCTCCATACATTTTCACAGAACGCAATGGTATTTACATTATCGATTTACAGAAAACTGTAAAAAAAGTTGACGAAGCTTATGATTTCTTACGTAGCGTTGCTGAAGAAGGCAAAAGCATTCTTTTCGTAGGTACTAAAAAACAAGCTCAAGAAGCTGTTAAAGAAGAAGCTTTAAAATCCGGCATGTTCTATGTTAACGAAAGATGGCTCGGTGGTATGATGACTAACTTCGCTACTATCCGTAAAAGCATCAATCGTTTAAAAGAACTTGAAGCTATGGAAGAAGATGGAACTTTTGAAGTTCTTAGCAAAAAAGAAGTTCTTGCTTTAAAACGTGAACAAGAAAAACTTGAAAAATCTCTTGGCGGTATTAAAGACATGGAAGAATTACCAGGCGCTTTATTTATCGTTGACCCACGTAAAGAAAGAATTGCTGTAGCAGAAGCTAAAAAACTTAACATTCCAATCGTTGCAATCGTTGATACAAACTGCGATCCAGACGAAATTGACTATGTAATTCCTGGTAACGATGACGCTATCCGTGCTGTTAAACTTTTAACTTCCCGTATGGCTGACGCTGTTATCGAAGGTCGTCAAGGTGAAGCTGGCGAAGTAGTAGAAGAAGTTGCTACTAGCGAAGACGCTGAATAATTTTAGTTAATTTTAAATTTATATAACAATTAAAAAGGTAAGGGCCCAAACCCTTGCCTTTTATTGACTAAGGAGGAAATATTAATGGCTATTACTGCAGCATTAGTAAAAGAATTACGTGAAAAAACTGGTGCAGGTATGATGGACTGTAAAAAAGCTCTTTCTGCAACTGACGGTGATATGGACAAAGCAATTGACTTTTTAAGAGAAAAAGGTCTTGCTTCCGCAGCTAAAAAAGCTGGTCGTGTAGCAGCTGAAGGTGTTGTAACATCTTATATTCATGCTGGTGGACGTATCGGTGTATTAGTAGAAGTTAACTGCGAAACTGACTTCGTTGCTGGTACTCCTGAATTCCAGGATTTCGCTCGTGATATTGCTATGCAGATTGCTGCTGCTAACCCAACTTGCGTACGTCGTGAAGAAGTAGATCCAGCAGCTATCGAACATGAACGTCAAGTTCTTCGTGAACAAGCTATTAATGAAGGCAAACCTGAAAAAATCGTTGAAAGAATGGTTGAAGGTCGTCTCGAAAAATATTATAAAGAAGTATGTCTTTTAGATCAGCCATACATTAAAGATCCAGATGTTACAATTTCTGACCTTGTAAAAGGCAAAATTGCTAAAATCGGTGAAAATATCTCCATTCGTCGTTTCGTAAGATATCAACTTGGTGAAGGTATTGAAAAGAAAGCTGATAACTTTGTAGAAGAAGTTATGGCAGCTGTTAAATAATTTCATTATGAAATACAAAAAGAGAACACTTCGGTGTTCTCTTTTTTGTAATAAGATAAAATTAGTATAAAAATTAGATATAGAAAAAATTATAATGTCTACCGTTTGCCATAGATATATGATAAAATAAGAAAAGATATTATGCAGGTTGATAATTATAAGTTTTATGGAGGTTTATTGTGGCTGATATTAAATATAAACGTATAGTTTTCAAATTAAGTGGTGAATCTTTAGCTGGTGAACAGCGTTTTGGTATTAATCCAGAAGTTGTTGAATCTATCGCTAAACAAATTAAAAAAGTACGTGAATATGGTATTGAAGTAGCTATCGTTGTAGGTGGCGGAAATATTTGGCGTGGTCTTGCTGGTAGCAATAAAGGTATGGATAGAGCTACAGCAGATTATATGGGTATGCTTGCTACAGTGATGAATGCTTTAGCACTTCAAGATGCTTTAGAAGGTATGGGCGTTGACAGCCGTGTTCAATCTGCTATTGAAATGCGTCAAGTTGCTGAACCTTATATTCGTCGTAAAGCAATTCGTCATTTAGAAAAAGGTAGAGTTGTTATCTTCGGTGCTGGTACAGGTAACCCTTATTTCTCCACAGATACAACTGCTGCTCTTCGTGCTGCTGAAATTGAAGCTGAAGTTATTTTAATGGGTAAAAAGAATACAGATGGTGTATATGATTCTGACCCTAATAAAAATCCTGGAGCTAAAAAATTCGATAGCCTTGAATATTTAGAAGTATTAAATCGTGGACTTGCAGTAATGGATTCTACAGCAACAAGTCTTTGCATGGATAATAAAATTCCTTTAGTAGTATTTAATATAGATAATCATGAAAATATTTTAAAAGCTGCTTTAGGCGAAAATATTGGAACAACTGTTGGAGGTAATGATTAATGATTAAAGAAGTAATAGCTAAAAATGAAGAGCGTATGAAAAAAACTTTAAGTGCAGCAAAATCTGAATTTGCTTCTCTTCGTGCAGGTCGAGCAACTCCTGCATTATTAGATAAAGTAATGGTAGAATATTACGGTTCTTTAGTACCAGTAAATCAGGTAGGTAATATCTCTGTTCCTGAACCTCGTATGATTTTAATTCAACCATGGGAAAAACCAATGCTTCATGAAATTGAAAAAGCGATTACAAGATCTGACCTTGGTCTTAGCCCAAATAATGATGGTACAGTAATTCGTTTAAATATACCTCAGCTCACAGAAGAACGTCGTACTGACCTTGTAAAAACATTGAATAAACGTGCAGAAGAATCTAAAGTATCTGTTCGTAACATTCGTCGTGATGCTAATGAAGCTATTAAAAAATTAGAAAAAGCAAAATCTATCACAGAAGATGATGCTAAAAAAGCTCAAGAAGATATTCAAAAAATCGTAGATAAATATATTAAAGAAATCGATATTGCTAGAGCGGAAAAGAAAAAGAAATAATGGAAGTTTGATTATATGGAATATTTAGGATTGCCAGCTGTTGAGGCTATAGAGCGATTAAATTCTAGAAATATAAAATTTAAAATGAACTATACTGTGCCAATGAGAGGCTATTTTAAAGTTGATGATAGTAAACTATATATTGTCAGAGTAAAAGTTTTAGATGATAATGTATTAGAGCTTACAGCTGCTGCCAAGATGCGAAAGGAGGTGTAATAGATGGCTTATAAAATTACTGATGATTGCATTTCTTGCGGTGCTTGCGCAGGGACTTGCCCTGTAGGCGCTATTTCTGAAGGTGAAAACCATTATGAAATTGATGCAGATATGTGTGTAGAATGTGGTGCATGTCAAGCTGGTTGTCCAGCAGGTGCTATTGAAGCATAATTGTTTTATTAGCAATAAGCACTGGAAAGGCCCCTCTAAAGAGGGGCTTATTTCTTATATTTTATGTGGAAGGGGCTTCTAGTATGCTCAAAAAATATTTTCTTCTAAAAAAGAAAAAAGAGATATTTCTATAGATAAACAATTAGATTTAAATAAATTACCACAACATGTTGGTATAATTATGGATGGAAATGGTCGCTGGGCTACTGGAAAGGGTTTAATTAGAACATCTGGACATAAAGCTGGCGTAAAAACACTAAAAAAATTCTTAAAACTTGTATAAAATATAATATACCTATTTTAACAGTATATGCATTTTCTACTGAAAACTGGAAAAGACCAATGACAGAAGTTAATTTTCTGATGAATTTATTTTCTAGTTTTTTAGCAGAACAAATTGATGAAATGTGTGAAGATAATGTACGTATTCACTTTATTGGAAGAGTTGATGAATTACCAGGTAATTTACCAAATGAATTACATGCAGCAGAAGAACGCACTAAAAATAATACTGGTGTAAGATTTAATGTTGCTGTAAATTATGGTGGTAGAGATGAGATTGTAACAGCAGTAAAAAATATAGTTAGTGAAGTACAATCAGGTGATTTATCTATTGATAAAATTGATGATAAAGTGATTGACGATAATTTATATACAAAAGATTTGCCACCTGTAGATTTAATGATTAGAACAAGTGGCGATATACGATTGAGTAATTTCTTATTATGGCAGGCAGCGTATGCCGAATTTTGGTTTACAAAGACAAATTGGCCAGATTTTTCTTCTGAAGAATTTCTTCAAGCAATTGTTGATTTTCAAAAGAGAGATAGAAGATTTGGTGGTTTGAGTAGCAAATAATTATATTTAGGGCGGTGGAAGATTTTGCTAACGCGAATTATCAGTGGAATTATTGGTATGATAATAGCTACAGGTGTAATTCAAATAGGGGGTTCATTATTTATAGCAGTTTCTATATTACTTGCTTGTCTTGCTTGGCGAGAATATGTAAATGCTTTTGCCCATAAGAATTATAATATACCATTGTTTTGGGGCTTATTGATTATTTGTTTTATGGTGTTAAGTGGATATATGGCTAATAATATTGTATTTGGTATTGTAGTAGCTATATTTGTCTCCTTAATGAATATGATATTTAATCATAAGCATTTTTCTGTGTTAGATGGTTGCATTACCTTAGCAGGAACAATGTATATAGCTATTCCTTTTTATCATTTAATAATGCTTAGAATGATTGAGAATTCAACTATTTTAGCGACAAATAGTCTTTTAGGAGAATTTTCTGTAGGTTGTATTTTAATATGGCTTACTTTTATTGGTACATGGGCTAGTGATAGCTTTGCTTATTTTGTAGGTTGCAGTATAGGTAAACATCGTTTATGTCCAGAAATCAGTCCTAAAAAAGCGTTGAAGGTCTTGTTGGCGGAATTTTAGGTTCAATGATATGTGTAGGTCTTTTAGGCAATTATTTTAATTTTGATATGATGATTATGTTATTAATGGGTACATTGATAGCAATTATTGGTACATTTGGCGATTTAGTAGAGTCTTGTATTAAAAGATTTGTAGGTATCAAAGATTCAGGTACTTTAATTCCAGGTCATGGTGGCGTGTTAGATAGATTTGATAGTTTATTATTTACAGCACCGCTCGTTTATTATATAGCAATATTTTTATTAGATATTTAAGGTAAAGGAATATAATATAATGAAAAAAATTGCAGTATTAGGTTCAACAGGTTCAATTGGAACTCAAACTTTAGATGTAGTTAGAAATCATAGTGATTTCTTAAAAATTGAAGTTTTAGCCGCTAATAATAATGATGAATTATTAGAACAGCAAATAAATGAATTTAAACCAGCTATAGCGATTTTGCATAATAAAGAAGCTTATGAAAAATTAAAAGCTCGTTATGTAGGAGAAACTAAATTATATTATGGTGAAGAAGGATTAATCGAAGGGGCTACTACAGATAAAATTGATACAGTAGTTACTTCATTAATGGGCTTTGCAGGTCTTCGTCCAACTATGAGAGCCATTGAAGCTGGTAAAAATATCGCACTAGCTAATAAAGAAACTTTAGTAGTAGCTGGTGATTTAGTCATGAAAAAAGCTCGTGAAAAACAGATTGGAATCATGCCGATTGATAGTGAACATGGAGCATTATTTCAATGTTTACATGGCGAAGATATGAATAAAGTTGACAAATTATTAGTTACTGCTTCTGGCGGTCCTTTTAGAGGTAAAAAAATAGAAGATTTAAAAAATGTTTCAGTAAAACAGTGTTTAAGTCATCCAACATGGAAAATGGGACGCAAGATTACTATTGATAGCGCATCTTTGATGAATAAAGGCTTAGAAGTAATTGAAGCAAAACAATTATATAATGTGGATTATGATAAAATTCAGGTAGTAGTTCACCCACAAAGTATTATTCATTCTATGGTGCAATATGTGGACGGATCAGTTATTGCTCAATTAGGTTCAACTGATATGAGACTTCCTATACAATATGCACTTACTTATCCAGAAAGAATGGTTTGTCCTGCTGAAAAATTAGATTTTTGGCAAATGAAAGATTTAACTTTTGAAAAGCCGGATACTGACACATTTAGAGGGCTTGCTTTGGCATATGAAGCTGGGAAAATAAGCGGTTCTATGCCTTGTGTAATGAATGCTGCTAATGAAATTGCTGTAGAAGCTTTTTTAAATGAACAGATTAGTTTCTTAGATATTTATGATATAATAGAAGAAGCTATGCAATCTCATATAACTTTGGTAGAACCAGAACTTGAAGATTTATTTGAAATTGATAGCAATATTCGCAAGCAAGTAAAGGAGAAGATTTATAAGTGTTAATCAGTGCAATTGCTATTGTATTTGTCTTTGGTTTGCTAGTATTGGTTCATGAATTTGGACATTTTATTACTGCAAAAAAACTGGTATGCGTGTAGATGAATTTGCAATTGGTTTTGGTCCTAAATTAGTAAGTACAAAAAGAGGGGAAACAGTATATTCTATAAGAGCTATTCCTCTTGGTGGTTTTAATAAAATTGCAGGAATGGAAAAAGGCATGGATGAAGATGCAGGCGATAGAGCGTATTGGGCTCGTCCCGTATGGGCTAGAATGATTGTAATTTTAGCTGGTTCGATAATGAACTTTATTTTACCTTTTTTGATTTTTGCAGGAGTTTTTTTCTTTAATGGTATACAAACTCCATCAAATGCTCCAGTTTTAGGGCAAGTTATTTCTGGAGAAGCAGCAAGTCAAGCTGGTTTAAAAGACGGAGATAAAATTTTAAGTGTAAATGGAGAACAAATTACTTCATGGACAAATTTTGTACAGAAAGTGCAAAATGCTGATGGAAAAATTTTAAAAATAGAATTTATCCGTGATAATGAACAGATGGCTACTTCTGTTGTGCCAAAATATGATGAACAAGCTAAGCGTGCTTTGATTGGGGTAACTGCGCCAGTTGATGTAAAAAGTGTAGGCTTTGGTGAATCAATTGCTTTAGCATTTGCTACAGTAGTAAATATTATTTACCAAATGTATAGTGGTCTTATTGGCATGATAACAGGTAGTGTTAGTGCAGAATTATCTGGCCCAGTGGGCGTAGCTCAAATGACTAGTCAAGCTGCACATTTAGGTTTAGTTCCATTATTACAATTTGCTGCATTATTGAGCTTGAATTTAGGAGTAATAAATTTATTGCCAATTCCTGCTTTAGATGGCGGACATTTTGTAGTTTTATTAGTAGAAGCAATTCGTGGTAAAGCTATTGAAGCTAAATATGTGAGAGTAGTGCAAATGGCAGGTATAATTTTATTATTATCCTTGATGTTCTTCGCTACAGCTCAAGATGTTGGTCGTTTATTTGGCTAAGAGTTAATAAATACAACATAAAAAGGTGTTGGATATAATGATAAAAAGAAAAATGACACGACAAATCAGTATTGGTGATGTAAAAATTGGTGGCGGTGCACCGATTTCTGTGCAATCTATGACTAATACTAAAACAACAGATACAAATGCTACAGTAGTACAGATTAAAGCATTAGTAGATGCTGGTTGTGATATTGTTCGTGTAGCTGTACCTGATATGTCAGCAGCTGAAAATATTTATAATATTAAAAATCAAGTCGATGTACCTTTAGTTGCAGATATTCATTTTGATTATCGTCTAGCTTTGAAAGCTATAGAACAAGGTATAGATGCACTTCGTATTAATCCTGGGAATATTGGCGATGAAGAACGTGTAAAAGCAGTAGTTGAAGCTGCAAAAATAAGAAATATTCCTATACGTATAGGTGTTAATGCAGGTTCACTTGATAAAAAATTGTTGGCAAAATATGGTAAAGTAACAGCAGAAGCGTTAGTTGAAAGTGCTTTAGAGCATATAAGAATTCTAGAAAAATTAAATTTCTATGATATTAAAATTTCACTAAAAGCACATGATGTACCATTGACGCTAGATGCTTATCGTTTGATGAGTGAAACAGTGGATTATCCACTTCATTTAGGCATAACAGAAGCCGGCACTGTAAATACAGGAATTATTAAATCCGCTGTAGGTATAGGTGCTTTACTTGCTGAAGGCATAGGCGATACATTCCGCATTTCTTTGACTGGTGATCCTGTAAATGAAGTAAAAGTAGCAAATGAAATTTTAAAAGCATTAGGTCTTAAAGAATATGGACCTACACTTATTTCGTGTCCTACTTGTGGTCGTTGTAATATTGATTTACCAAGTATTGCTGAAAAAGTAGAACAAAGATTGTCAGGCATAACAAAACCTATCAAAGTTGCTGTTATGGGTTGTGTTGTAAATGGCCCAGGTGAAGCCCGTGATGCTGATATTGGTATCGCTGGCGGTAAAGGTGAAGGATTAGTCTTCCGTAAAGGTGAAGTTATAAATAAAGTACCTGAAGATAAATTAGTAGATGCTTTATTTGAAGAATTAGATAAACTTATAAAATAAAAAGAAGCTGTAATAAAATTTTAGTTTTTAATTTTATTACAGCTTTTTTAGTGGCAAAGAAGATAATGAACATTTTTATTTTAGCTAAAGTATGATAGAATATATAAGTTAATTAATATTGAAAAGGGTTTTTCCCATATATTTTAGGAGGAATTTATAGTGCGTACATCTAAACTTTATGCGCCTACATTGCGTCAGACTCCAGCAGAAGCTGAAGTACCTAGTCATCAGCTAATGCTTAGAGCTGGTTTTATTCGTAAAGTAGCAGGTGGGGTTTATACATATTTGCCTCTTGCTTGGCGTACTTTACGCAAAATAGAACAAATTATTCGTGAAGAAATGGAAGCTAAAGACGGTCAAGAATTAGCTCTTCCAATTGTACAACCTGCTGAACTTTGGAAAGAAACTGGTCGTTGGGAAGTTTTTGGCGAAGAAATGTTCCGTTTAGTGGACAGACATAATCGTGAATTCTGCCTTGGACCAACACATGAAGAAATTATTACAGATTTAGTACGTAATGAAGTACGTTCTTATAAACAATTACCATTATTGTTATATCAAATTCAAAATAAATATCGTGATGAAATTCGTCCTCGTTTTGGTCTTATGCGTGGTCGTGAATTTATCATGAAAGATGCTTATTCTTTTGATAAAGATGAAGCAGGTCTTGATAAATCTTATAAAGATATGTATGATGCATATACAAATATCTTCAATCGTTGTGGTCTTACATTCCGCCCTGTAGAAGCTGATGGCGGTGCTATTGGTAATGCTACAACACATGAATTCACTGTATTAGCTGAAACAGGTGAATCTGATATCGTTTACTGTGAAAAATGCGATTATGCAGCAAACGCTGAAAAATCCGAATTAAAGCCAATTGTTGCACCAGTTGAAGAAGAATTACCACTTGAAAAAGTAAATACTCCTGGTACAAAAACTATTGAAGCTGTAGCTGAAATTTTTAAATACTCCAATTGAAAAAATATCAAAGCTGTTATTTTCCAAAATGAAAAAGACCAAGTAATCTGTGCATTTGTTCGTGGCGACCATGAAGTAAATGATGTAAAATTACAAAATATTACAGGAGCAATCACATTAAAAATGGCAGAAGAGTCTGCTATTCGCGCTATTGGTGGTGTGCCTGGTTTTATGAGTCCAATCGGTCTTAGCAAAGATGCAATCGTGGTTGTTGATGCTACAGTAATGGAAATGCATAATGCTGTTTGCGGTGCAAATGAAGAAGATTGCCACTATAAAAATGCTAATCCAAAACGCGATTTTGGTGATGTAATCGTAGCTGATATTCGCCTTATTGCAGAAGGAGACCCATGTCCTCATTGTGGCGCTCCAGTAAAAATGACTCATGGTATTGAAGTAGGACAAGTATTTAAACTTGGTATAAAATACAGTAAAGCACTCGGTGCTACTTTCCTTGATGAAAATGGTAAAGAAAAACCATTGATCATGGGTTGCTATGGTATCGGTGTTAGCCGTACAATGGCAGCTACTATTGAACAATTCCATGATGATAATGGTATTATATGGCCTGCATCTATTGCACCATTTGAAGTAGTTATTGTACCTATCAACGCTAAAGATGAAGCTCAAATGCAGATTGCAGAAAAACTTTATGCCGATATGAAAAATGCTGGTATAGATGTACTTTTAGATGATAGAAAAGACAGAGCTGGCGTAAAATTTAAAGATGCTGATTTAATTGGCTATCCAGTACGTATTACTGTAAGCCCTAAACTTTTAGATGCTAATGAAGTAGAAATTAAAGTTCGTCGTGATGGTGCTACTTCTAATGTAAAAGTTGATGATTGTGCACAAACAGTAAAAGATATGCTTAAAAATTTATAATAGATTTTAAGTACGACATTATATAAAAAAGCACCTTAAAAGTTAGATTATTTTTGACTTTTAAGGTGCTTTTGCTATTTTATTATTTTTGAACTAACTTTGTTAAATAATCAGTTATTTCTTGCCAAAGATTAGGATTTGTATCTAGGACTTTGCGTAATCGTTGAGGATATTTGCCATTTTTTGATAAATTTCAATGATAAATTTTATAGCATAAATTAATTGTTCTTTATTTAAAGCAATATCAATATGTTGACCATATACAGGGCTATTTCCTAACAATCCACCGATATATATTTCAAATTTATGTGGATTTTTAAATGATGGCATTATGCCAATATCTTGAGATTTTGCTTTGCCTAAGCTATTGATACAGCCAAATACACCTATTTTTAATTTTTAGGTACGATTTGACCATAAAATAAATCATCTAATTCTGTTGCCAAAGCATGTACATCATATAAACCCTTAGTGCAAGTAGTACCTTTACAGCTGACGATAGCTCTGACTGTAGTCCCTGTACCACCTAAGCGCAGATTGTGTACTTTTATTTCAGCTAACATGCTCTCAATATTATCTGGGGAAATTTGTTCAATTTCTATAGTACCTCTAGATGTGGCAGTAATTTTACCATTGCCATATCTTGAAGCAATTTGGGCGATAGCTATTAATTCTTGAGCTGAAAATTCGCCACAATTACCTACAATTCTAGCTGTATAGAAATTATTTTTTTGATGGATTATACCTGCTGGTATCATTTTATTTCTCCTTTGTATTTACATATTGTTTAGTTTTTACCAATATTTACCCATTCAACAGCTTTAGAATATTTTTCAAGTTCAGGAATACTAAGTTCAATAGCACTATTTCTGCTACCACAAGCAGGATAGACTTTATCAAAGCGTTTTAAAGATTCATCAAGATATACTTTTACGCCATCTTTAGGAGCAAATGGACAAACTCCACCGATAGGAAAGCCTGTCATAGGTTCAACTTCATCAGCTTTGAGCATAGTAGCTTTTTTGTGAAATTTTTCTTTGAATTTATGGTTATCAATTCGCATATCACCAGCCATGACTACAAGAATAGCATCTTCATTTAATTTAAAAGACATAGTTTTGGCAATATGAGCTTCTTGGCAATTTAAAGCTTTAGCAGCTTCAGTTACTGTAGCACTAGAAACAGGAAATTCCATAATTTTATCTTCCATATTAAATTGTTTGAAATATGATTTTACTTTTTCTATGGACATAAAGACAGCTCCTTTTAAAAATAAAAGCCACTAACAAAAGTCAGTGGCTTTATTTTATAACATATTATTTTGCTTCGATAGCAGCATTTAAATCTTCGATGAGTTTATCGATATCGATGCCATGAGCGCCTGCACCTTGTTCGATGTTTTCAAAGTGAGCAGCAGCACAACCGAGGCAACCCATACCAGCGTTTACGAATACTTCTACAGTTTCAGGATATTGGCTAACAACTTCCATAATACCCATTTCTTTAGTTATAGTCATGAAAAATATCTCCTTTATCTATGATTTATAGTGAAATTTGATAATTAATTTTATTCACATGGGAATTATATCATATTTTTTTTTTAGTTTTGGTATAAGTAAATAATATTTTTGTAAATAATCATAGAAAATGATATGAATTTATTTTAAGTTATTTTTATAAAGATTTTGCTCTGAATATAAAAAATACTATAAGTATATTTTATAAATATTATTTTTAATGACGAATAATAAAGATAGATAATTGATAAATTTTTTAGATAGCAGTACAATAAGACATTATGAAAAATAAAAAATGTGTTATGGGGATAAAGAGGGAGATTTTATGGAATTTGTAGCTTTTTATTTAGGTGATATCAATATTTATTGGTATGGCTTAATAATTGTCTTTGCATTATTAATAGGCTTAGGTATAAGTAAAATAATGTTTAAATTATATGGTGAAAAATTCAGCCCCATGTGGGATTTATTGATTTTTATAATTCCTGTGAGTTTGATATGTGCTAGAATTTTTTATGTAATTATACATTTAGATGCATATATGTCAAATATAAGTCAAATTTTTGTATTTGGCAAGGTGGTCTATCTATTTATGGAGCATTATTGGGTTTTCTAGCAACAAGTATAGTTTTTTTGCGCAAATATGGTTATAATTTATGGTTGTGGTTTGATTTAATGATGCCTTCAATTTTATTTGGTTTGATTATTTTGCAATTGGCAAATTTTATGATGCAATTTTCATTGGGAACTCCGTTAGGTTTAGATATTCCTAATGACCATAGTTTAGCTGAATATGTAGAATATAGGTATCGTCCAACAGGTTTTGAAGCATACCAATATTTTCAGCCAGTAGCTTTATATCAGGCTTTTGCTTATAGTATAGTATTTATAATTTCTGTCTTGTGTTTACTTATAAATAGAAAATATAAATTTTTAGCTGAAGGCACAGTTTTTTTATTTAGTGTTATTTTGATGGCTATTATTAGATTTGGTATTGGCTTTATGTATTTTAGTGTTAATAAAGATATGTTATTATATCCAATGCAGTGGATAGCATTGACTGTGATGATAGCGACTGTATTTATATATGTAGTAAAACGTTTTCAACATAATTGAGTGTTTATTTTAAGATGAAAGAGAGAAGATAGGTGTGTTTAAACAAAAAAATATATACAAAAATAATATTATTTATTATGTTAGTTTGTTTGCCTTTAGTTTTATCAAGCCCTAAAGTAATGCCTGTATCAGCAGCAGAAAATGAAGAAGATATTCCAATTACTATATTAAATTATCATAAGGTTGATAATATGAATATAGCTTTATCAGTATTACCGGAAGATTTTGACCGACAAATGGCTTATTTAAAAGAAAATGGTTATAATACCATAAATACTGACCAATTATACGATTATATGGTAAATGGAGCAGAGCTTCCAGAAAATCCTATCATGATTACTTTTGATGATGGTTATGAAGATAATTATCAAAATGCGTATCCAATTTTGAAAAAATATGGTTTTACAGGCACTATTTTTGTAATTACAGATTTTGTTAGCAATCAACCTAATTATTTAACTTGGGAGCAAATAAAAGAAATGAAAGCAAATGGCATGGATTTTCAATCCCATACAGCTAGTCATAAATCCATGACAGAGCTTACAGAAGCGCAGCTAAAAGATGAACTTACAAAATCTAAACAAACATTAGATACGCAATTAAATCAAGATACAAAATTTATGGCTTATCCTACAGGCACATATAATTTATATATTGCTAAATTAGTTAATGACGCAGGTTATCGTGGCGCATTTACGATAAAATATGGTAATGTGGATAGAGCAAGTAATATTTATGCTTTAGAAAGAGTACCTATTTTCCATACAGAAAATACATTTTTATCTTTTTATGAACGCATGCATTATGTACCAGTATTTGAACGATTGGGTTGGTATAAGAGTTAATCGAAATTGCTATTGAAATAAATTTTAATGGCTGTTACAATTATACTTGTATAAATATGATTATTTTATAAAATGAGAGGGGTTTCATTGGTGGAATTTGAACATATTAGTGTTCTACCAGAAGAAGTAATAGCAGGGCTTGCTATTAAACCTGATGGTATATATGTGGATTGTACTTTAGGTGGAGCAGGTCATTCATCAAGAATTGCAAGTCAATTAAATGAAAATGGTCATTTAATTGGTATTGACCAAGATGAAGATGCTATAAAAGTTGCAACTGAGAGATTAAAACAATATCAATGTAAAATAGATATTGTGCATAGTAATTTTAAAAATTTAGAAGCCATATTAAATGATTTAAATATAGAATATATTGATGGAATTTTATTTGATTTAGGTGTTTCCTCATATCAATTAGATGAAGCAGATAGAGGTTTTTCTTATATGCAAGATGCACCACTTGATATGCGCATGGATAAAACACAAGATTTTTCTGCATATAATGTGGTTAATGAATATGATGAGGAACAATTAAATCATATTTTTAAAACATATGGTGAAGAACGTTGGAGCAAACGTATAGCTGAGTTTATTGTAAAATATCGTCAAGAAAAGAAAATAGAAACTACAGGCGAATTAGTGGATATTATTCGCCGTGCTATACCAGCTGCTGTGCGAAAAAAAGCAACGGGTCATCCAGCAAAACGCATTTTTCAGGCTATTCGTATAGAAGTAAATAATGAATTAGGAATTTTAGAAAATACTTTTAAAACAGCAGTAAAACATTTAAATAAGGGTGGGAAAATAGCAGTAATAACTTTCACTCTTTAGAAGATCGCATAACAAAGAATGTTTTAAAGAGTTATCTCGTGGGTGCATTTGTCCACCGCATTTACCAATTTGTGTATGTAATCATAAGCCTGAGATAAAGCTTTGCAGTAAAGCTATAAAGCCATCAAAATATGAGATGGACGATAATTCACGTTCTAAAAGTGCAAAATTAAGAGTAGCAGAGAAGTTATAATCTTAGGAGGATTTTATTATGTTAGCGCAACGCAAAATTGTTTATGACGAAAGTCAAAAAAATTATAAACAGATGAAAACTAAAAAATTAGTAAAAGTAGAACAGGCAAAAAATGTAAATGTAAATAATGCGTTGCGTTCAAGATGTATTATTTTATTTGTGATTGTTGTAGCTTTAGCAGGATTTTTTATATTGCGTAGTGGTGCAGCTGCTAGCAATGCTTATTATTTAAATCAATTAAAAAATCAATCTACAGTATTAGAAGCAGAAAATTCTCGTCTTCATTTAGAAATAGCACATTTAAAATCACCAGAAAGAATACAATCTATTGCTACACAAGAATTAGGAATGATAGTACCGGATAAGTTTTTCTTTTCAACTAAAAATTGATTATCAATTAAGCATAAATTTCTTAAACAAATTTTTATTTTAAGATTTTATGGCTTAATTTTTTGTAGTATACATATATAAATAAGTGAGCTATAATATAGTTTGATTTTAGATTGCTAAAAGATATAAAAAGCAAATTCAGGAGGGTTTCCAATGACCATTGAACAACTAGTGTCAGTATTAAATAATGTAGAAGTAAAAGGAGATGTGAATAAAGAAATTGAGTTTATAACTCATGATTCACGTCGTGTGAGAAAAAACACTTTATTCGTATGTATCTGTGGTACTAGGGTAGATGGTAATAAATTTATTCCTCAAGCTATAGAAGCTGGAGCTTGTGCGATTATGACTGAAAAAGATGTAGAAGTTCCTGCAGATATTACAGTTATAAAAGTGCCAAATATGCGTGAAGCAATGGAACTTGCTGTACCATATTTTTATGATTATCCAGGTAAAAAAATGCGTATGATTGGTGTTACAGGAACAAACGGTAAAACAAGTAGCACATATATGCTTCGCGATATTTTGCGTAAAGCTGGTTACAAAGTTGGTGTTATTGGCACAATTAAAATCATGATTGAAGATGAAGAAATGCCAATTCACAATACAACACCAGATGTGATTGACCTTCAAGAAATCTTAGATAAAATGTATAAGCAAAATATCGATTATGTAGTTATGGAAGTATCTTCACATGCTTTAGATATGAATCGTATTGCAGGTTGTGAATATGATACTGCAATGTTTACAAATCTTACTCAAGATCATTTAGATTATCATAAAACTATGGAAACTATGCCTTAGCTAAGCAAAATTATTTGATAGTTTATCTGCGCCAAATTTAGTAAAGTCTAATAAAAATGCTGTAATTAATTTAGATGATGAACTTGGCAGTAAAACAATGATTGAGCATACAAAATGCAATTTAATAACTTATGGTATTAAAAATGATGCTGTATTAAAAGCTGAAAATGTAGAAATAAAAGCATCTGGTGCTTCTTTTGATGTAAAATACAAAGATGATTGTGTTCATTTTGATTTAAAAGTTACAGGTATGTTCAATGTTTATAATATTTTAGGTGTAATTGGCGTAGCTTTAGCTGAAAAAATTTCTTTTGATATAATCAAAGAAACTCTTGAAGCATTTGAAGCTGTAGCAGGACGCTTTGAACTTGTACGTCAAGGTCAAGATTTCAGTGTAATTGTCGATTATGCACATACTCCAGATGGATTAGAAAACGTTTTAAAACAGCACGTGAAATCGCTAAAAAACGTTTGATTGTAGTATTTGGCTGTGGCGGTGATCGTGATAGAACAAAACGTCCTATTATGGGTCGTATTGCAGCACAGCTTGCTGATGTGGTAATTGCAACTTCTGATAATCCAAGAACAGAAGATCCAGAATTTATTTTATCTGAAGTAGAAGCTGGTGTGCTTCCTGCCCTTCATGGCAATTTCCATGAAAAAATCACAGATAGAAGAACAGCTATTTTCAGAGCTATTGAACTTGCGCAAAAAGATGATATCGTACTTATTGCGGGTAAAGGTCATGAAAATTATCAGATTTTGAAAACAGGAACTATTCATTTTGATGATAAAGAAGTAGCTATTGAAGCAATTAGGGGGAAGATTAATGGCTAATTATCAATTTTCATTAACACAAGTAATGCAAGCTACAAATGCTATCTTAAAAAAATTGACTTCAGCTTCAGTTTTTGGCGGTGTAACAACTGATACTAGAAAAATTGAAGAAGGAATGTTATTTATTGCCTTAAAAGGTGAAAATTTTGATGGGCATGATTTTATTGCTGATGCTGCTAAAAAAGGAGCAATTGGGGCTATTGTAAATAAAGATTATGATATTTCCTTGATTGAAGATATTGATATAGATATTTTAGCTGTAGATGATACATTAAAAGCATATCAAGATTTAGCTCATTTTTGGCGCAAGAAATTCAATATTCCTGTAATAGCAATAACTGGTTCTAATGGTAAAACTACTACAAAAGATTTAACAGCTGCTGTATTATCAGGAAAATACAATGTATTGAAAACACAGGCTAATTTTAATAATGAAATTGGACTTCCTATGACTTTATTGCAATTAGATGGAAGTTATGATGTAGCTGTTGTGGAAATGGGTATGCGAGGATTAGGTCAAATTAAAGAATTGACTGATATCGCCAAACCTACAATGGGTGTAATCACTAATGTAGGCGAAACTCATATGGAACTTTTAGGCTCTATGGAAAATATAGCTAAGGCTAAAGGAGAAATGGCACAGGCTATTGAAATCAATGGAAATGTCATTTTAAATGCTGATGATGAATTTGTTTCTAAAATGAATAGATTGACAAAAGCTCATGCAATTTATTTTGGTATCAATCATGCAGGCGATATCAAGGCTTTTGATATTAAAACTGTAAATGATGGCAAAACAGAATTTGATGCAATTGTTGGCGACAAAGTAGCTCATTTCACATTGAATATGATAGGTATACACAATGTTTATAATTGTTTAGCTGCTTTAGCTGTAGGTTATGCTTGTGGACTTACTGTTGAGGAAATGCAAAAAGGATTAGCTACATTTAAACCAACTGCTATGCGTTTTGAATATAAAAGATTAGCTGATTTTAATTTAATAAATGATGCATATAATGCAAGTCCAATGTCTACAAAAGCAGCTTTAGAAAATTTAACTAAAGTAGCTAAGAAACGTAAAATTTTAGTAATGGGTGATATGTTTGAATTAGGTAGTGTAGAACAAAAAGCTCATGAAGATATTGGTTTATTAGCTGGTAAATTAGGTGTGGATATTGTAATCACTAGAGGCACATTGACAAAATTCACAGCGGAAGCTGCAAAAAAGCAGGGGTAGCAAAAGTTTTTGAATGTGCAAGTCATGAAGAAGCAGTAGATGTATTGAAAAAAGAATTACAAAAAGAGGATACTGTTTTATTTAAGGGCTCTCATGGTATGCATATGGAAAAAATAATTGAGTTGTTGGAGAAAGAATATAAATGATAGAAGCATTTAATTTAAATATGATATGGGCAGCAGTAGCTGCTGCCCTTGTAGTTTTGGCAGTAGGACCATTTTTAATTCCAGAACTACATAAATTAAAATTTGGTCAAAGCATTCGTGAAGAAGGGCCAAAAAGTCATCAAGCAAAATCAGGAACACCAACTATGGGCGGTATTATGATTGTTGGTGGTATTACTATTGCAACTTTAATTTTTGCAGATTTTACTATAGAAGTGGCTTTAGCTTTATTTGTAATGTTAGGTCATTTTGTTTTAGGTTTTTTAGATGATTATATAAAAGTTGTTTTAAAACGTAATTTAGGTTTAAAAGCTAAACAAAAATTACTAGGACAATTTATTATTGCAATTATTGTAACTTATATTGGTATAAATTATACAGGACTTACTCAAGATGTTTGGATACCATTTATTGGACAAACTTATGATATTGGTTGGTTTTATTATGTTTTAGTAATTGGTGTGCTTATTGGTACTACAAATGCTGTAAATTTAACTGATGGTTTAGATGGCTTAGCATCTGGTGCTATGGCTGTAGCTTCATTAGGTTTTGCTGCTGTTTGTTTATATTTCAATAAAGCAAATTTAGCGATTTATAGTTTTGCTTGTTTCGGTGCATGTGTAGCCTTCTTGAAATTCAATTACCATCCAGCAAAAGTATTCATGGGTGATACGGGTTCTCTTGCTTTAGGTGGTGTTTTAGCTGGTCTTGGAATTTTGACAAAGACAGAATTATTATTGATTATCTTAGGTGGATTATTTGTAATCGAAACTTTATCTGTAATCATTCAGGTAACATCTTTTAAAACTACAGGTAAACGCGTATTTTTAATGAGTCCAATTCACCATCATTTTGAATTAAAAGGTTGGTCAGAAACTCGTGTAGTTATGACTTTTTGGTTTGCTGAATTTGTATTTTGTATTTTAGCTTTATTGACTTTACATTATAGTTAATACTGATTAATATTTAGATAGAGCTAGGTTTCTTTCATTTATTTCTTACGTATAAAAGAAATAAATTTAAAGATTTTAGGAGGTTTTTTTAATGGATTTGAGCAATAAGAAGGTTATTGTAATCGGTGCAGGCATTAGCGGTTTTGCAGCAGCTAAACTTGCTAAAAAACTAGGAGCAGATGTTATTTTAAGTGATGCGAATGAAAAACTAGGTGAAAAGCACGATTTAACTGAGCTTACTGCTTTAGATATAAAAGTAGTTTTAGGAAGACAAACAGAAGCTTTATTTGAAGGCGCAGATTTAGTGATTATTTCTCCAGCTGTACCAAGACATTTACCACTTTTTGAAAAAGTAGCTGAAAAAGTAAAAATTATTAGTGAGGTAGAGTTTGCTTATAAATTAGCTAAAGCTCCTATTTTTGCTGTTACAGGTACAAATGGTAAGACTACAACAACTATGCTTTTAGGCGAATTAATGAAGACTATTTATGGTGAAGATAATGTTGGTGTTGGTGGTAATATTGGTACACCACTTTGTGAAGAATGTTATCGCATTGGTGAAAATGGTTGTATTGTAGCAGAAATATCCAGTTATCAGATGGAAGCTTCTAGTGAATTTGCAACAAAAGGTGCAGCTATATTAAATGTAACTCCTGACCATTTGGCTCGTCATAAAACTATGGAAGTTTATCAAGCTGAAAAAGAAAAAGTATTTGCTCATCATACTGAAGAAAATTTCTTAGTTTTAAATTATGATGATGTACATACTCGTGATATGGCAAATAGAGCAAAAAGTACAATCTGCTTTTTCAGTAGTTCCCAAGAATTAGAAGAAGGGGCTTTTGTAAAAGATAATCAACTTGTTATTCGTTGGAAAGGTTTAATGCATGTTATTTGTAATGTAGATGATATGCAAATCAAAGGTAGCCATAATATAGAAAATGCTTTAGCTGCTTTAAGTTTAGCCTTTTTGGCAGGTGGCGATACTATAAAAATGGCAGAAGCTTTGAAAGCCTTTGCTCCAGTAGAACATCGCATTGAACCTGTTAAAACTATTGATGGGGTAACTTATTATAATGACTCTAAAGCAACAAATCCAGAAGCTGCCAATAAAGCAATTGCAACATTCCCACATATAATTTTGATAGCAGGTGGCGATGATAAAAATACTCCACTTGATGAATTTTATGCTTTAGTAAATGAACGTGTGGATAATTTAATTTTAGTTGGCGATGCTACAAAACGTTTTAAAGAAGAAGCTTTAAAACATAATTATCCAGAAGATAAAATTTATGAAGCAGGATATTCTATGCAAGAAGCAGTAAATTATGCTCATAAAATAGCCAAAGCTCCACAAGTAGTATTATTATCACCAGCATGTGCAAGTTTTGATATGTATGAAGGTTATGAAGCTCGTGGTCGTGATTTTAAACGTTTAGTTAATGAATTGAAATAAGTTTAAATAGAGAAAGTGAGAAAATAGTATGAGGATAATTGTATCTGGCGGTGGCACAGGAGGACATATTTATCCAGCAATTACATTGATAAATAATATAAAAAATTAGTGCCAAATGCAGAATTTCTCTATGTAGGTACTAAAAAGGGTTTGGAAGCTGATATTATTCCACGTGAACAAATTCCTTTTGTTACCTTAGATATAAGTGGTTTTGAACGTCATTTGACTATGAAAAATTTTGTAGTAGCAGGTAAAGCGTTTAAGGCTGTGGTAAAAGCTAGAAATATAGTTAAAAATTTTAAACCAGATGTGGCTATTGGAACAGGTGGATATGTATGTGGACCTATTTTGATGGCTGCAAGTTTGATGGGAATACCAGCTTTGATACAAGAGCAAAATGCTATTCCAGGTGTTACTAATAAAATTTTAGCAAGATTTGTAGATAAAATAGCAGTAGGATATAAAAGAGCTTTAAGTTATTTTCCTGAAAATAAAGTAGTATTTACAGGCAATCCTATTCGTGATGATATTTTATTGAGTACAAGAAATGAAGGTTTAATGGAATTTTCATTAGATACTACGAAAAAAACTATTTTAGTATCTGGTGGAAGTCGTGGTGCGCACAGCATTAATAAAGCTATGCTTGAAGTTCATAAACATTTTGCCAATAATTATCGTGTGCAGATTATGCATGTTACAGGTAAAAATGAATATGATTTTGTAAAAAATGGCTTAGCTGATTTAGGTGTTAATTTAGATAAAGTAGATAATTTAGCTGTTTATCCATATTTGTATGATATGCCAAAAGCATTAGCAGCTACAGACATAGCTGTTTTTAGAGCTGGGGCTACAAGTTTAGCAGAGCTTACAGCAAGAGGTGTACCAGCAGTATTAATACCATATCCATTTGCAGCAGAAAATCATCAAGAATTTAATGCTCGTGAATTAGAAAAAATGGAGCTGCTAAAGTTATCTTAAATCGTGAACTTACAGGCGAAAAATTGATAAATGTATTAGAAGAAATGCTTGCTAGTGAAAATCGTCTACAAGAAATGGTAGAAGCTAGTCGCAATATGGGAAAACCTAGTGCTGCTTTAGCCATTGCTGAAATGGTAGTGGATTTGGCTAAAAAAACAAATTATTGATTGTGAGAGGTGTACTTGAAAAGTGCTTGAAGGTATAAAAAAATTACATTTTGTTGGCATTGGTGGCGTAGGTATGAGTGCCATTGCTGAAGTAATGTTAGATAAAGGATATGAAATATCTGGTTCTGATTTGAGTGAATCAGCAGTAGTAAAACATTTAAAAGCAAAAGGTGCTACAATTTATAAAGGTCATGATGCTTTGAATGTAGAAGGTAAAGAAGCATTAGTTTTATCTTCTGCTATACATCAAGATAATCCTGAACTTGTAGCTGCGAAAGCTAAAGGCTTAAAATTATTTCATCGTTCCGATATTTTAGCTTATCTATTAAATGATGCTAAAGGCATAGCAGTAGCAGGTGCTCATGGAAAAACAACTACATCTTCTATGATCAGTGTAGTTTTAGAACATGCAAAAGTTGACCCTACAATTTTAATTGGTGGTTTTGTAGATTATTTAAAAGGCAATGCAAAACTTGGTAAATCTGATTATTTAGTAGCTGAAGCTGATGAAAGTGATGGCTCTTTCTTGAAGTTCTATCCTAAAATTGCAGTTGTTACTAATATTGAAGATGACCATATGGATCATTATGGTTCTATGGAAAATATCATCAAAGCATTTATCCAATTTGTACAGAATTTAGATAAAGAAACAGGTCTTGCTGTATTATGCTTTGATAATGAAAATATTAGAAATATAGCAGATAAAGTGGATAGAAAATATATTTCTTATGCTTTAGATCATGATGCTGATTATATGGCAAAAGATATTAAAATAGATGGACCACATACAAGCTTTACTGTTATTTATAAAGGTGAAGTTTTAGGAGATGTAGCTCTTAATATTCCAGGAAAACATAATGTATTAAATGCATTAGCTACAATTGCAGTATGTCATCATATGGGATTGAGCATAGAAGAAATAGCAGAAGGATTTAAAGTTTTTTCTGGTACAAAACGTCGTTTCCAAACAAAATTTAGAAATGAAAATGTTTGGATTGTAGATGATTATGCACATCATCCAACTGAAATTCAAACAACTATAAAAGCTGCTAAACAGACAAATCCAAAACGTTTTAATAGTAGCTTTCCAGCCACATCGTTATAGCAGAACACAATTATTACAAAAAGAATTTGGTTCTTGTTTTGTAGGTGCAGACGTATTGGTGTTAACTGATATTTATGCAGCAAGTGAAGACCCTATCGAAGGAATTTCAGGTAAAACTATTGTAGATGAAGTAAAAAAACAGACAGGTGTAGATGCTGTTTACATTGAAAAATTAGAAGATATTGCACCATGGCTTAAAGAAAATATTCAAGCTGGAGATTTAATCATTACTATGGGTGCAGGTAATATCTATACTGTTGGTGAAAATTTAGCTCAAAGTTTATAATTGTGAGGAATAGAAAATGAATTTTAAAAAGATTGTTGTCTTGATGGGTGGCCCATCTAGTGAAGCAGAAATTTCTAGATTAACTGGTACAGCTATTTTAAATGCTTTACAAGAAAAAGGTTATAATGCAGTAGGCATGGAATTTGTGCCAAAAACATTAGTGGAAGATATCAAAGAAAGTGGCTGTGATATTGTATTTAATGCTGTTCATGGTAAATATGGTGAAGATGGCAGAATTGCAGCGGTACTTGAAATGATTGATATGCCATATACAAGTTGCAGCGTTTTATCCAGTGCCATAACAATGGATAAAGTAGCAAGTAAACATCTTTTCCGTTCTACAGGAATTTCTACACCAAATTGCCTCATTTATCGTAAGACAGATACTGATAGAAATTTAGTAGAAGAAATTGCTAATAAATTCTCTATGCCAGTAGTTGTAAAAGCAGCGTCTCAGGGCTCTAGTATTGGAGTAGAGATTGTAGAGAAAAAAGAAGATTTACAAAAAGCAATTGATGCATGTTTTGAATATGATGATGCTATTTTAGTTGAAGAATTCATCAAAGGTAGAGAATTATCTATTCCTGTTTATGGAAATAAAGAAAAGAAAGCTTTACCAATTATCGAAATAACTACTAATTCTGGTAGATATGATTATAAGAGTAAATATACAAAAGGTGAATCTTTCCACATTATTCCAGCACCACTTGGCGAAGAATTAACAGCTAAAATTCAAAAATTATGTATTGATGCATGTACAGTAGCTGATTGTCGTGGTGTTGTACGTGTAGATGTTATGCTCAGCGAAGAAAATATTCCATATGTATTGGAAATAAATTCAGTTCCAGGTATGACACAGACATCTTTAGTACCAGATGCAGCAAATCATGTAGGCATCTCTTTTGGTGAATTATGTGAAATGATTTTGCAGATGGCTATAGAAGAAAAATAAGGAATAATTTATGACAAAAAAGCAAGTTAAATCAAAAAGATTAATTGCAGCTAAAAATTTAAAAAGAGGCCTAATAGGCCTCTTTGCTATACTAGCAATTATATTTATAATTAACTCGCCTATATTGAAAATAGGTTATGTAAAAGTTACAGGTAATTCTTATTTACCTAGAGAAGATGTTTTGCAAATTGCACGAATAACAGAACCTATAAATATTTTTTCTGTACAAACAGATGTTATTCAAAATTATTTACAAAACGATTTACGCATAGATACAGCTAAAGTTTGGCGAGATTTTCCGAACTGTTTAAATATAGAAATTGTAGAAAGATTACCACTTGCAGTTATGAATTGCAGTTATGGTTATGTTGATTTAGATAAAAATAGTGTGATAATTGACACATATAAAGATCCTAAAAAGATACAAAAGCCAGTGATAGTAGGTATTTCTTTAGATGAGGTATATACTGGTGATAAAGTTGAAAATGAAGTAGTAAATAAGGTTTTAAGTTATTTAGGTTATTTAAAACCAGAAGTATTACAACAGATTATACAAATAAATATTGCTGATGCAAATACTATTGAAGCTTATACCCTAAAAGGAACAAAAATTATTTTAGGTAATATAGAAGATCCAGAGGATTTAGCAAATAAAACAAATGAATTTTTTTATGATGTAAAGACAACAACTATACCAGTTGAATACATTGATTTTAGTTATGCTCGACCAGTATTAAAAATAAAGCAATGAGGCTAAATAATGATTAGAGATAAAAAATTTTATTCGATAATTTTTATATGCTTTTTATTGGGATTTATGATATCTGTTCAAGTAAGGACGGCTCAAGAAAATGTGAAGACATCTACTCAATATCAACGAATAGAAAAATTATCTGATATGTTATTGCGTACGGAACAAGAACGTGATGAGTTAAAAGTAGAAATTGTTAGATTGAAAGAAGATGGAAATTTGCGAAAAGAATTTCCTGAAAGGATAAATTTTTTAGCAGGAACAACAGCAGTCAAAGGACCAGGGGTAGTAGTATCTATTGAAGATAGCAAAAAATCATATCAAATTCAGATAATACGAATTTATATATAATTCATGATGAAGATATCTTAAAAGTAATTAATGAATTACGAGCTGCTGGTGCAGAAGCGATCTCATTGAATGATCAAAGATTGATATCAACTTCAGAAATTCGCTGTGCAGGTCCTACTATTTCAGTAAATAACACGAGAGTAGCGGCTCCGTTTGTAATAAAGGCTATAGGTAATGCCAAAAGTATGGAAGATGCTATAAAAATGCGTGGCGGAGTAGCTGAAACTTTGAGTGTATGGGGAATACAAGTGGATATAAAAAAGGATAATAATATAGTTATTCCTGCATATAAGGGTGCGACAGAATTTAAATATGTAACAGCTATATCTCAATGAGTTTTATGTAGGGGATTTTTATGAAAAATGTAGTTATTTTATGTGTGATAGCAGGTTTATTGGGTGGCAGTATAGGATACATAGTGCCAGTTGTTATTCCTACAGAATATAATAAATTATTTTCAGTGGCTATATTAGCTGGGATAGAATCTGTTTGTAGTGCTATTAAATTAATAATCAGAGATAAATTTAAAGGCAATATTTTTATTATAACTTTTTTTGCAAATGTAATTATTGCTGTATTATTTGTGTTTATTGGAGATAGTTTAGGATTAGATTTATATTATGTAATTTTATTAGCATTAGGTTTTAAATTATTACAGGATTTAGATGTAGTTAAAACATATATATTTACTAAATGAAATAAGTCTCTTGATACAAGATAATAGTTAAATAAAATATTTAAGCTATTAAACTGTTGTATTGATAGCTTTTTTATTATATATTAGAATATATTGGTAGGGTTTTAATAAAGTAATTATTGACAAAATAACAAATAAGATATTGGCTAAACATGTTTTTTGTTATATAATTAATTATTAAGTGTAATATTTTTTAATTTTATAAGTAATTGAAAGAATAATTAACACATAAAGTTACAGGATTGTAAATATAAAATTTTAGTAGAACTAATTTAAAATTAAAAAAAGCTTATGAGAATAGAGAACTGGGGGTTACAGTGGTGTTTGAGTTTGATCAGGAACAAGAAATGGAGCCGATTGCGAAAATAAAAGTAGTTGGTGTTGGTGGTGGCGGTAATAATGCCGTAAACAGAATGATTGCTTCTGGTTTAAAGGGAGTAGAATTCATTGCGATAAATACAGATGCACAAGCATTAGTACATGCTATGGCACAAAATCGCATGCAGATTGGTGAAAAATTAACTCGTGGTTTAGGTGCAGGTGCTAGACCAGAGATTGGTGAAAAAGCTGCTCAAGAAAATCGCGATGATATCATAAAAGCATTACAAGGTGCAGATATGATTTTCGTAACTGCTGGTATGGGCGGTGGTACAGGTACAGGTGGTGCTCCAATTGTAGCTGAATGTGCTAGAGAAGTTGGCGCTCTTACTGTAGGTGTAGTTACTAGACCATTTACTTTTGAAGGTAAAAAAAACGTTTGAAACAAGCAGAAGCTGGTATTGCAAATTTAAAAGCAAATGTAGATACTTTGATTACAATTCCAAATGATAGATTGTTGGATATTATTGATAAGAAAACTTCAATGGTAGACGCTTTCCGCATAGCAGACGATGTTCTTCGTCAAGGTGTACAAGGTATTTCCGACTTGATTGCTGTTCCAGGTCTTATCAATCTTGACTTTGCCGACGTAAAAACAATTATGAGTAATGCAGGTTCTGCACTCATGGGTATAGGTGAAGGTCAAGGTGATAATGCAGCTATTGATGCAGCTAAAATTGCAGTAAATAGCCCATTGTTAGAAACTTCTATTCAGGGCGCAAAAGGTGTGTTATATAATATTACTGGTGGTCCAAATTTAGGCTTAGCACAAGTAAATGAAGCTTCAAGAATTATCTCTGAAGCTGCTCATGAAGATGCAAATATTATTTTTGGTACAGCAATAGATGAAACTCTTGATGATACTGTAAGAATAACTGTTATAGCTACAGGATTTGACGAAAATGCTGATGAAGGTGTACCTGAATTTCCTTCAGTACCAAAACAGCCAGCAGTAGAAGAAGTGGGAATGGGCTTCCCAGATCTTCCACCATGGATGAGACATAGTAGTAAATAAGGTTATTAACAGGCAATCATGACATTGATTGCCTGTTTTTTGCTCAACAAAGAAATAATTTCAACAGGAAGTGAAAGTATGCGACGATATATACCTTTATTGATAATTGGGTTATGTATTGTATTTATGGTATTAGCGACTTTACTTTATACAACACAAAGTGTTGGCAAAAAAGAACAAGCCAATAAATTTATACCTGTAACTAAAACTTTAACAGTATATACTACAATTCCTGTAGAGATGGCTTCGATTATTGCTAGTGAATATCAAAAAGATGCTAATATTCAAGTTAATTTTATTCCTATAGCAAAAGAGGATTTAATAAATAATTTTCAACATAATAATATAAAAGATGTTGATATGGTCTTAGCAGATTCAACAGTTTTAGAAGAATTAAAAAGTTTAAATGCATTAACAAGCAATATATCTGAAGAAGAAGATATTGTAAAAGAGCGATTTAAAGATAATAATAATTCTTGGATTGGTGTATGGTATGACCCTATTGTTTTTTGTTATAATTTAGATTATGTGAAAATAATTGGCAAATTCCTTTGACTTGGAATGATTTAGCACAGAATAATAATATAAAAATAGCTATGACAGATTTTATGGTGGCTTCAGCTGCTGCAAATGTATTGTATTCGTTAAGTCAAGATAAAAATATAGATAATACTATGTTATTGATGCAACAAATTCATGCTAAAGTAGTGCGTTATGCTAAATATTTATCCACTCCAGTGCGTATGGTTGGTATGGGAGAGGCTGATGTTGCTATAGCAGTACAAAGTGAAACGTTGCGATATATAAATGATAATTATCCTATAAGCATCATTTATCCAAGACGGGACTGCATACCAATTGACAGCTGTAGGCATTGTTAAAGATAGTAATCAACAAGTAGAAGCAAATAATTTTATCAAATGGTTATTAGGTGATGATATTCAAATCAGTTTACAAAAAAATCGTTATTATTATGTACCAACAAATTACACATCTTTGACTTATAAAGAATTTGCAGGGAAGAATATAAGATTTTTAGAAAAGAATACTATTTTTGATGAAAATGCCAAAAAAGCTATTTTAGATGAATGGGTAACAAATGTGCGTTTAAAAAATTAAAGTAATTGGAGTTTAAACTCAGGAGGAGAAATTATGTTTAAAAGCCGGTTTTATAAGTTTAGGTTGTTCTAAAAACCTAGTAGATACAGAAGTTATGCTAGGTATTTTAGCCAAAAATAATATTGAGATCACAGCTGAACCAGCAAAGGCAGATATTTTAATTGTAAATACATGTACTTTTATTCAATCTGCTAAAGAAGAATCTATCACAACTATTTTAAATATGGCAGAATATAAACAAGAAGGCAAAGGAAAATGTCGTTCTTTGATTATTGCTGGTTGTATGGGTCAGCGTTATGGTCAGGAATTATTAGAAGAATTTCCAGAAGTAGATGCTATCGTTGGCACTGGTGCATGGAGCCGTATTATGGAAGCTGTTGAAGCTACTATTCAAGAAAGAAAACGTGTATTGATTACAGGTGAATCTAAAGAAATTTACACTGCTTCAACACCACGTATTTTTACTACTCCATTTTATAGTGCATATATTAAAATTGCCGAAGGCTGTAATCATCGTTGTGCATATTGTGCTATTCCATATGTACGTGGTAATTATCGTAGCCGTACTATTGAGGATATTAAACAAGAAGTTGAAGCTTTAGCTGAAAAAGGTGTAAAAGAATTTAATATTATTGCGCAAGATACAACTTATTATGGTAGAGATATCTATGGAAAACCATCTTTAGTGGAATTATTAAAAGAATTAGTTAAAATTGAGAAAGTAAAATGGTTGCGTATACAATACGCTTATCCACATACATTTACAGATGAATTAATCGATTTGATTGCTAGTGAAGATAAAATCTGTAATTATGTAGATTTACCATTACAACATGCTCATAATGATGTATTAAAACGTATGCGTCGCAGTGATACAAAAGAAAGTGTAGAAGCATTATTAGCTAAATTGCGTGAACGTATTCCAGGTGTTGTAATTCGTTCTAGCTTTATTGTTGGTTTCCCTGGAGAAACAGATTCTCAATATACTACACTTCGCAATTTTGTAGAAAAACAGCGTTTTGATAAAGTAGGTATTTTCTCTTATTCTCGTGAAGAAGGAACACCTGCTTATGATATGCCAAATCAAGTTGATGAAAATATCATGCAGGAACGCTATCATGATTTAATGAGTCTTCAAAGTAAAATTTCTGAAACTATCAATATTGAGATGGAAGGTAAAGTTCTTGATGTGTTGATTGAAGGTCGCGATGATGAACAACATATGGCATATGGTCGTTCTTATCGTGAAGCTCCAGATGTAGATGGTCAAGTATTTATCGAAGGTGATGATATCAGTCAGCCAGGCGATATTGTTAAAGTTAGAATTTTACAAGGCTTTGATTATGATGTAGTGGGTGAACGCGTAGACGCGTAAATAATTTAATTGGAGATGAGTTTTAGATGATAGTAGAAATCGTAACTACAGGTAGTGAATTGTTATTAGGTCAAGTAATCAATACAAATGTAGCTTATATGTCAGCTCGTCTTAATGAATTAGGTTTTGATGTAGTATATCAAACAACTGTTGGTGATAATCATGATCGCATGAAAGCAGTATTAGAGCATGCATTATCTAGAGCAGATATCGTTATAACTTCTGGTGGTTTGGGGCCAACACAAGGCGATATAACAAAAGAAGTATCAGCAGAAATTTTTGGACGTAAATTAAAAATCCATGCTGAAAGTAAACGACGCATGGACGAACATTTTGCTCAAAGACATGTTGTTTGGACTGAAAATAATTTGCGTCAAGTAACACTTCCAGAAGGTGCTGAAGTATTTTTAAATTATAATGGCATAGCTTCTGGTGTTGTCTTAGAAAATAATGGTAAATATTTAATTAATTTACCAGGTCCACCAAGTGAAATGAAAGATATGTTTGAACGTAGTTTAAAGCCATTTTTACAAAGAAAATTTGGCTTTAAACATGTGATTGTATCTAAAGTATTAAACACTTGTGGTATAGGAGAGTCTTTATTAGAAACAAAGATAAAAGATTTGATTTTAGCCCAGTCTAATCCGACATTAGCTCTACTTATTCGACCAGAAGGCGTAATTATTCGCATCACAGCTAAAGCATCAACTCATAGTGAAGCAAAAAAAAATGATTGAAGTAGTAGAAGCTCAAGTAAAAGCTCGCGTTGGTGAATATATTTATGCTGTTGATGATGAGAATATGGAAGAAGTTGTAGCTAAATTATTGAAAGATAATTGCTTGACTGTAGCTTGTGCTGAATCTTGTACTGGTGGAATGCTAGCTAGTAGATTGACATCTATTTCAGGAAGTTCTATGTATATTAAAGGCAGTATTGTAACTTATAGCAATGAGGCTAAGATGAAATTCCTTGATGTAGATAAAGAAATTTTAGATACAAAGGGTGCAGTATCACCAGAAGTAGCTAAACAAATGGCTGAAGGTGTAAGAAAAGCTGTAGGTTCTGATATTGGTGTAGGCATAACTGGTATAGCAGGTCCTACTGGAGGAACAGATAAAAAGCCTGTAGGTTTAGTTTATATTGCTGTAGCTGGTAAAGATAATACAGTAGTAAAAGAAAATATTTTTTCTGGTGATAGAGCACGTGTAAGATATCGCTCTACTCAGCAAGCATTAGAAATGATAAGACAATATATTAAGAATAAATAATGGATTATATTTCTTTGATATGAAGAAATAAAGTAAATAGGAGGACTATTTTTTGGAAGAAAAAATTATTAAATTTGAAGATATGCAATAAGTAAAAAGGTATTAAATGCTGTTCGTGATATGGGATTTGAAGAACCATCTCCAATTCAAGCACAGACTATACCTTTAGCGTTAGAAGGTCATGATGTTATAGGACAAGCCCAAACTGGTACAGGCAAAACAGCAGCGTTTGGTATTCCAACTATTGAACAAATTGATGAAAAAATAAATACATTCAAGCTTTAGTATTGACTCCAACACGTGAGCTTGCTATTCAGATTGCAGAAGAATTTAATAAAATTGGTAAATACAAACGCGTGAAAACTTTACCTGTATATGGCGGTCAAATGATAGATCGTCAAATTAGAGCTCTTCGCTTTGGGGTTAAAGTAGTAGTAGGTACTCCAGGTAGACTCATCGACCATATTCGTCGCAATACTATAAAACTTGACCATGTAAAAATGCTCATTTTAGATGAAGCTGATGAAATGCTCGATATGGGCTTTATTGAAGATATTGAAGAAATCATGTCAAATGTGGCACAAGGTGAAAATCGTCAGACTTTATTATTCTCTGCTACAATGCCAGCACCAATTGAAAAATTAGCACGTAGCTATATGCATAATCCGCAAAAAGTAATGATCAGTCGTGAACAACTTACAGTGCCATCAGTTGACCAATTATATTTTGAAACTCGTGATAAATTCGAAGGTCTTTGTCGTGTACTTGATATAGAAGATAGTGGTAAATATATTATTTTCTGCCGTACAAAGAAAAATGTTGATGACCTTCAAGCTTCACTACAAGTTCGTGGTTATATGGCTGGTAGCTTACATGGTGATATGAGCCAAGCACAGCGCGACCGTGTTATGCGTCGTTTCCGTGAAGGAAAACTTGAAATTTTAATTGCAACAGATGTGGCTGCTCGTGGTATTGATATAGATGATATCAGCCATGTAATCAATTTTGATATTCCACAAGACCATGAATCTTATGTACATCGTATCGGTCGTACTGGTCGTGCTGGTCGTACAGGTATCGCTGTTACATTCATTGAACCAAAAGAATATCGTCAATTAAAATTAATTGAACGCATGACAAAATCTCGTATGATACGAGGAGAGCTTCCAACACCTGCTGATGTTATTGAACGTCAAAGAGAAGCAATCAAGGAACGTTTATTAAAAACATTAAATAATAATACGTATGCAGATTATCATTTAATTATTTCCGATATCGCTAATGAAGGTTTTGATTATGTAGATATCGCAGCGGCAGCGCTACAACTTTCTATTGAAGGTGTGAAAGAAAAAGACGATAAGGTTTTAGATGAACGTTTTGAAAATACAGGTGGAGCACCGGGTATGGTACGTTTATTCTTAAATATTGGTCGCAAACAAGGTATTCGTCCACAAGATATCGTGCGTACATTTGCTTCAGAAGTTGATATTCCAGGTAGCATAATTGGTGTAATCAATATTTATGACAAATTTACTTTTGTGGAAGTGCCAAAAGATATAGCTGAAAAAGTAATATCTGTAATGCATAGAAATACTATTAAAGGCTATAAATTAAATATTGAACCTGCAAAAGGTAAATAAAATAAATAGAGCATTTATAATAAAAATAGCATTATCTTTAGGGATAATGCTATTTTTGTTTTATTTTATATTTTTGTCTGTTGAATAATTATCATAATTGAAATTTAAGTTTTTATTTTTCATCAATTTTATGAGCGATTTCTGGATTATCTGCAAATAATTCATGAGTTAGGAAATAAAGATAAGAGGAATTATAATAAACTTGTTTGCGTATTTCTAATTGATTTTGTTGAAGTGCTTTTATTTCATTGAATAAAACTATAAGATTTTTATTAAATGTTGTTAATTTCTTATCTATATCTACACTGTGGATAAATTCAGTAGATTTTTCAGAAAGTATCTGTTTATGAGGATTTAAAATGCGTTCACGACAAAATTCAGATAGGGATTTCTTTTGTTTTTTGGCTTCTTTTTTTAGAGCTAATTTATCATTATCAGTTAAATTAATAGAAATTTGTCCCATATAAAATAACCACCTTCATAATCATAATAAATTAATTATATCATATAATCTGGAGGTGGTTGGTCTTTGTTAAATTTAGTAGAGATTTTAAGAAATTATAACTTGAATATGTTTGCTTTCTAGCTCAGCTTTGATGATATCTGTAATATGATTATCTGTTATTACCATTTTTACACTATCTTTTAAATTTAAAGGAACAACGCTATGCTTAGAAAATTTTTCACTTTCAGTCAAAACGATTACTTGTTCTGCTTGGAGAGCCATATCACGCACAGCTTGAGCTCTCATTTGGTCTTTATTAGTAAAACCTATCTTTGAAGAATAGCCATCAGTGCCAATGAAAAAGAAATTTACAAAAAAATTCTCTGCACCTTGGCGAACCATAGGGCCTACCATGACTTGGGAATCAGGTTGATAAATTCCACCAAGGAGAATGATTTGAAAATTAGCTTTACCACGAATATAGTCGGCAATAAATGCACTATTGGTGATGATAGTTAAATCCTTTTTAGACAAGGTTAAGTTTTCAGCTAAAAGAGCACAACAACTGCCATTTTCAATCATGATAGTATCGCCATCTTTTATGAGTTCGGCAGCTTTTTGAGCGATTTTACGTTTTTCTTCATAATGATAAGCTATTCTGCCATTGATATCATCAGTGCTACATAAAAGAGCAATACCGTGTTCTCGTTTGATAATACCTTTATTTTCTAAAGCATCTAAATCTTTACGGATAGTTACTTGAGAGACTTGTAATTTTTCTGCAAGCACAGTTACTTCCATTTTATTTTCAGGTGAGAGTGTAAGCAATTCTAAGATTTTATTTGCTCTATTTTTCATTATAGACTCCAATCTTTAATAGAAATATTATCTATTAGTATAACATAAGCTTAAACGATTATAAAAATTAGAAAAAGGCATGGATATCATTATCTAAAAATATTTGCAAATAATCTTGTAAGTCTTCACGGTGAAGTGCAGGTTGATTTTCATAAGTATATTTTTTGTTTAAAAGATGATATTTATTTTCGCCGAATTGATGAAATGGCAATAATTGACATTGATTACTACCTACATCATGTAAAACTTCACAAAATCTTTTAGCGTCTTCTAAGGAGTCGTTGAATTTTGGTATTACAGGAATTCTAGGAAGAACTTTTTTGCCAGTGGAGATGGCATATTTTATATTAGTTAAAATCAATTTATTATCTACGCCAGTATCTTCGAGATGTTTTTGGCTATTCCAGTGTTTTAAATCAAATAAAATATAATCTATATATTGTATGATGTGCTGAAATTTTTCGGGAGTGCAAAAGCCAGTCGTTTCACAGCATGTATGTAGATTTTTTTCTTTAGCTGCGATTAATAATTCTTCGGCAAATTGAGTTTGCATGAGAAATTCTCCGCCAGATAGAGTGATACCGCCATCACTTTCTTCATAAAAGACTTCATCTTGAAGTACTATATCTAAAACTTGTTGTACAGTTTTAATTTCTCCTTCACTTGTTAATGCTTTTTGCGGACATGTATTTATACATTGTTTGCATAGAGTGCATTTATTGGTATCAATAAAAATATTATCATCTTTTAGGAAAATAGCTTTTTGTGGACAAATTTCTAAACAATGATGGCAATGAAGGCATTTTTTCTTATCCCAGAGAATTTGGATTTTAGCTAATTGACTTTCGGGATTAGCACACCATTTACAATGCAAAGGACAAACCTTTGAAAAAAACTACAGTGCGGATACCAGGGCCATCATTTATACTGAATTTTTGAATATTAAAAATTACACCTGTTTGCATATAATTAGTTTTACGCATGATAATTTCCTCGCTTAATTTTACTTTATATAAATTATATCATTTTCGCTAATAAAAATAAATTACAAAACTTTCATTTGAAAGTATAATTATCTTATTAAGATAAAAGATATTGACATATAAGTTTAAATAAGTTATTTTAATTATAGATGAAATAGAAAATATTTACGAATTAAAATAAAGATTTATACTTGTTGGAGGTATTGATTATGGAAAATAAAGCATATTTTGGATCATTAACTGATAGAATGAAAGCTTTTCGTGAGGAAGTTTTAGATGAAAAGCCATATATTGATGCTCAAAGAGCTGTATTAGCTACACAAGTATATAGAGAAAATCAAAATCAGCCACGTGTAATGGTAAGAGCACTCATGCTACAAAAATTTTAGAAACATGAGCATTTATATTGAAGATAAAACTTTGATTGTAGGTAATCAGGCTACAAAAATAAAATGCTCCAATTTTCCCAGAATATACTATGGAGTTTGTATTAAATGAATTAGACCTTTTTGAAAAAGAGATGGTGATGTTTTTTATATCACAGAAGAAACAAAACAGCAATTGAGAGATATAGCTCCATTTTGGGAAAATAATAATCTTCGTGCTAGAGGAGAAGCTCTTTTGCCAGAAGAAGTCAGTGTATTTATGGAAACTGGCGTCTTTGGCATGGAAGGAAAATTAAATGCAGGAGATGCTCATTTAGCTGTCAATTATGAAAAAATCTTAGCTTTTGGTTTAAAAGGCTATGAGGAAAGAGTAAAAGATTTAAAAGCAAAGCTTGACCTTACTGATCCAGATAGCATTGATAAAAATATATTTTATAAGGCTGTGTTAATCGTCATTGAAGCCGTTCATCAATTTGCACAACGTTATAGTAAATTAGCTCAGGAATTAGCCGATAAAGAAAAAGATAGTAAACGAAAAGCAGAATTATTAGAGATAAGCAGAATTTGTGCTAAAGTTCCATATGAACCAGCAACTTCTTTTTATGAAGCAGTGCAATCTGTATGGTTTATTCAACTGATTTTACAGATTGAATCCAATGGTCATTCTTTGAGTTATGGCAGATTTGACCAATATATGTATCCTTACTATATAAAAGATATTCAAGAAAAAGTCATCACCAAAGATGAAGCTTTAGAACTTTTGACTTGTTTGTGGATAAAAACTTTAACTATTAATAAAGTGCGTTCCCAAGCTCATACTTTAAGTTCAGCAGGTTCACCAATGTATCAAAATGTTACTATCGGTGGGCAAACTCCAGACAAAAAAGATGCTGTCAATGAATTGAGTTTTGTAGTATTGCAATCTGTAGCGCAGACTAGACTTACACAGCCAAATTTAACAGTTCGTTATCATAAAAATATTAATAAAGCATTCTTTGATGATTGTATTGAAGTTATGAAATTAGGTTTTGGTATGCCTGCTTTAAATAATGATGAAATCATCATTCCATCGTTTATCAATTGGGGTGTAAAAGAAGAAGACGCTTATAATTATAGTGCTATTGGTTGTGTAGAAACTGCTGTTCCAGGAAAATGGGGCTATCGTTGTACTGGTATGTCGTATATAAATTTCCCAAGAGTGCTTCTTTGTGCTATGAATGATGGTGTGGATTTAACTACAGGAAAACGCTTCACTAAAGGCTATGGCTATTTCAAAGATATGAAGAGCTATGAAGAATTATTATCTGCATGGGATAAAACTGTACGCGAAATGACTCGTTATAGTGTTATTGTCGAAAATGCTATTGATAAAGCTTCTGAGCGTGATGTGCCAGATATTTTATGTTCTGCACTTACTGATGATTGTATTGGTAGAGGAAAAACTATCAAAGAAGGCGGTGCAGTATATGATTTCATATCTGGACTTCAAGTTGGTATTGCCAATATGGCAGACTCTTTAGCTGCAATTAAAAAATTAGTTTTTGAAGAAAAGAAAATCACACCAATTCAACTTTGGAATGCTATTTTAGATGATTTCCAATCTGATGAAAATAAAAGAATTCAGGCAATGTTGATTGATGAAGTGCCAAAATATGGTAATGATATTGATTATGTAGATAATCTAGTAGTCGAAGCTTATGATTCTTATTTAGATGAAATCAAAAAATATCCAAATACTCGTTATCATAGAGGTCCAATCGGTGGTATTCGCTATGGTGGTACATCTTCAATCAGTGCCAATGTAGGTCAAGGTATGGGAACAATGGCGACACCTGATGGAAGAAATGCTTATGAACCACTTGCAGAAGGTTGTAGTCCTGCACATAATGCAGATAAAAATGGCCCAACAGCTGTGTTTAAATCTGTTGCTAAATTGCCTACAGAAAAAATAACTGGTGGAGTGTTATTAAATCAAAAAATGACACCGCAAATGCTTTCTACAGAAGAAAATAAACAAAAATTAGAAATGTTAATTCGTGCTTTCTTCAATAGACTGCATGGATATCATGTTCAATATAATATCGTATCGAGAGAAACTTTGATTGATGCACAAAAACATCCAGAAAAACATAAAGATTTAATCGTACGCGTAGCAGGTTATAGTGCCTTTTTCAATGTTTTATCTAAGAAAACTCAAGATGATATTATTGGCAGAACTGAACAATGTTTATAATTTTAAATTAAATTTTTATTGAAATATATAAAAGACTCAAATTAGTGTAAATGCTGATTTGAGTCTTTTTGTTTATAAATTTATAGATATAGAATTTTGATGATATAATAAATTTGCAGTTTAGATGATTAAATTTTATAATATAGTTTAATCTATATTGGAGGTTAGATGAGATATGGGATATATAATCAAGCGAATTTTTAACGCATTTATTGTTTTATGGATAGTTATAACTATAACTTTTTTCTAATGCATGCTATACCAGGAGGGCCTTTTACGGCAGAAAAATCTTTGCCTCCATATGTATTACATAGCATAGAAGAAAGATATAAATTAAATGACCCTTTATATAAACAGTATGGTGATTATTTATGCAATTTAGTACAAGGTGATTTAGGACCATCATTTAAATATCCAGGTCGTAGTGTAAATGATATTATCAAAGATGGTTTTCCAGTATCTTTTAAATTGGGTATAGAAGCAATTTTAATAGCAATTATCATCGGCATACCAGCGGGAATATTAGCAGGTGTGAAAAAGATAAATGGCAAGATAGGGCAGTTAATTTTTTACGACTTTAGGAGTTGCTGTGCCTAGTTTTGTTGTGGCGGCATTACTTATATATGTATTATCGACAAAATTACATTTATTGCCGGCTGCTATGTGGAATGGTTGGCGATATGAAATCATGCCAGCTTTGGCTTTATCAGGAATGCCAATGTCATTTATTGCTAGATTGACGCGTTCTAGTATGCTGGATATTTTATCACAAGATATATAAAAACAGCGAGAGCAAAAGGTTTATCATGGAGCAGAGTTTGATAAAACACGCTTTGCCCAATTCATTAATTCCTGTAGTAACTTATTTAGGCCCTATGACAGCTAGTATTTTGACAGGTAGTTTTGTCATTGAAACTATTTTTGCGATACCAGGCTTGGGGCAATATTTTGTGACTAGTATTTATAATCGAGATTATACTGTAATTTTGGGTGTAACAATTTTTTATAGTGTGATTGTAATTGTTTTAAATATGGTAGTGGATTTACTTTATCCATTATTAGACCCACGCATTAAAATCGGTGAAGAAAAAGGTGAATGAAGATGATAAATAAAGATTTATTTGTGCCTTTAGAGCGAGAAATTTTACAGGTGCAAAAAAAGAAGAAACATTATGATGATTGTCGAAGATGCGTGGATTAGATTAAAGAAAAATAAAATGGCTTTGCTGGGATTAATCATTATTGTGTGTTTAATTATTGTAGCTATTTTTGGCCCTATTTTTTCTAGCCATACTTATGATGAACAAAATTTGATGATGACAAATAGTTCTCCAAGTTGGGAGCATTGGTTTGGTACAGATAATTTGGGGAGAGATATTTTTATTCGCGTATTATATGGTGCGAGAATTTCTTTAGCTATTGGAATAGTGGCTAGTTTATTAAATCTTTTTATTGGTGTAATCTATGGCGGAATAGCAGGTTTTTGCGGTGGCAAGATTGACCGCATAATGATGAATATTGTCGATATTTTATATAGTGTACCGACTTTATTATATGTGATTTTATTGATGGTAATTTTAAAGCCAGGGCTTATCAATATTTTTATTGCTTTAGGTATTGGTTATTGGCTACAGATGGCAAGAATTGTGCGTGGTCAAATTTTATCAATGAAGGAACAAGAATTTATTTTGGCAGCTAGAACGATAGGTGTATCGAAAAAGAGAATTTTATTTAGACATTTATTGCCAAATGCCATGGGTGCAATTATCGTAACAATGACACTGGCTATTCCTGATGCGATATTTACAGAAGCTTTTTTGAGTTTTATTGGACTAGGTGTTTCTGCACCGATGGCTAGTTGGGGCGTTTTAGCGTCAGAAGGTGTAAATAATTTGCGTGCATATCCTTTTCAATTATTTTTTCCAGCAGTAGCTATTAGTGTCACTATGTTGGCTTTTAACTTTTTAGGTGATGGTCTGCGAGATGTTTTAGACCCTAAGATGCGTCGTTAAAATAGTGAAGAAATGAGTGTTTACCATGGAAGAAAATAAAGAAATTTTACAAGTAAAAGATTTAGCAGTTGCTTTTCAGACTTATCGAGGAAAAGTAAAAGCCGTACGCAATGTCAGTTTTGATTTAAAAAGAGGACAAGCTCTAGGAATAGTGGGCGAGTCAGGCTGTGGAAAATCAGTGACGGCTCATGCTATCATGGGTTTATTGCCTAAAGAAAATAGCATAATTGAAAATGGTCAGATTTTATGGCAAGGTCAGGATTTAGTTAATTTTCAAGATGAAGATTTAGCCAAAATTCGTGGCAATAAAATTGCGATGATATTTCAAGACCCAATGACATCTTTAAATCCTGTACTTACGATTGGTACGCAGATAAAAGAAGTTTTGTTTTTGCATAAACAATTATCGGATAAAGAAGCGACAGAAAAAGCTGTAGAATTATTAAATTTAGTAGGGATACCATTTGCCCAAAAAAGATTGAAAGATTATCCCCATCAATTCAGTGGCGGTATGCGTCAACGCGTTATGATTGCAATGGCACTTGCCTGTGAACCAGAATTATTGATAGCAGATGAGCCGACAACAGCTCTTGATGTAACTGTACAGGCACAAATTTTAGATTTATTGAAATCCTTACAAGAAAAATTGAATATGTCCATCATTATGATATCGCATGATTTAGGAGTTATTGCCAATATTTGTGATGAAGTAGCAGTTATGTATGCAGGTCAAATCGTAGAAAAAGCAAATGTTGACGACTTGTTTTATCATGCACATCACCCTTATACTAGAGGTTTATTAAAATCTTTGCCTCATTTAAATTTAAATAAAGAAGATAAATTATATGTGATTGATGGTCAGCCACCAGATTTAAAAGAAAGTATTGATTATTGTCCATTTGTCAAACGTTGTACAAAAGCAATGAAAATATGTATGCAGTTGATGCCAGAAAAGACACAATTAAATAAAGATCATTATGTAAAATGTTGGTTGGAGCATGAATTTGCACCCAAAGAGAATAAGGAGGAATTTTGATGAATTTATTAGAAGTCAAAAATCTACATAAAGATTTTGTAGTGAAGCGTTCTTTTTGGGGAAGACCAAAACAAATTTTAAAAGCAGTAAATGATGTCAGTTTTTCTATAGAAGAGGGAAAAACATTAGGTCTTGTAGGTGAGTCAGGCTGTGGAAAATCAACTACAGGCAGAACTATTATCGGATTATATAAACCGACAAAAGGCAAAATCATATTTGCAGGCAAAGATATTTCACAAAATAAAGAGATGACAAAAGATATTCAAATGATATTCCAAGATCCATATGCTTCATTAAATCCAAGAATGACAGTGGCAGATATCATTGAAGAGCCTTTGCTTGTGCATAATTTATATACAGATAAAAAACAAAGACAAGAGCGTATCTATGAATTGTTGGAATTGGTGGGATTGAGTAAAGAGCAGGCAAATCGTTTTCCTCATGAATTCAGTGGTGGACAAAGACAGCGTATCGGTATAGCTAGAGCACTTGCTTGTGAACCTAAACTGATTATCTGCGATGAGCCGATTTCGGCACTTGATGTATCTATTCAAGCACAAGTCGTGAATTTACTAGAAAAATTACAACATGAATTAGGTCTGACATATTTATTTATCGCTCATGATTTAGCTATGGTACGTTATATCAGCCAAAAAGTAGCAGTTATGTATCTAGGGCAAATTGTAGAACTTGCCGATACAGAAGATTTATATACAAATCCTCTACACCCATATACGAAAGCATTGTTATCTTCAATTCCATTGCCAGATCCACAAAAAGAAAAACATAAACAGCGAATTATCTTGCAAGGTGAATTGCCAAGTCCATTAAATCCGCCAAAAGGTTGTCCATTCAATACACGTTGCCCAAAAACTAAAGAAATTTGTAGACAGAAATTACCTGAAATGAAAATGATAAATAATAGATATGTACGTTGTCATCTTTATGATGAATAAGTAAAAAGCACTATAGTTTTCATGCTATAGTGCTTTTTGTAGTATAGATAAAATAAATTATTTTTTTCGTTTAATTCAAAGATGATATCGCGAATTTGAGCAGCTCGTTCAAATTCTAAGTTGCGAGAAGCTTCTTGCATTTCTTTAGTTAAAGAAAGAATTAATTTTTTCTTTTCTTTAGCATTCATTTTCAATTTTTTCTTTGGTTTTTCAGCATCATAACTTGCTTTTTCTTCCGCAACCATAGTAGTTTCAATGAGATTTTTTATTTTCTTTTGAATTGTTTTTGGTGTTATATGATGTTCTTGATTGTATTTATCTTGGATTTCTCGACGACGCATAGTTTCATCGATGGCTTTTTGCATAGAATCGGTGATGCGGTCGGCGTACATGATTACTTTACCATGAGCATTTCTAGCAGCACGACCGATTGTCTGAATAAGAGATGTCTCTGAACGCAAGAAGCCTTCTTTATCAGCGTCTAAGATAGCTACTAAAGAAACTTCTGGCATATCTAAGCCTTCACGTAATAAGTTAATCCCTACGAGTACATCAAATTTTCCTAAACGCAAATCGCGAATGATTTCCGCTCTTTCAATAGTGGCAATATCAGAATGAAGATAACGGACTTTGATGCCCATTTCTTTTAAATAATCAGTGAGATTTTCAGCCATTTTTTTAGTCAAAGTAGTGATGAGCACGCGTTCATTTTTCTTAGTGCGAATTTTGATTTCTCCAAGTAAATCGTCCATTTGCCCTTCAAGTGGGCGAATTTCTATTTCAGGATCTAATAGACCTGTTGGACGAATTATTTGTTCTACTACTTGATTTGCTTGTGCTAATTCAAATGGTGCTGGTGTAGCAGAAACATAGATTATTTGATTGATATGATCGAGAAATTCTTCAAAGCGCAAAGGGCGATTATCAAAGGCAGAAGGCAGACGAAAACCGTTATCCACAAGTGATTCTTTGCGTGAACGGTCGCCTGCATACATGGCTTTTATTTGTGGTATAGTAACATGAGATTCATCAATGACGATTAAAAAATCATCAGGGAAATAATCAAGAAGTGTATACGGAGCTTCGCCGGCTTTTCTGCCTGTTAAATGGCGTGAATAATTTTCAATGCCAGAGCAATATCCCATTTCTTCCATAGTTTCTAAATCATAATTTGTGCGTTGTTTCAAACGTTGAGCTTCTAAGAGTTTATTATCATCTTCAAGGATTTTTAATTGCTGTTGAAGCTCTTCTTGTATGGAGTCGATAGCTTCTTTCATATGTTCTTTAGAAGTTACATAGTGAGAAGCAGGATAAATTAAAATATGTTTGCGTTGACCATAAACTTCGCCAGTTAATGTATCTACTTCTAAAATACGGTCAACCTCATCACCAAAAAGTTCAATGCGGATAGCTCTATCACTATAGCCAGCAGGAAAAATTTCAATGACATCGCCACGAACGCGAAATTTACCACGGTCAAAATTTATATCATTGCGTTCATATTGAATAGAAACTAATTTTCGCAAAATATCATCACGAGGATATTCTTGACCTTCGCGCACAGATAAGACTAAATCATAATAATCTTCTGGTGAACCTAAGCCGTAGATACAAGATACACTAGCAACAATGATAACATCACGACGTTCAAATAAAGAACAAGTTGCAGAATGGCGAAGCTTATCAATTTCATCATTAATGGAAGAATCTTTTTCGATATAAGTATCTGTTTGCGCAATATAGGCTTCTGGTTGGTAATAATCATAGTAACTGACAAAATATTCTACAGCATTATGCGGAAAAAATTCCTTAAACTCACTAGCTAATTGTGCAGCTAGCGTTTTATTATGAGCGATAACAAGTGTAGGTTTTTGGACTTTTTCAATTAATTTAGCGATAGTAAAAGTCTTTCCTGTACCTGTAGCACCTAATAAAACTTGTGATGTTTGACCATTTTGAATGCCTTGAGCTAAAGCTTCAATCGCTTGAGGTTGGTCGCCTGTAGGTTCAAAAGGTGCTTCTACTTTAAAGGAAATTTTATTTTCAGTTTGTAATGTATTTAATTTTGGTATGTGTACCATAAAATCATCTCACTTATAATATTAATATTTAGCTTTAATGATAAATGGAGAAGAATATTTTTTCATATCATGATATAATTATTTTAATAAACTAAGAAAAGAGGTTATAAACATGATTTTTGGCAATCTTAAATACGCAGATAAGTATGATTTTTTGACAGAAAAAATTAAAGCTTGTTTACTTATGCAAAAGAGCATGATTTAACTACATATGAAAAAGGTAGTTATAAAATAAATGGCGATGAGTTTTTGTTAATATCGAAAACTATGCTACAGTAAAACGTGAAGAGCGCTTTTGGGAAGCACATAAAAATATATTGATGTGCATATGATTATTGAAGGCAAAGAAAGTATTGATGTGAGCTTTTGCGATGATATGCAAATAAAATCATTTGACGAAAATCGCGATTTTGTGGAATTAACAGGTGAAGAAAAAGCTACTGTTAACTTAATTAACAAAGGTGATTTTCTAATTTGTTATCCAGAAGATGCTCATCGTACTGCTATTATCTGTCAACAAAGTCAAACTATAAAAAAAGCTATCTTTAAAATTAAATTATAAGAAAATAGCATGCTTAGGATAATACTTAAGCATGCTATAAGCATAATAATACAACAATATAATGATTAGTTTGGAATTTTGAGCAATGATTACTTTATGTTTGCTGAAGACATAAAGTAAAACCGATAAATAAAAAACCCCTTTTCGCTTTGAAAAGAGGTGAATAGACACATTGAGTAAATTCTAAAATTTACTGTCTAATCTCCTCCCCATCGCTCGCAGGTATGGCAATTAAAATAAATTAATTGCACACGGTGATTGTTAATCAGGCAGTTCTCCTGACTCGAGTTCATTACTATATCCAAGCCTTCCCAGTTTCCCAGTGACATAAATTTGGATAAGTTCCCTCATACAGTGGCGGGACCGTTTCAGCTTAATAATAAATTACGTACTGAATTCCCTATTAAGTCCAAATGGACACCTGATTCATTGAACTATATTCAGTTCTTTTTTAGAATATCACTATATAGAATTTGTGTCAATAGAAATAAAACAACTGTTGAAAAATTTATTCTCAGCAGTTGTTTTTATTTTAAATCATTTTTATTAAAACAATACCAGTAATCATCGTCATTAAGCCAATAATTCCCAAAGGCTTGATGCGTAGACCGAAAAATAATTTATCAATAATTGTAGTTAAAAGTAAACCACAAGCACCAAATAAGGCATAAGCAATGCTTAAATCCATGATGCTGATAGCGTAAGCTAAACATAAAAAGGCAAATCCAACTAAACTGATTGCCAAAAATCCATATAATTTATATTTAAATCCTTGAGATTTTTTTAGACAAATATTTGCTAGTACATCAAAAAATACAGAACCAATAATCAATAAAGTACCAATCGTACCGTCTGACATAATATTCAACTCCATTATTTATTTGAAACAGTATAAGTTCCTTTTTTTATCATGATTAAACCACTTAAGATTACCATAAAAGCTAAAACTTTTAATAAAGATAAGTCTTCATTAAAAATAAAATAAGCCACAGTAGCTGTGCCGATTAAGCCTATACCTTCCCAAATAGCATAAGCAGTACTGATGGGAATTTTTACAATGGCTTTACTTAATGCAAAATAGGAACAAAATATAAATAAAAGCATTAAGATATAACCTTCCATACCACCTTTTATGGCAAAAAATTTCATTAAAGCTGTACCTGTTATTTCCAAAATAATTGCTAGCAATAACATTAACCAGCAATATTTTTTCGTAACCATAATAACAAATCCTTTCTTAAAATAGAAATATATTACTTCTTATTTCAAGTATAAACTATGGTATAACACCATAGTCAATAGCTCTTTGTTCAATTTTATTAATGTATTTTAGTTATAGATTGAATAACAAAGCTGTATTTGAATTTAATATTACTTTGCATAATAATATAAATATAGCAGATGATGAAGGAGATATAATTATAAAATTATCATATTTATGCTATTTAGTAATAGAAAATTAAATAATAGAGTTATAGAGGTTAGGGAAAATGAATAATTATTTAGAACATAATAATTTAAAAAATTTGAAAGAAGATAAGGAGATTGAACGAAAAATACAATTGATTTTGCGTGTGGGCAAAGTTTTAATGGAAAGTGGAGCTGATACAAATCGTATTGTACGTAATATGAAACGCGTAGGCGTATTTATGAAAATACCAGAGCGAAGATTGCAAATTCATATTACTTTTACGACAATAATGGTTAATATCAATACAGGGGACAAATCCATTACTAATTTTCAGAAATGTTATAGACATGGAGTAGATATGACAGCAATTTCTGGAGTTAGTAAATTATCATGGCGAGCTATTGAGCAAGATTATTCTTTAAATGAATTTGAAAAAGAGTTGAGATTTATTTGTTTGCGTAAAAGATATTATAAAAAGCCTTTAGTGATGATTAGTGCAGGGCTGGCTTGTGGTGGCTTTAGCCTATTATTTGGTGGTGATTTTTTTGCATTTATCTACACTTCTATTTGTGCAATGATAGGTTATTGGACGAGAATGAAATGCAATTTATTAAAATTTAATCCATATGCATCAATAGCTATTTCTGCTTTTGTAGCCACTATTTGTGCATACTTTATACATTTTATGCCAACTAATACGCCATGGCATCCACTCATTGCTTGTAGTTTATTTATCGTGCCAGGAATTCCTTTGATTAATGCGATAGATGATTTGGTAGATAATTATATTACAGCAGGAATGACAAGGGCGATAAATACTTTATTGATGATAGGAAGTATGACTTTTGGCATAGCTTTTGCCATAAAATTATGTGTAGTTCAAGATTTTACAAGCTTGAGTATTTCTTCTAATTCCTTTTTAGTCTGTGCTGTTGCAGCTTCAGTAGCTGCTATAGGTTTTGCAACTATTTTTAATATGCCACCTAGATTGTTAATTGTAGTTGCCTGTGGAGCGATAATTTCAGTGGGAGTACGTAACTTTTTAATGTTAGAATATGATTGTTCACAAGCAACGGCTTCGCTTGCAGGTGCTGTCATAGTCAGTTTATTATCTTTGAAAGCTGTACATATAGTACATGCACCTAGTCATGTATTGACTATTCCGTCTGTAATCCCTTTAATTCCAGGTGTTTTTATGTATCGTTTATTATTTAGCATCATCAATTTAGAAAATGTGGATAATATGAATTATCATCATGTTTTAAATAATGGCGTTAATACAACCTTGATATTATTAGCAATAGCTGTTGGTGTGGCAATTCCTAATATCTTTTTCCGCAATTATATTAATAAGTTAAAAGAAGATAAATTGATGTTTTTGGTAAGAACTAAATCAAAAAGAGCATAGATAAAATAGAAAAAAACTGTACTAAATCATAAATTGTTTAGTACAGTTTTTTCGTTTTATTTAACTACTTTTATTTGATTTAAAATAAATGGGTCTTTGATATCATTGTCTTTGGCAAAGAGCAATACTTTGGTGATGATTTCGGCTGTTTTAGGGTCCTCATCAACAAAAGGTAAAAATAAGCGACCACGATGTTGGGAAGGAACAACAGAAATAGCGATTTCAGCTCCTGCCATTTGATGAACAAGACCGCTACCTAAATGAATGGAATAATCAGCTAAATTTCCTTTGATGATAGCAAAATTATCGTTCAAGAAAACATTATTTAATTTAAAGAGTGGTAAAGTAAATTCTAAGATAGCTTTGCGCATCTGTATTGTAGAATGGCTTGTTTCAGGGTCTACGCCACCTACATGAGCAATGCTGATAGCTAAATCTACATCACGCATAACTTCAGAGAAAATAATATCAGGAATATCTTTAATTAAAATATCTTTGAAAGTTTTGCGATCATAAAATGCCACATATTCAAGTATAGGAGCTTCAATATCGGCAGGAGTAAACCAATCAACAGCAGCATAAATAGTAGCAATGATATTTTCTTGATAATATACTTTTTGTAGACCTTCATAATAGCTAGCAATCCAATTGCGAGTTTTTAAAACAGCTTGCGTTTTTTGTGGTTGGATTTGATAACCATCATAACGGTGAGATTGAGCAGAATTTAACTCATCACCTGTTTTTAAATATAATTCACGAAAAATTTGTTTGAATGGCTGTTTGATTTGACGTGTAAATAAATCTTGCTGATATATATGCCATAGATTGCTTTTATATAAATCTATAGGGTGAGCGATACGAATTTTATCATCAGCATTTAATTTGATGATATCTTTTGTAGGTGAGATTAAGCTATTATCGTGGAAATAGCCTATATCATTATCATGAATAAATACTAGATTTTGAAGCAATGGCTTTAATATAGGATTTTGATTGAGCAAAGTGATTTCATCTGCCAAAATAAAGTAGAATTTTCCATAGCTTGTTCAAACATAATTTTTGAACGACGATATTGGTCAATAAATTCATTTTTGGCTTGTTTTAAAGCAAGATAATATGGTTCTTTTTTGATTTTACTAGGTACAGATTTTAATTGTTTATTTTGTTTTTGACAAATAATAGAAGTTTTACCATATTCATCTACTTGTAAATAAATAGAAATATTTTCTAGCTCTTTAGGCTCAAAATATTGTTGCTGATTTTTGATTAATTGTGTTTCCATATTTAAGATAAAGCGGAAAGTATCAGAAAAATGAGCATTTCTTGCTAAATTATTTAGGGCAATTTTACAAGCTAAGTTTTCACTAGATTGTCTTTGTGAGCCAAATTTTTTACTTTCTTTGTGGAATTGCTGAATGAATATATAACGCTTGAGCATTTCTTTTTGTGCAGTTTTAGTGATTTTACCGCTCTTAGAAAGTGGTATTAATCCGTAAGCCATCAATAAATCTTTATTGCGTTTTTCAATTATTTGTGCTTTGACTTCATCAGCGGAGAATAAACCATTAGTAGCGTCAGCGTATTTTCTAGCACGCGTATGAGCATTTCCTTCAGAGATATATTTAGCAGCATCATATAAAATAGCAAAACGTTCTTTACCTAATTGTTTATAGCATGATTTAAACCAATCCAAATCAAAAGCTCCATCACGTAAATCTTCAATGGAAATAGGCGTGTATTTAGCGAAGGTAGCAGCTAACTTTTTATCGGCATAACGCATATGTGCTAAGAAATAATAGCAACCGCTGACAAATCCTTTCCATTTTAAAATTTTATCCACTAATGGTATCCATGAAGGTGAGAACATACAAGCTTCAATTAAACGAATATTAGAGATAGATTTATCTTTTAGATACGCTTTTAAATCTTTAGCTGTTTCATCTTTTTTAGGTTTGCAAATACTTAATAGATAAGAAAAGATGCTATCTTTATTAGTTATTTCAGACCAAAGATAAGAGATATTTTTTAATTTACTTTTGCCTAATGCTGTTAAAATATCAACAAAATAATGAATGCCTTTTATTTGTTTGATATTATTTATTAATTTAGTGTATTTAGTAGGCAAATCACCGCGTTTTAATTCAATGGATAAAATTTGAGATATGATGATATCGGCAAAATTTTGGCTATAAAGTAGTAAATCTTGTTTTAGTGTTGGTTTTTCAGCAGAAAAATCACTAAAAGCTAAAGTCGAAAAATTGTCTTCAAATAAAGAAGATAATTGATTGAGTTTTGAAGATAATTGTTCTGATGAGCGTTGGAAAATATCGATATAAAGTTCATCTTCAGTGATTAAATTCATTTGCTTAGCACGAAGGAAATTATATATAGGCAAATAAATTTCATATTTGTATTTTGTGTAGAGATTATACAGTAAAATGAAGCTTTCTTTAAAACTAATATCGTCATTATAGTTATTTAAAAGTGGCATAAGAATGAAAGTACAACCAACAGATTTACTACCATAATGATATTGCGTTAAGAAAGAAATAGTCATTTTATTTTGTTTAGCTATGACTTTATTAAAATCAAATTTTTCTAAATGACGTAAAGCCCAGAATTTAGCAACTTCAAAACAGTATTTTTGAGGAACATAATATTCATAGAGATTTTCAATGATAGTGGCTAAACTTTCTATACGGGAATAATTATTTAATTTAGTTTGTATATATTTGGATTTTAGACAAATTGAATTGTCATTGAATGTATTAGTTATTACATCTTTAAATGGTGAATTTATATCGAAATAATTCAATGATATAAATAAATATAATTGATAAAGTTTAGCAGGTGTTTTGATATATTGAGCATAAAAATCTTGCCAAAGATTAGGATAAGGATATTTATATAAATTAAATTTTTCTTCCCAAGAAATGCGTCTAAAATCATTATCTAAAAGGATTTCACTGCCATACAAAGGATTATACGAAAGCATTTTATGTTTTTCGTAAAAATTAGATAAATCATCTACTATTTGAAATAATTCTTGAAGTGAAAGCGGATAAATATCTGTTATTTTTAAAGAATTGTTTACTTCAGATAGTGCAAGTTGAGTTTTTAATGTAGTATCGTAAGATAATTCTTTAATAGTAGGGTCATTATCATAACTATCATTTATTTGCGAAATTAAGATTTGTTCATTAGTTGTAGGATTAGTAAGTGTACAAAGATATGATTTGGCAGTATTAAATAGGATTTGATTGTGAGGATTTTTTTGCAATTGCAATAATATATCTAAACCAGCAAGGCGGATAGAGCCTTTTTTATTGCTCAATAGAATTTTTAAGGTATCAAGTAATTGTTTTTCAGGCTGTTTTAATAAGAGTCGAATGATATTTTGGCGTAAATCACTGTATTTATATTTGAGCATGGATATGAGAAGGTCATATTCATCTTTAGAAATGGCGAGCTTATTGATGATATTATAGCTTTCTTTGCGTGTGGCTTCACTTCTATCAGCTAATAGGCAAAATACTAATTGGCGTTGAGTTAGAGTTTTAGGAGCAGTATATAATTTTTTCAAATAATTATCGCGCCAAAAAGTATCAAGTCGAGAAAATTTCAACTGCAAAAATCATCGAATAATTCCTCAGAAGCTAGATAATAACTAATATCTGCCATTTCAATCAAAACATCACTTAAGTTTAGAATTTCAGTATGCCATGGAAAAACGCAAGGCGAGAAAATTTTTTCTTTAGGTAAATTTTGCGATAAAGCTTTTAATTTATAATAATAATCTATTAGCTGTGTAGAGCTGAAATTATGATCAAGGAAATTTTTATAAGCTGTATCTTTTAATTTTAGACGGAATAATATAGCTATTAAGGAGAGATTATCTTCTGTTAAATTGTATTGGGTAACTAATTCATAACGCAATTTAAAAATTATTTGATTATCATTGATTACATTTAAGAAATAACCAGCGACTAGTTTTTGATGTTTTTGACCATTTTTAAATAAATCAAGGATAAATGGTATAGTTGATTCTACGTTATAAAAAGCATATGACCATAGAGCTAAATAGATTTCCACAGGATTTTGGCTATTGAGTGATTGATGGCGGAGCTGTTCATTTGTTAGAAATTTAGAGAAAGAAGCTATTTCTTTTTTTGTGATTTTATCAGCATTATCAATATCAATTAGACTTGTCCATGTGGCTATAGCTCTTTTTACAGAAGCATAGCGAATTAAATTATTTTCTTCGATTACTTTTAATAGGGTTAAAAAAGCTTCTACTGTGCCATTATCCATATTTTCAGTGATGGATTGGCGCAATCCTTCTTGCAATCGTCCAGCTAAGAGTAAATCACCTAGTAATTTATGCAGATGCTGATTATGACTTTTTACTATGGAATTGATTAAACCATAAGAAAGAAAAGCAACTTGATTATCACCTAAGATGATATCTTCAATTAATTTTATTGTTTGTGTATTGTTGTTGTCGATTTCAGCGGCTAAAACATAAATACCAAAACTTTGCAAATAAATATAATCTTGTAGTGGTAAATTATTTTCATCGATAGGTTTACGAGATAGTTTTAATTTTTCTAGAGGCGTTAATTGAGTATTGCGATAGATTAAAAATTCATTTAATACATCGAACATGCGACTTAAATATAGATGTGATTGGTGAGAACGTAGTGTACGCCTATACCAGTTAGTTTGATAAGGGTAATCCATTAAATTATCTAGGGCTAAGAAAAATAAATCTGCTTTGTCTTTGCCTAAGATGGTCTGCAATACAATTTTTTCATCATCAGAAAAATAAGAAGATATAGGCTTTGTTAATACTTCAGGTAAAATTTTTGCCAATGTAGATATAAAGGGTGATTAGAGAGTCTTTCTTCTAAGGAAAAAGAAGCGTAATAATAATTATATCTAGTTTTTACTTGTAATTCAGTTAAATAAATATCATAAATATTTTGTTGCGTTGTAGAAAGTTTATTTTTTAACTTTGCAAGTTCAGCTATTATTTTATTTTTAAATTCTTTATTATTATTGAACCATCTATCTAAACACATAATAAAAATCCTTTCTGATTTTATGGAAAAACTTACCAAATTCTTCCTGATAACATGGTTAAGCGGATAAAAGTTAATTTGTCATTTTCTTGTAAATTGATTTTTTCTTCTAGGGAAGATAGTTCGTTATCATTTAAAAATATACGAAATAATCCATCATTAAAAGCCATAATAACATTATCAAAAGCCGATTGAATATCTTGTTTTTGTTGGCGGTAATCTAGATTAAAGGATATTTTTCCAGAAGGTGATTGATTTTCTATTTGAGTTAACGATAAATAATTTAATAAGGTAGGTTCACCATCTATATTGCTAATAGCACGATGATTGAATTTGTCTACTTGTTTAGTTACGATGTCATAAAGTAAATCGTGTACAGTAAAAAGGGAGTCTTCAATTATAAATTTTTGTGCTTCAATACTAGCTTTGCGTTTGCCGAGTTGTTTTACTTGAATGTAGATTTGCATATAATCCCTCTTTTCTAAATTTAAAATAAACAATATCGTTTAGTATATAATTCGCTGAATTTAAATAAAATCCTTGCAATTTCTTGAGGTCTTATGTTGATTTGAGTGATATTTGAAATAAATATAATTTTGTATGTACTATTATCTTAGATTGATATTATAATAGAATAGGATATTTATTTTATGATTAAGAAAGGCATTTATACTGATGAAGAACGTACCAATTTCTAAAAGCATACCATATAATATAGATGAAAATTATTTAGAACTGACAAGAAAAGTTCATTTGATTTTACATGTAGGTCGTTTTGATGATGGAAAATTCAGCAGATACGAGCAGGATTGTGCGAACTATGCAACGAACAGCTGCTTATGCAGGGATTTTTGGCGACCAATTGCATATTCATGTTACGTATACTACTTTGATGGTCAGTGTGAGCGTTGGCAATTATCATATGACAAAATTGCAAAAATGTTATCAGCATAATGTTGATATGAATGTGATTTTAGAAGTTAGTAAAATGACATGGGAGGCAATCGAAAGAGATTATACTATTGAGCAATTTGAAGCTGAATTGAAGAAAGTAGAAAGTAAGAAAAGCAAATATGCGACTTTTATTATTAATCTTGGGGCGGCACTGGCTTGTGGCGGTGTAGGTAAAATGTTTGGCTGTGATATCATGGCATCATTATATACTGCACTAGCAGCATTTATTGGCTTTTTTGTGCGCAGTCAATGTTTAAAAATTGGTATAAATCCTTATATGGCAATTGTATTATCTTCATTTACAGCTACAGTAATAGCATATTTTACGCACTTTTTGCCGTTTACAGATACTTCATGGTACACTATGTTGGCATGTGCTATTTTTATCGTTCCAGGTGTGCCTATGGTCAATGCTTTAGAAGATATGCTCGATTGTTATATTACAGCTGGCATAACAAGAGCTATGAATACTTTGCTGATGGTTGGTAGTATGACTTTTGGTATAATTTTTGCCATAAAATTATTCAGTGTAGAAGATTTTACGCATTTATCGACAGTAAATCATCAAGCATATATTGTTTATGTAATATCAGCTTTTATAGCTGCTGCTGGTTTTTCTACCATGTTTAATGTTCCGCCACGTTTATTATGGGTAGTCGGTCTAGGTGGAGTGATTTCTGTCTGTGTACGTACCTTGTCTATGGATTTTTTAGGTGTTGGTTTGCCGATTGGAACATTGCTAGGAGCAATGGTGGTAAGTATTATTGCTTTGAGGGCTGTGCATTGGTTTCATGTGCCTAGCCATGTGCTTACGATACCGTCAGTTATTCCGTTGATGCCAGGTATTTTGATGTATCGTTTGTTATTTAATATAATTGATATTGATACTTTAGATGTGAGCAATTTTTTACAAGCGTTTCAAAGTGGTGTAAATGCTACTTTGATAATTCTAGCAATAGCTGTAGGTGTGGCATTGCCAAATATTTTTGCTCAGAAATATATTAGAATTTATGATAGTAAAAGATTGAGCAGGGCTTTATCAGAACGAAAATATCGTCAATATCATTTTAAAGAGATAAAACAATTAGAACTGTTTAAAGAATAGAAAAAAAGACCTAAGATATATGGGAAAATCCATATAAGCTTAGGTCTTTTATATTTTTAGTTTAAATCAATAACTCCATAGTGAATAGGAGCATATTTACCACCACAGATTTTAGTAAAACCAAGGCGAGAAAATTCAAGACTGCGACTATTTTCTTTGAAGACTATGCGATATTTAGCAACGCGTTTGGCTTCATTTAATGCTTCGTGGCTAACAGCTCTCATATCTGCTAATTGGCGAAGTGGATTTAGACTTTTACTGTCTGTGAGTGTATGGCGAAACATAGGATCAAAATAGATGACATCAAAACTATTATCTTCTTGTTCTTTAAGAAAACTTAAATAATCTTGATTGATAACAGTGATATTATCCATAGCAGATTTTAAATCGTAATTAGTAGGTAGATAAGTCTTTAGTCCATCTTTGACGATTAGAGCGATTAAAGGATTTACTTCAAGACCGATGACTTTGCCTTTAGGGCCTACGCCATAAGAGCTGATAATTGCATCAGAGGCAAAACCTAAAGTGCAATCTAAGATGGTTTTATTTTGTAAAAATTCTCGTCCTCCCATAGCTTCAAGCATATTATCAATATCACCACAGCGTAAACGTTTCATGCGAACTTGAGCCATATTAGGGTGAAAAAACATTTCGCCTGTAGGTAAATCTAAGACTAATTTATCTTTTTTTACAATGATTACAGTATCTACATTCTCTTGTTGTTTTATTTTATCAATGCCGAGATTATTTCTTGTAACATAGGGAATGGATAAATCTTTAGCAATTTGTTTAGCTTTATTTTCTAAATCAATTGTTACTTTGCGAATAGTAGTAATTACAGTCAAAATTAAAGCTCCTTTTAAATATTGCGATGTACAAAATTTGATATAGGTTTATAAATGAAATAAGTTATTAAAGCATTTATACTTGCTTTAATCAAATTAAAAGGTATGATGGCAGGTAAAAGTAGTTCAATAACTTTTTCCATAGGTGCGCCTAAGAAAATAGGTGTTAATAATAAATTACAGATGACCATGACACAAGTCATACTTAAAGCTCCGCAGATTAAACCGACAACAGCAGAACGTTTTGTTTTTGTACGTTGATAAATAAATCCGGCAATAAAAGCAAAAGTACCTGTAGCTAAAAAATGCATGACGATACCGATTGGACCACCATCACCACTGATGAATAAACCTTGTAAAATAGAAACAATTGCTGTCAGGATTACACCACCCATAGGGCCAAAGAGAAAACTTCCAATGAGAATAGGAATATCAGCAGGGTCATATTTCATAAATGGAACAGCAGGCAAAATTGGGAAATTAATCAACATTACTAAATCAAAGACAAAGCTACAAGCATTGCCATATTTGTCAATATTTTTATTTTCAATATACTAACCCTCTCTATATTTAATCTTGTATAGTATTATATCGTTTATTTTATTTTTGCATAGAAATTTTGTACAAATTTTATAAAAGATAAGATATGTTCTTTTAAGATATAGTCTTTATGATAAGCAAAATATAAACTGCGAGTTAAGCTATTTTCAGGTAATTTTATAGTGAGCAAATTATCTGCATCAGTGATCGCTTTAGCAGAAATAAACGAGATGCCAAGTCCACTAGCTACTAATTTTTTATGGACTCTTGGTCATTTAATCTAGCTATGATATTTAAGGATTTTTCGGATAGATTGATTTGCTCAAAATAACTTTCTAAAACGTTTTTTACTGCCACTACCTTGTTCACGCAAAATAATAGTTTCTTTTTTTAATAAAGAGATTAAATCATCTTGATTAAATGCTTTTTGGGCAAAATGTAAAAATTTTTCTTGTTTAGGAGTAATCATCACGATTTCATCATGAAAAAAAGGAACAAAATCAAGCTCTTTTTCAAAGGATTTCATACCTACCATACCAATGGTGAATTTGCCATTCAAAATAGATTGTAAGATATTACCACTGTCATTTTGATGAATATGCAATTGGATATCGGGATATTTTTGACAAAATAATGGTAATACTTCAGGTAATATATAATCGGCAGGAATGGTAGAAGCACCGATACGAATGATTTTTTTATTTTCTTCAGACCATTTTTTGAATTAAATCATTTTTTTAATGTGAAGATTTTTTGAGCACATGCAAATAATTCTTTCCCATGTGGTGTGATTTCAATATTTTTAGTAGTGCGAATGATTAAACGTGAATTAAATTCTTGTTCAAGCATACGAATATGAGTGCTGATTGTAGGTTGAGAAATATATAATTTTTCCGCAGCTTTAGTAAAACTTTGATAGCGAACAACAGCACAAAAAGATTCTAATTGTCTAAATTCCATAATTAATATCCTATATATTTTGTATATCTTTATTTAAAATGAGTTTAGTTAAGGCTTCTATAGTTAAATCTATCTCTTTTAATGTATTGAAATAACCAAAGGAGAAACGGATTGTGCCTGTAGGAAAAGTACCTAAAGTTTTATGTGCTTGTGGGGCGCAATGAAGACATACTCTAGTCATAATTTGAAATTTATCATCTAAATCATAGGCAATTTGTGATAATTCATGATTTAAAATTTGGATAGAAACTACACCTGTACGCATAAGAGTATCTTTTTTGCCAATAAGGCGAATATATTTTTCATCAGTGTCTAATTGTTGTATTTGTTGCAAAAAATAGTTTGTCAACATATTTTCATGTTCATGGATTTTGGCAATAGTAATTTTTTTTAACCATTGTAAGCTCGCATGTAGTCCAATAATACCAGGAAGATTTAAAGTACCAGCTTCAAATCTATCGGGCATAAATTGAGGTATTTCTTCTGTATGACTGATACTACCTGTACCACCACTGATTAACGGTTCAATTTGTTTAATCATATCTTCAGATAGAATAAAGCCACCTATTCCTTGTGGACCTAATAAACCTTTATGACCTGTGAAAGCTAGAGCATCAATATGCATTTTTTGCATATCAATGGGCAAAATACCAGCAGTTTGAGCGCAATCTACTATGAATTTTAAATTATGTTTGACACAAAATTCACCAATTTGCTCAATGGGTAAGATGGTTCCACATACATTACTAGCATGAGTTACAATGATGAGCTTAGTGTTTTCTTGTAGACAATCAGATAATTTTGCCAAAGGAAATGTTCCATCTATATGGCAAGGGACTTGAGTATAACTGATATTTTGTTTAGTTAATTGAGTTAAAGGTCGCATAATAGCATTATGTTCCATAGAAGAAATTATTACATGATCATTTGGTTTTAAAAAGCCTTTTAATAATATATTTAAACTTTCTGTTATATTTTTAGTGAAGACTACATTTTTACTATCTGTAGCATGAAATAAATCTTTTAATAATTCTCTTGTTTCAAAAACTATTTCTTCAACAGAATAAGCATTATTATAAGAACCTCTATTGATATTCACTGCATTATGAGCAAGAAAATTATAGACTTCTTTAGCTACTGAAGGTGGTTTCGGAAATGATGTACTAGCATTATCTAGATAAATTTTGTGCATGATAAAAACCTCATTTATTATGATTTTTGATAAATAGATGAAAAATATTAATAAATTAAATTAGACATAGCTTAAGTTTAGATGCTATGATAAACGCATTGTGCATATACATAGAAAGGGAGGCATATATTATGCAAAAGAATGAAAGTATGATGATTATACTTTCAGGGGGAATTATAGGTATAATAGCATCTTGTTTAGTTTATTTTGGTAATCCTATGAATATGGGCTTTTGTATTGCTTGTTTTTTACGTGATACAGCAGGTGGTTTGGGTTTACATTCCACAGCAACAGTTCAATACATTCGACCAGAAATTATTGGTTTGATTTTAGGTAGTTTTATAATTGCTGTGGCTAAAAATGAATTTAATGCTAAAGGTGGCAGTTCGCCATTAACACGTTTTTATATTGGCATTTTTCGTGATGATTGGCTGTTTGATGTTCTTAGGTTGTCCTTTTAGAATGATATTGCGTTTAGCAGGTGGAGATTTAAATGCTATTTTTGGTTTAGTAGGATTTATCGCTGGTATTATGGCAGGAGTATATTTCTTAAATAAAGGATATAGTTTAAAAAGAACATATAAATTGCCTAAATTAGAAGGTAGTATTTTACCAATTATCGCTGTAATTTTATTAGTATTTTTACTTACAGCACCAGTATTTATTCATTTTACGGAAAGTGCTTCTGCTCCAGGTGGCAAACATGCAGCTTTAGCTATTAGTTTAGTTGCAGGTATTATTGTAGGTATGTTGGCTCAACGTACGCGTTTATGTATGGTTGGTGGCATAAGAGATATAATTTTATTTGGTCAATCAAGATTATTATTAGGCTTTATTGCTATTTTAGTGAGTGCGTTTATTTGCAATTTAATACTTACAAATATCACAGATGTATCATATTTTAATTTAGGTTTTGATAAACAACCAATAGCTCATACAGATGGAATTTGGAATTTCTTAGGTATGTTATTAGCTGGTTTTGGCTGTGTATTACTTGGCGGTTGTCCATTGCGTCAATTAGTCTTAGCAGGTGAAGGCAATTCTGATAGTGCTATCACTGTTTTAGGGTTAATTATTGGAGCAGCTTTTGCACATAATTTTGGTTTGGCTTCTAGTGGCAATGGTCCAACAGTAAATGGTCAGATTGCAGTAGTTATCGGTCTAGTTGTAACGATATTCATAGCATATTTTAACACATTTAGTATTAAATCAAAATAATGAGGGAGTTTTAGATTTATGGAAATTTTAGATGCAAGAGGACTTTCTTGTCCAGAACCTGTGATTATGCTTAGCAAAGCAATGATGAGCAAAGAAAATAAATATCAAATGATAGTAGATAGCCCTACAGCTAAAGAAAACGTGAGCAATTATGGTAAAAAGCAAGGATATAATGTCAATATTACTGAACAAAATGGAGAATATACTTTGACTTTTACAAAGTAAAAGCTAAATATAAAATACAATGAAATATATAGTAACTTTTTATGCACATTTTGGTGCTATTCGCTTTAAAAAATTATGCGAACAAATGAATATAAAAGCTAAAATTATGCCTGTGCCACGAGATTTGAGCAGTAGTTGTGGAACTTGTGTCTTATGTGAAGGTGAATTGATTGATGAACAGCAAATTCATCAAGATGAAGTCGAACAAATTGTAGAGCTTAAAGAAAATAAGTATCATCTTATCTACAGGGCAGAAAATAGTTAAAAGAAAGTAAAGCTATTAATAGTAATATCTATTAATAGCTTTTTTGTTAAAGGATACGAGCTTCTATTCTCATTAAATAATAGTTGAAATCCGTTTCAGAAAGATAATTGAGCATATCTTCTTCATATAAAGCACCTATGACATTGTAATTCATATTATGTAGTTCTTCTACGAATTGAGCATAAGCTTTGATTAAATCATCATAAGAACCACGAATATATTTTATGGCATATAATCCAGCAGGTTTTATCAATAATTGTTTATTGTTTACTTTGCGATTTATTTTCGTGCAAAAATACGTAGTTTGGAAAGTTTTGTCTTGAATATGTTCAGCAGAAATGATTTCACCTAAGGAAAAAGTATAATAAAAATTATGCTTATTACAATAATTGACATGTTGAGAAATAGCTGAAAAAACAGTTTTATCATCAGGGGTTTTAGGCCCTTCAGTTACAATAAAATATTCTTCTTCTTTATGCGTGAATGTAATTTTATCAATTTCTACATTGAAAGAATCAAGTGTGATATTCATTGTATTTTTTAATAAACTACGCAATCTTTTTAACCGTTCTATTTCTTGATGGATTTTTTTATCTTTTTCTTTTAACATGGATAAAAAGTTTTAGCATCGCGATTATCCATATATATTTTGATTTCTTCTAAGCTAAGACCTACTTCTTTTAATAAGGAAATCATATCAAATAAAAATGCTTGATTAGCTGAATAATATCTATAGCCATTAGTAGCTATTTTAGCAGGTTTTAATAAATTAATATCATCATAGTGAAATAATGTATCTTTTGTTGTATTGCAAAATTTAGCAAATTCGCCACTGGTGAATAATTTTTGTCCCATGATAAAATACCTTAATTGTTTTAATCAGTTTTTAAATCTTCATTAGAAAATAAATTTGCTTCTTGATAGAGTTTTTCTCGTTCTTCATAACTCATATTTGGTAATTCTGGCAAATCTTTTATATCATTTAAGCCGAAACATTGTAAAAATGTAGAAGTAGTGCCATATAATATAGGTCTGCCGATGACCTTTTTACGGCCAACTTCTTGAATTAAATCTCTTTCAAGTAAACGACGTAAGATTTTATCTGTATTTACACCGCGAATTTCTTCGATTTCCTGTTTAGTAACAGGTTGCTTAAAAGCAATGATAGATAATGTTTCCATTATAGGTTGAGAAAGCTTTTTATCAACAACTTGAGTGAATTTTTCAAGATAAGAAGCTATTTTTATTTTTGTACATAATCGATAGCCACCAGCAATTTTGACTAATGCTAATCCACGATGTTTAGCTTGTAAATCTTCTTGTAAGGACATGATGAGTTCATCTAATTCGTCGCTTGTAATATTTAAAGTATTTGCTAAGCGAAAATGAGATACTGCTTCACCCGATATAAATAAAATTGCTTCTAGTGCAGCTTTTAATTCATCTTTATCTTTGGAAATTATAGGAGTTTTTTCTGTTTGCATAAATTATCCCTCCTTTTTTAGTTATTAAATATAAGAAATATATTTGAGGAAATAGTTGTATTTTATTTTATCAAAAAAGCTGTGATTTGCCTATTAAATATCAATATAATCGTAAAATAAATAGCAGGCAACACAAAAATATGTTGCCTGCTATTTGGAGATTGTATATTAAGAGAATTAGAGAGAGCTAAATTAGAAAACTTTAACGCTACCTGCATCACGCATATGAATTTCATAATATTCATTTTTAAGAACATCTTTGAGGAATGCTCTAAATGCAGGAGATTCTTCTTTTGGAATAACAGAAAGGATAGAACCAGCAAAACCGCCACCATGAACACGGCATACACCTTTATGATTCTGGAAGTAAATTTCGTTCATAGCGAGGAAGAGTGCAATACCTTGATGTTTAGGGTCTGGTGTTGCACAGTTCTGTAAAAATCTCCAAGAAGAAAGACCAGAATCAGTAACAGCTTTTTCAAAGTTAGTGTAATCATGTTCTTTAACTTCTGCAGCTAATTTGCGAACACGTTCTGTTTCTGTAATGAAGTGGATAGCACGAAGAACTGCACGGTCGCCAGCTTTTTCACGAAGAGCTGGAAGATTTGCCATGATATCGTCCATGCTAACATCTTTTAAGTATTCTTTACCAAAGAATTGGGAGATAGCTTTCATTTCTACAGTGATAGCAGTGTATTCGCCATCAAGAGCGGAGTGATCTTCGCCTGTAGGAGTAATGAAAAAGTCATATTTATCTTGAATAACTTTACTATCTAATTTTACAACTTCAGGGTTTTCATAGTTAGCAAAGTCAATAGTAATCATACCACCAGTAGCACATGCTAATTGGTCTAAAAGTCCGGATTTTTTATCCCATTTGTTATTTTCAGCCCATTGACCAGCTTTAGCACATTCTAAAGTAGAGATTTCGTTATTGTTGTAGAGGTCATTTAAAATTGCGCAGATAAGCATTTCAAAAGAAGCAGAGGAGCTAACACCAGCAGCACTTAATACTGTAGTTGTCATGAATGTAGTGAAGCCACCAATTTTTCTGCCATTTTGAACGAAACGTTCGAGAATACCTTTGATTAATTTAACAGTACGAGAGTCATCTTCTTTAACAGCTAAATCATTAACATCAATAGTGAATTCATCATATTCTAAGCTTTTTACATGAATTTTGCCGTCAGCATTAGGAGTAACAATTGCGATTGTATCCATGTCGATACTTGCAGCTACGATACGACCAAGTTGATGGTCTGTATGGTTACCAATGATTTCAATACGACCAGAAGAACTGAAGAAAGATGCATTATCAACAGGATAAACTTCAGCAAAAGCATCAGCTAATTTTTGATAACGTTTAACTTGAGTATCTACAGCTTGTTCATCAAGATTGTAAAGGCTCATAAGTTTTTCTTTAGCTTCTTGAGATTTTAAGAATTCGATAATATTAGACATTTTTATACCTCCATTTTGGTAAACGTTTTCTTTAAATAGCAAAATAAAAAAGGGAAAAAGCCCAATCCCTATACCACAGTTATATCTTATGTAATATATTATGCAGCTTTATGGTTGATTGTCAAGTATAATTTTTAAATTTAATTTTTTATATATTTCTGAAAAATGCAAGATAGACCTACAAAAATGTAGGCTATCTCACATTTCATTTATTATTTTGAGATTTTATTTATTATTTTCAGCAATTATTTGTTCACTAATTTTAGCAGGAACTTCTTCATAATGTGAAAATTCCATAGTGTAACTGCCACGACCTTGGGTTGCTGAACGTAAATCAGTAGCATATTTATATAATTCAGCTAAAGGAACTTGAGCTTCAATGATGCTGACATCGTGAGATGGGCTTTCAGTATTGATGATGCGACCACGTTTTGTATTGATACCACTGATTACATCACCCATATAATATTCTGGAATTGTGATTTTTAGAGTATAATATGGTTCTAAAAGTACAGGTTTTGCTTCAGGAATACCTTTTTTTATAGCAAGAGCTGCTGCTGTTTTGAAAGCCATTTCTGAAGAGTCAACAGTATGGTAAGAACCATCAAAGAGATTAACTTTGATATCAACCATTGGATAACCAGCTAAAATACCTGTTTGAAGTGTTTCACGAACACCTTTTTCTACAGCAGGAATATATTGACGAGGAACAGCACCACCTACGATAGTTTCAGTGAAAGTAACGCCACTGCCTAATTCACCAGGGCTAAATTCTAACCAAACATCGCCATATTGACCATGTCCACCACTTTGTTTTTTATGTTTTCCTTCAACTTTGCTAGTGCCACGGATAGTTTCACGATAAGCGATAGCAGGCTGATAAAGTTTAGCTGTAACGCCAAATTTATTTAAGAGTTTTTCAATAGCTACATCAAGATGTAATTCACCTACACCACTGATAGTTAAATCGCCAGTTTCTGTATTTTTATAGATTGTTAAAGTAGGGTCTTCATCTACTAGACGAGTTAATGCATTGCCGATTTTATCTTCGTCAGCTTTTTTTATCTGCTTTGATTGCCATAGTAAACATAGAAGCTGGATGAGTAACAGGTTCATATTTGATAGGTTCTTCTTCATTACATAAAGTATCACCTGTTTTTGTTGCTTGAAGTTTGGTGATGATTACGATATCACCAGCATGAGCAATTTTTTTGAGCTTGTTGATTTTTACCACAAGCACTATAAAGACTGCTAATACGTTTCAGTTTTTTTCGCTAACGCTATTATATACAGAACTGTTTTCAATTAAAGTGCCAGATAAGATTTTTAAGTAACTAACTCTACCGATGAATTGGTCAACAACTGTTTTAAATACATATCCGGAGAAAGCATCTTCTGTACGGCGTTCAATGAGTTCATTATTTTTTGGATTAATACCCATAGAAGCACGGAAATAAGGTGTTGGCATATATTCAATGATACTGTTCATTAATTGTCTAAAGCCAATACCTTTAGTAGCACTACCGCAAAGTACAGGGAAAATTTTAGCATTTACGATACCTTCAATGAGAGCAGCTGCTACTTCTGTTTCAGTGATTTCTTCGCCTTCAAGATATTTTTCTAATAATTCATCATTGAATTCAGCGCAAGTTTCCATGAGCATATGACGAGCAGTATCTACTTCATCTTTCATATATTCAGGAATTTCATAAATTAAATCTTTATTTTTGATTAAAACTTTTGTATTCATAGTGATAAGGTCAGCTACGCCTTGGAAACTAGCTTCGCTACCAATAGGAATTTGAATAGGAACAATTCCTTTACCAAAATGAGCACGCAATTCTTCTACTACTTTATAAAAATCAGCATGTTCACGGTCCATTTTATTGATGAAAATAGCACGTGGTAGAGATAATTCTTCAGCATATTTCCATGCTCTATCTGTTTCAACTTCGATACCAGATGTAGCAGAAACTACTACGATTGCTGATTCACAAGCAGTAAGAGCAGATTTTACTTCTCCTGTAAAATCAGGATACCCTGGAGTATCTATGAAATTAATTTTGTAACCTTGCCATTCACAAGAAGCTAGACTAGAATCAATAGTCATTTTGCGTTTTACTTCTTCTGGTTCATAATCAAGTATGGAAGTGCCATCATCTGTTTTGCCTACACGATTAGTAGCACCACATTTGAAAAGGCAGTTTTCTGCTATTGATGTTTTACCAGATTTGCCATGTCCTACTAATGCTAAGTTTCTTAATTGTGTACTATTAAATTCTGTCATATTAAAATCCCTCCTGGGTGTAAAATCTTAAAAATCTATATTTAATATATTCTCTGAAAATTTTTAAAATCCTTTTATAATTTTAGAAAAAATAAAAGACTATCACTAATATTATTTATTTTTTAGTGATAGCCTATATAAAATATTTAATTATTATTTAATTGAGCTTTTAAAATTTCTAATGCTTTATCTAATTGTGTATCTGAAGTAGCATTTTCATCTAAATTTATTTCAATATCAGGTGTGATACCTGTGCCATCTATAGAACGTCCGCTTGGTGTATAGTACTTAGCAATAGTTAATTTTACAGCATCATCTTCAAACATAGGTAAGATTGTCTGTACAGAGCCTTTACCATAAGAAGTATTACCGATTATTGTACCTGCTTTTGTATCTTGAATAGCACCAGAGAGTATTTCAGATGCACTAGCACTGTTTTTATTGATTAAGACAACAAGAGGATATTCAGGAGCTTCTAAAGATGAAGAATATGTTTCTTTATTTCCTTGTTTATCAACGATAGAAACAATTTCTCCTTTAGGTACAAGTTTTTTAGCAATTTCAACACAAGTTGTCAAAAGTCCGCCAGGATTGTTGCGTAAATCTAATACAAGTGCCTTCATACCTTGATTTTTTAAATCATTGTAAGCTTCGTTAAATTCATTGGCAGTGTCTTCAGAGAAAGATACTATTTGAATATAGCCGATATTGTTATCTAACATTTTATGACCGACAGTTTTTAATTTTATATTGTCGCGTGTAATTGTTATATCTTGATTTGCATTATCGCGCATAATTGTTAAAACTACATCGGTACCAGCTTGTCCACGAACATGGGCAGCTACTTCATCAAATGCCATTTGAGTTACTGGTACCCCATCAACGGCTAAAATTTCATCACCTTCTTGAAGACCTGCTTTTTGCCCTGGAGAATTTTCCATGATGCCGACTATATGAATTTTTTGTTCATTATCCATACCCATGACAACACCGATACCAGCAAAAGAGCCTTCTGTTTGTTCCATTAAGGTTTATACATTTTAGGTGATAGGTAATTGGAATGAGGGTCATTTAAGGATTTTACCATGCCATCAATCGCACCATCAATTAATTTTACATCATCAGTATCGTTGACATATTTTGTTTCAATGAAGCGATAAGCTGTAATAAAACGCATTAGATTGCTAAATCCTTGTTCATTAAAACCGAGAGCATAATAAATTAAACCTAAAGTAGAAATTGAGGAGATAATTGCTATGAGTAATACTGCAATTATAGTTTTTAAAATTTTATTCATAAAATATCACCACTTAGTATTTATAAATAGTCATATGGGTTAGTAGGTTCACCATTGACACGAACTTCAAAATGACAATGAGGGCCTGTGGAATTTCCTGTAGAGCCACAATGAGCTATGACATCACCTTGAGAGATATTTTGACCGACACTTACAGTGAGTGATTGATTATGACCATAAAGTGTAGAAACGCCATTTCCATGGTCAATAATGACAGTATTGCCATAACCGTTAATCCAGCCTGAATATGTTACAGTACCAGAGTCAGCAGCATAGATATTCATGCCATAATCACCACCAATATCAATACCGCTATGATAGCGAGCATTGCCATAAATAGGGTGAGTTCGCCAGCCATATTCAGAAGTTATAGGGCCACCTAAAGGCCAAATCATTTGCCCTGTGCCGACATATGCCGAAGAGCCTCGTCTTTGTATCATTAAAGCAATTTGTTCAGATGCATTCATGAGTTCTTTATATGCTTTTTCTGATGTTTCTTTGTCATATTTTATTCTATCTATCATTTTATCAAGAGCGGATTTTTTATCATCAAGAGCAAATTTTTTTAGTTTTAGCTTCGTCATATAATTTTTCTGTAGCAGTTTTTTCTTTTTCTAATTCTGCTTTAGTTTGTATAATGCTATTGCGTTCTTGATGAATTTTAGTGATTAAATCATAGTCATAGCGTAAAATTCTTTTGATTAAATCCATTCTAGTCAAAAATCTGAAAAATCTTTTGCACCAAATAAAATATCTAGATAAGAAATTTGTCCATGTATATAGATATCACGTACACGTTTTTGTAAATATTTCTGGTTTTTTTTCAATGATTGTTCAGTATCTGCTAATTGTTTTTCCTTTTGGGCAATCTGTTCATTAGCATTGTCTAATTTGGCTTTTATTTCATTATAAGCTGTATTTGCTTCATCTAATTCTGCTTGCAAGATACGCATTTTTTCAGAAACCTCGTTTAATTTATCAGTGGCTTCTTGTATTTTATTTTTTCCTTCTTGGGCTTGTTGTTCAATGCGTTCTTGTTTTTCAGAAAGGCTTTCGGCAAAAACAAGAGGTGTATTTGTCATAAAAAAGCATAATAATAAAGATAAAATAAGAAATTTTTTCATTAAAATATGCTCCTTAAACTTTTAGAAATCTTTTTAAAGAAATGGTACTGCCCAAAGCACCAATGATAATTCCTGCAACTAAGATAGCAAGGCTGATATAATCAATGAATGGATGTTGCGGAATAAGTGGGAAAAATGCCATAGCTTCATAGATTTCTTGAGTAACTTGATTGTAGACTATATAAAGAAAAATAGTAGCTAACCCCCCACCGATAAAGCCAAGACAAATGCCTTCAAGAAGGAAAGGCCAGCGAATAAACCAATCAGTTGCACCAACATATTTCATGATGGCTATTTCTTTTCTACGAGCAAATACAGTGAGGCGTATTGTATTTGAAATGATAAAAATAGCAGCACCAGTCAATAGGATTATTAAAGCTACACCAATTAAGCGAATTAAGTGAGTAAGATTGAATAAATGATTGATGATATCTTGACTATAGGAAGCAGATTCTACGCTATCGAGAGCAGCTGCTGTATCAGCTATAGTTTTTACTTGCTGAGGAGAAGTAACAGTCAAAGAAAAAGAATCAGGTAGAGGATTGGTATCATCTAAAGCATCTAATAAAAATTGTTGGTCGCCTAGACGTTCTTTGAAATTTTCCATAGCTTCTTCACGAGTAGTGAATTTAATATCTTGTAATCCTTCTATTTTACTCAAAGTTTCTTTAGTTTCATCGATTTCTTCTTGGGATAAATCATCTTTCAAATATACGCTTATTTGTACTTGTGATTCTAATGTGTCTGCCATTTTATTTAAATTTAAAATGACGATAGAGAAAAAACCTAAGATAAATAAAGAAAGAACTACTGTAAAAATGGAAGCTAAAGTCATCCAAATGTTGCGTTTAAAAGAGGTATAGACTTCTTTGATAAAATATTCACTTGTACTAAGCTTCATCACTATAGCCTCCTTGAGCAACATCTCGAATAATTTGACCGTTTTCAATAGTTAATACGCGTCGTTGCATAGTGTCTACAATTTCTTTATTATGAGTAGCCATGACGATTGTAGTACCAGCTTTATTGATGCGATAAAATATTTCCATGATGCCCCATGTAGTTTCTGGGTCAAGATTTCCTGTCGGCTCATCAGCAATGACGATAGCTGGTTGATTAACGATAGCTCTAGCTATAGCTACACGTTGCTGTTCACCACCGGATAGTTGATGAGGAAAACAATTATATTTATCTTTCAAACCTACGACATCTAAAACACTATTTACGCTATGTTGTATTAGACGGCGAGGCGCTTCGATAACTCGCATAGCAAAGGCAATATTTTCATAAACCGTTTTATCTGGTAAAAGGCGATAATCTTGGAAAACAATACCTAGACTACGACGTAAATAAGGAATATCTTGTCGTTTCATTTTAGTGATATTATATCCATTGATGATAACTGTTCCAGAAGTAGGTAAGGTTTCATGTAAAAGCATGCGCATAAAGGTGGATTTACCAGCTCCACTTGGACCTACGATAAAAACAAATTCCCCTTTATGAATTTCTACATTTATATCATTTAGAGCTAGAGCATTATTTTCATATTTTTTAAATACTTTTTCCATACTAATAATTGGTTTATTAGTCATTACAAAACCCCTTTAATAAAATTTAAGCAATATTACAAAATGCTTCCTGTATTTGTAGCAGGAAGCATTTTTAGTTTAATAATTTGAGTATTAATCAGCAAGTATTTCTGTACCAGTTTCAGTGATTAATACAGTTTTTTCCCATTGTGCAGATAAAGAGCCATCTTTTGTATAGATTGTCCATTCATCTACTGGGTCTAAGACTACATGACGAGCACCCATATTAATCATTGGTTCAACAGTTAAAACCATACCAGGAACGAGAAGCATACCTGTATTTTTTTTACCAAAATGAGCTACGAATGGTTCTTCATGGAACTTTTTACCAACACCATGACCACCTAAATCTTCAACTACAGAATAACCGTGTTTATGTGCATGATGTTCAACAACAGCTCCGATATCACCAACAAAGCCCCATGGTTTAATAGCTTTAATACCAATTTCCATACATTCTTTAGTAACTTCTACTAACTTTCTTGCTTTATCAGAAACATTACCTATCATAAACATACGAGAAGCATCAGCATAATATCCATCAAGAATAGTAGTTACATCTACATTTACAATATCGCCATCTTTTAAAACGATATCGCGACTAGGAATACCATGACAAACTACATTATTGATAGATACGCAGATACTTTTTGGATAGCCTTCATAATTTAAGCAAGCAGGAATACCGCCATGTTCAACGATATAATTATGTGCTAATAAATTGATAGTTTCTGTATCCATACCAGCACAAATTTTAGAAGCTATTAAATCAAGAGCACCATTATTTATAATGCCACTTTTGCGAATACCTTCAATATCTTTTTCATTTTTTATAATATTGCGAGGTGGTCTTTTTTGACCTTTGAATGCCTTTAATTTAATGGAATTTAAGTGTTCGTCAAATTGTTTATGGCAGTCTTTGTACGCTTTATTACTGCCACACCAACATAAATCAGTATCTAACATATTTTTATCTCTCCTATTCTATAGCATATTATAAAGCTTTTTAGTTAATTTGAACAGAATAAAATTAGGTATAAATTATTATCTTGTGATGTATAATAAAATTTATCGAAAATAATCAAAATGGAGTATTTACAAGATGAAAGAAGTAAAACCTATAAATATATTAAAAGCTAAAAATAGAGAAGAATTAAGACTATGGCTAGAAAATAATTATGAAACACAAAAAGAATGTTGGGTGATAGTAAAACGAGGTAAGCCACAAAATGACGATACATTTTGGTATATAGATGCTGTGGAGGAAGCTTTGTGCTTTGGTTGGATAGATAGTACGGTAAAAAAACTTGATAATGGAATAACAATACAAAGATTATCTCCAGAAAAAAGGCTCTATCTGGTCGGAATTGAATAAAGAACGTTGTCGAAGAATGGAAAAGCTAGGAAAAATAACACAAGCAGGTAAAAAAGTATTACCAGATATGTCGGAAAAGGGATTTAATATTGATATAGATATATTAGAAGCATTGAAAAAAGATGAGATGGTTTGGGCAAATTTCCATAAGTTTCCATCATTATATCAACGTGTACGCATAGATACTATTCAAATAAAAAAGAAAAATCCTCAATTATTTCAAAAAAGATTAGAAAAATTAATTGAAAATACAAAGAAAGGTATTATGTATGGAGAATGGAATGATAATGGAAGATTATTAAATTATTAGGCGAAAATATTGAGATATATAGATAATTAATTAGTATAAATCAATAATGCATAAAATTTGTAAAAATTTTTTTAAAATTTTTATAAAAAATAGAAGGAATAGAAATAGTAGTTGTAGAATATATATAATCAAAGATACAGAAAAGGGGATGAATGCATATGGCAACATTCACTATTAGAGGCAAAAACATTGAAGTCACTCCAGACTTCGCGATTATGTAGAAAAGAAAGTAGGAAAAGTAACAAAATACTTTGATAATGTTGGAGAAATTACCGTCCTTCTTACAGTATCAAAAGACCGTCATATTGTAGAAGTTACTGTACCTGTTCAGGGAATTTTATTACGTGGACAGGAAGCAACAATGGATATGTATACATCTATTGATTTAGTTATCGAAAAAATTGAACGTCAGATTCGTAAATATAAAACTAAATTGGAAAAACGTTTCCGTGAAGGTAGTATCAGAACTGAAATGATGACTCCACCTGCAAACCTGTTGAAGAAGATGAAGCAGTTGTTATTAAAACAAAACGTTTTGTGGTAAACCTATGGATGTTCCCAGCGTACCCCGAAGAAGATGAAGGCCGCTGCTCTCAAGTACGTGCTTCCGATCGCGCCAACGCAGGTCGCGTGGCAGTCGTGGACTTCGGCGTTTCCGAAGCCCCGTCCACCAAGGCCGCTGTTGCCGCTCTTACCCCGGTGACCGAGAACAAGTTCACCACCGTGGTGCTC
>ENA-OPZD01000012-OPZD01000012.1-human-gut-metagenome-genome-assembly--contig:-NODE-12-length-102211-cov-7.764145_pt1 | contig 102211 bp, 94 predicted proteins | sample MGYA00242479_ERZ504495 | MGnify/ENA primary metagenome ERZ504495 (study PRJEB26092, sample SAMD00036286) | human gut metagenome | host: Homo sapiens | study: EMG produced TPA metagenomics assembly of... | reverse complement strand
ACGCGATCAGCATGAGGATGACGCCGGCGATCCACGCCGATGGCCGTCACCAGCGTGCGGCTCCAGGTCTGTCCGCCGGATTCCACGATCATCGGGCTGCCCATGCGTTGCCGATCGATCGCGCGCACACCGCCCGAGGCGACCACGCACAACAGCACGAGCACCACCTGGAGCATCCCGTTGAGCTCGACCAGCCACGTCCACAGGCCCATGAACCAGCCGGCGAGCATAGAGAGAAACGATTCCATTGATTTTCCTTTCACCTGATTGGAACGACGCTTCCGATTCTCGGCCGCAAAACGGCCGGCCACGGGGCACGGCGTCTACACGCCCCGCCTTCCGCCATGGGGAATGTAGACGCCATGCCCCGTGGAACGCGCGGCGGGAAGGCAGACTCGCCTTGACGGAAAAACGAGCGAAAGGAAGATCGTCGTGGCGAACAACCAGAACACCATGCGCGACATGAAACGCAGCATCCTCAAGGCGGTGCGCGACAGCCAGAAGACGAAACAGGATGCGATGGACGAGTACGTGGCGGCGCGCGTCAACATCAAATCATTGGAGGAACGTCTGGAAGAGGCCCGCGAGAAGGCCACCCTGCTGCGCAGGAAGGCGAAGGACGCGGGAAACACCAGCGCCGAACTGAAAACGGCGGACGACCTCATAGACGCGCGGTGGACGGGGACGGAAGACGGGTCGGCGGAAGACGGGTCGCCCGAAAACGCGGATCCGGGAACCGTGAACCCCGAGCGGGAGCATCCGGCCATGGAAGAAAACACGCAAGGCGGCATGCCGGGTGAGCCGAACCGTTGGGAAGGCGGTGAATCGTGAACCGGCCGGAACCGCGTCCGCTGCCGAAACCGCTGCGCGTCCTGTGCCTGTTCGTCGCCGCGCTCCTCGTGTGCTCGCTGGGCGTCATCGTCGCCAACCACCAGCCGTCAACGGCGGCGACGACCACGGTTCCGCGACGGACGCGAAACAGGAGTCCACGGGCAAAAGGAAACGGATTCGGGCCCGCGACGGTACGCCGGCCTGGAGGCGGCGGGAATCCCGGTTCCCGGCGACTGGTCTCAGCGCACCACCGCGTTCCCCGTTGACACCCACAAGGACGGCACCCGCACGCTCTCCGAAAACGCGGACGGCATCACGCTGCACAATGGTTCCGGCCCGATCGACACCGCATTGGAAACGGTGGACGCGCTGCTCGATCCAAACGGCAGCGACGACGAATGGCGCAAGAACGTGTTCGCGCTGCTCGGCGACGACGGTGCCGGGGAGAGCCATCCGGTCTCCGACGCGCCGCGCTGGTGGTGGACCCAGCGCCGCTTCCACGCCGGATCCGTATGCTCGGGCCAATACGATGACAAGTACGTCAACTACGCCTACACCTGCACCTCCGACGGCAAATGGGAGGGCTCGGATACGGATGCCATCCAGTCCCAGCCGTTCTGGACGACGAAGGAAACCAGCTTCCCGATCCCGGAAGGCGGCGGACCGTCATCCACGACGGATCCGCAGCAGACCGTCAGCCAGGCGTACAACACCGTGCTCTTGCCGATGGACGACGGCAACTGGCACGTCACCGTCTACTGCCCGGCCGCGCTCGACGCGTCATTGCTGGACAAGGATGCCAACGAGCTCGACCCCGATCAGGTGAAGGCCGGCGACGAGGCGTACACGGTGATCTCCGCCACCGGATACGGCACGGTCCAGCATCCCTGCCGGACCGTGGAGGTCGTGGTCGGCGGGCAGAAGCCCTTCTGGTCGCTGAGGAACACGCAATGAGCCGGGCCAGCCGCCATCGGATCCTCGCGGCCATGCTCTCGGCGTGCCTGCTGTCCCTGCTCGGCGGATGCACGCCGTTGACCGTGCTCGCGGTCCTCGGCGGCTGCAAGGACGGCGGCTCCAACGGATCGTCGGGAGGCGTCACGGGAAGCGTCACGACCGGCGAGGTGCGTGACGGCATGACCATCGCGCAGACCAAGGCGTGGTTCAACGGATCCGACGGGCCCGACAACGTGTGCCAGGCCTATCCGGACGGGCAATGCACATGGTGGGCGTGCATGAGAGGCCATAAAATCGGATTGGACGTGGGCTCCTACTGGGGCAACGGCGGCGACTGGGCCGCCAGCGCCACCGCCGCCGGATGGAAGACCACCCGCACCGATCCCGTGGCCGGCAGCATCGTCAGCTACCCGCCCGGCGTGGCCGACGCGGACACCCTGTACGGCCACGTCGCCGTCGTCGAGGCGGTCGACCGGACGGCCGGCACCGTGACCATCAGCGAGATGAACGGGCGCGGCGGCCTGGGCATCGTCAACCACCGCACGCACAGGATCAACGTCGGCGCGGTCTACATCCTGCCCAACGGCAGTGTGTCCACCAATGGTTCCGCCGGCACGGATTCCACGTCATCCGGTTCCGAATCGTCCGATTCGTCGTCATCGTCCGACTCGTCCTCCTCTTCGGATCCGGTGGAGGCGGCATGGACGTGCTCCAGTTCCGACTCGGGCTCCACGGACGTGGTGGTGGACTACGACGGCGACGGCACCCACGCCACGCCGGAACAGGCCCGGGCCATCGCCCGGAAGATGATCGCCTCGTACAAGGACTGGGGAGACGGCGACTATGACGCGCTCGTATGGCTGTGGAACAAGGAATCGGGATGGCAGTGGAATGCCACCAACCCGAGCAGCGGCGCGTACGGCATACCCCAGGCGTTGCCCGCGTCGAAACTCGCCTCCGCAGGAGACGACTGGAAGGACAACGCCGCCACCCAGATCAAATGGGGATTGAACTACATCGCCGGCCGGTACGGCAGCCCCAGCGCCGCCAAGACGTTCTGGCTCGCCCACAACTGGTACTAAGGAGCGGGACACGTAAAGGGACCGAGCATCAAATCTCGGCGGAATCATCTGCCCCGTAGACGCCATGCCCCGCGCGACCGCCCGTATGGGCTGATGATCGGAGCCATGCCCGCCGGACGGCGCGGCACCGATCATCCAAGGGAAGGAAGGACGCATCATGCTGATGGAACCCGATGAATACACGTCCCAGGAACGGGCCCTGACCGACAAGGCGAAGGAGCTGATCGAGCAGCACGAGCTCGACTGGGCAACGGGGAATGCTTCATCCAACGCGACGCCGGCCACAGCGAACTGTACATGACGCTGGAGGCACCCAACCACGCCACGGTCACGGTCACGGTGCCGGCCGAGGCGGACGAGAAGGGGCTGAGGCGCGCCATGGCGGACGGGCTCCTCGACTTCGACCCCGACGAGAAGTTCGACGAATGCTGGTCCCGCGAGTTCGCGGCACGCAACGGGTTCACGCCCTCCGGCTTCCTGTCCGGCCTCCAGGAAGACAAAGCGTATTTCGGTCTCCGATCTGAGGCGTTGCTTCATCCCGGTCAAAGCAACGCCGGGCAAGGCAACGAAACGATTGCGGAGATCCGCTGGACGGAGGAGGACCTTCGGCACTGGCTGAAAGACCATGACTGGCCCGACAACAACGAGAACATGGACGCGATGCGCGACATGATCTCGGCCAGGGAATTGCGGGACCGCAGCATCGAGGAGGGATGGGAGATCATCGACGCGATGGTGGACGACGGCCGGCTCGCCCGCAAAGACGAAGGCGAGAAGGCCGAAACGTCCGAAACCTACGATCCCGCGAACCCGGCCGACCCGTTGAGCATTGCCGATACGTCTGCCTCGGCCGCAGCCACACGATAAAAGACCCGAGCGAAGGAGCATCATCATGGCCGGATTGAAGGACTACCAGATCAGCGTGTACGTCGCCAACCTGGGCAAATACGTGGAGGGCGTGTTGCAGGGCGCGTGGATCACGCTGCCCATGCCCGCCGAACGCTTGCAGGACACCCTGAAGACCGAGGTGGGATTGGGCGGCCGGTACGAGGAGTACGCGATCCACGACTACGAGGGCGGGGAAGGACTGCTCGCCACCGTGGCGAATCCCGGCGAATACGAGTCGCTGACGGACCTGAACCTCATGTGCCGCGCGTTCGAGGCGCGCGAGGACGACGACCCGGACGTGTACGAGAAGGTGCAGACGGTCCGCGACGATCTTGACGCGGTCCCGCGCACCCCGTTGCAGTACGCGAACCTCGCGCTGAACTCGGACGAGATCCCCTATCACTCTTATGATGCGCCGTCCTCGGCCGAATCGAAGGAGGCGAAGTATGCCTGGACCGCCGTGAACAATGGGTGGGCATCGGATGCCGTGTGGTCCATGTTCGATACGGGGCTCGGCTATCTGATCGATATGGAGATGTACGGCCGGGACCTCAAGCTCGACGGCGATGTGTCGCTTGGCGACAACGGCTATCTGGAGGACGCGGACTGGCCGAGCGATATCGACGGCCGGTACTCGCGCGAGGAGATCGCCGAGGAGGTCGAATGGCTGGATGATTTCGACGCGAAGACCGGTTCGCCGGCCGCGTTCGACCTCGCCTCGCTCGTCCAGCCGGGCGAACGCATCGCGGACTACACGATTTCCGGCACCGGCACGAACTGGGGAGCCCCCTCATACCAGTGCATCGTGGAGGAGGGTTCCACCGATATCCATGCCGCGCTTGAGGACACGATGCACCGGATCATCGACGCGCGCGCCGCTACTGGCGACGCCGTGGACGTGCTGCGCGAGACCATGGGCGCAATGCCCCGCAGCGTCCGTCGGCGAAGACGACGGCGTGAGCCCGATCGACCTTGATCTGGGATATGTGCTGCCCGGTGCCGTCACCTCGTTCGCGGAACGCGCGCAGGCGTGCGACCCCTCGGACCCGCTGAATATGACCGATACGGCCGGTTCCGGCCTTTCCAAGTGAGAAAGGGCGAGCGAGATGGCCTTGACGCCTTTTGACATGGAGGGTGTGAACCGCGACCTGCTCGCCGCCGGGAATCCCGCCAAGCCCGACATGCAATCCATCCTGCGCAGGAACGCGCGCGACCTCGTGTGGGGGCACGCGATTCTGGCCTCTTCCGTCGATGCCAAGGAATTGGAGTTCGGCGTCCACATGGCGTATTCCGACGCGGACGGCGGCTTCGACACCGATCCGAGCGAGGACGTGTGGTTCGAGGCGTCCTCGCTCCCGATTCCCAATGAACGCCCTGATCTGCCTCCCGACAACGCGCTCAGGATCAGGGTCACGGACGTGCTGACCGAATACGGGTTCACGGACATTGACGTGAAAGCCCCGGACAGGACGCCGGAAGGCATCTGGATCGGTTTCGAGGCCATGCAGCCGGTCAGGCTCGACGTGACCTCGGCCCAGGAAGGGCGTTCCGTTTCCCTCACCCTGACAGCAGCCGAAGCCAACGATTGGCGTTCCGGCCGTCTCGACGCGCACGGCCTCTCACGCATGGCCGTCGAACGGGTTCTCGCCAGACCGGGCGACACCGTGACCCTCGCATACGGGGATCCGTGGTATCGGCCGGCGGTGATGTGCGACGGTTCGGGAAAACCGCCCGAGCATCGTGTCAAGGCCGGTATCGGCACGTTCGTCATCGGCCGTGAAAGCGAGGCGGTCATGCCCGAGATACTGCGGATCGACCGCACTGTTGACCCACGAGACCCGCTCGTGATCGAAAAGGCGTTCGGAAGGAGAACGACATGGAGAACGGGAATCGTCCCGAATACTGGAAGGCTGATGGACGAGGCCGATCTGCCGTTGGCGGGCATCGTGCGCGAGCACGGCGGCGGGTTGATGGACTTCCACCGCATGAAGGGCATCGAACGCCTGACCGGTTCGAGTGACTGGGATTTCTACTCCTGGACGGTGGAAAATTACGACGATGACCTGCTCGACGTGTGCGAACGGGAGAACGCCGCCGACGTGCTCGCCGACTTGCAGGCATGGTGGAAAACGAGCCAGCCCGACATGCGGCAACACGTGGACGAGATGATGGCGGGCATCGACGCGGCCATGGAACCGCTCGACAAGCACCTGTACGCCGCCGCCGAAAAGGAGTTCAAGGAGCGCTCGTTGGACCCGGACGGGGAATGCTACCAATTGGACGGCGGCACGTTCATCTCCCAGGAATCATTCGACGGCATCTGCGGCGACCAACGCGACCGCTACATGGCATGGAAGAACCAGGCCGAACCCGCCAGACTCGTGAGCGCATGGGACGACCCCGCACGCCTGGACCGGCTCGTGGGCGACCTGATCGACGCGGACGATGGCGGCGGATGCTTCTACACCGACGCGCAGCCCATCGACTACACGCAGGGCATGGATTACAGCCCACAGCAGCTGGCCGCAGACAGCGGGCTGGGAGATACGGTCCCGCTGGCGTGTGAGTCCAACGCTTCCTACAGCCTCGCGCACCACCCCGATATCAAATTCACCGCCACCGGGTCTCCCGACGGCAGAAAGGTGCTGGAGGTCTCGGTTCCCGGTTCCGCCCGTCATGCGCTGATCACGGCCAAACCCGGAGCGTTCGACGTGAGCCTGCATGACGAGCGCGGCATCGTGTCCGGCGAATCCTTCCCTTACGAGGCAAACGATTCCTGGACGTACCGGCTTTCCGGCCAGGCGTTGCGCGGCGCGCTGGACCTCGCCGTCGGCTGGGCCGACCCACAGGAAACGTCTCCTGAGACCGCAGGGCTCGACCTCGCGTTGGATGACGGCATGGAAACGACACACGGCCACTGACGCCGTACGGCAACGACGAACAGAACCAAGGAGCACACGATGGACATGAATTGGATCGACGAGATTCGGGATCCCGAACCCCGCAAACGGTACATCTACAACGCTGACGACTACGACCCGCAATACGGGGACCCGTATTACCGTGAACACAGCACCCGCGCCGACAGCCTGTGGCGGCTGTACGAGGAGAGCGGCACGTCGATCACGTTCGATGCCTTCGCGGACGAATCCCGTCAAACCGATTACAGGATGGAGACCGGCGCTCTGCGTGATTTCTTCAATGGATCCCAGTCGGCGCTCTCCTCGTACAGGAACCCGATGGGAGGCAACCCGCTGATCGCGTTCGGAAGCATAGGCCGATGGGACGGCGAACGCACGGGCATATCCTCGTTCGAGACCTTCGATGATCTGATGAACGGCGATGATTCCCCGTTCAAGGACTGCGAGATCGACCACATCTGGGACGAGAACGGAATCCTGAAGATGCGCGGCCACCACCACGACGGCAGTGTGGAGGTGGAGATACGCCAGCTCACCGACCAGGGATGCGAGGCATTGGAATCCTACGAACAGGCATGGGCTGGCGAACCGTTCGACGCCGCAGGCCGCCACTACGACGGCGGCAAGGAATCCGTGGACCGCTTCTGGAACGACCTGAAAACCGATCGGGGCCTGTCCGTGGAACCCCGGTACGTGGAACTCGCGTTCGGATGCCCGCCCATCGAATGGGACATCGATGCCAGGGTGAGGGACTTCGCCGAACGCATGGGCGACGAATATACGAGCCTGTACGAGCAGGACACGACCGGCATCAAGGGCGGTGATTTCGAACGTTTCGGCGCGTTCGCGGACAATCACCTCGACTTCATACGCGCCCTGACGAAGGCCAGGGGCATGGATCCCATCAGCAGCGACCGGGAGATAGCCGCATTCCTCAACACATTCGACAAGCTCGCCGCGATGCCCGAACCATCACCGGCATCACAGGAAAAGGACGAACTGTCCGCCGGAGTATGCGATCCGACCGACCCGACGATGGGCTGCCTGCAACCGGATTCGCCGGCAGCCATCCGATAGACGCGAAAGACATCCATCCATTCACGGACGCAACGGGCGAACCGGGCGACAGATTCTGAATCTCATGCTCATGGCTGCCGGCTACCGGCCCGTAGCAATCAAACATGATGCCGGCCGCAGCTGATGGGAAAAGTCTGGAAGCATGGCAGGTTGACGGGCGATCCCAAGCCGTTCATTTCCCAGCTTGTCCAATGCGTTGATCAGGAAGAGCGCGCCGTAGCGGAAATCGTCGGCAGATTAAGAGAGAACCCTTTCTCGGAAAACGCCATCGACGGGATTGGTCTCGAAGACGGTCCGGCACGAGGGCGTTCCCTCTGATTGGAACGCTTCAGGATTGTGATAGGTGTACATGAATATGCGTTTTTACATATATTCATGTACACTTATATGCATGAAGAGGAGCGAGGCGATTGATCAGCTGCGCGAGATGGATGCCAAGTACTCGTGCTACGTGCATTGCAAGAACGAACTGGCCGTCGTGCTGGGTGAGCAGGGGCAGAAACTGAACCGAACCCTGTCCAGCCTGGTATCGGCGAAGGCGTTGGTCCGTGCCGCCCGTGGCGTCTACGTGTTCGCGTATTCCTCCCATCTCGGCGAGGGGACACTTCATCAGGTCGCAAAGCGGTTGCGTTCCGGCGAGCTGGTGTGGGAAAGCCTCGAAAGCGCTCTGTCGCGCTGGAACGTGATCAGCCAGATTCCGGTGGATAGGGTCACGTTCATGACCACGGGCCGTGAGGGCGAGTTCCGCACCGCGTACGGGGTGATCGAGTTCACGCACTGCAAGCTCAGCTGGAGTCGCATCCTGCCGACCTGATCGCCGCGATGACGGACTGACGCCGCTCGCGTCGAAACAGTGGGCGTATCGTGACCTGAAGGCCGTCGGACGCAACCTCGATCTGGTGGACATGGACGAATTGGAGGACGATGATGACTGGAGCTGACGGCACCTATGACTACAAGGCTATGGCGGCCGGGATCGTCTTGGCCGGGGGCGAGGGCATGGGCAATCTGCTTCCCGTGGTCGAGAAGGAACTTCTGCATTATCGAATCCTGGATGCATGATGCGCGAGGGTTTCTTCTCCTCGCTGGTGTTCCAGGGCGGCACGAGTCTGCGCCTGTGCCACGGGTCCCCAAGGTACAGCGAGGACCTTGATTTTACCGGCGGCACCTCGTTCGACATGGACACCCTTAAAGGGCTTGGCTCCTGCATCTCCGATTCGCTCTCGGGGATGGGCGATGATGTGACGGTCCGGGTCAAGGAGCCGAGACCCGACGCCTATGGGCTGACGCGCAGATGGCGTATAGCGATTCGCACGGCCGGTCAGCGCAAGGATCTGCCGAGCCAGACAATCAAGCTGGAGGTGGCATCGATTCCCGCGTACGAGCCGCAGCATCGTCCCGCCTTGGTCAACTATCCGATGTTCCCGGCCTTGTCGGGTCAGATCATCCTCGATGTGGAAAGCCCCACCGAGATTCTTGCCGACAAGCTGCTCTCCTATGCCTGCGCATCGCACCTGCGGCGACGCGACCTGTGGGACATGTGCTGGTTGGCGTCGAGAGGCGACGTCGATTCCCGACGGGCGATGGAGCTTGCGGAATTGAAATCATCTGATTACGGCGAAGAAGGACTTTGGGCAGACCGTGCTGATCGCGTGGCGGGGGTCGCCGATGTGATCGGCTCGGATGCCTTCGCGACGAGATGCGCCGGTTCCTCCCCGCCGGCCTGATGACATCCACGGTCGAATCCCCACGTTGGAGCGCATGGGCGATCGAACAGATCGGGACGTTGTACGGCACTCCAGGCACTCCATCGTCGGCCGATGCGGTTCCCGGATTCCCTATTTTCGGTGCGTCGAACGACTCCAGTCCAACCCGCTGAACGCTAAGGAGGTCTGCGATGTCGAATCTGGACTATAACTTGCCTGAGCCGACAAAGGCGCAATTGGAGTACGCGCGTTACCTCAGCCGTTTCCAAGCGCCGCGTGAACGCCGGACTCTTTTCGCCCGCACCGAATCGGATATCGCAGCCGCCTTCCGTGAAGAGACCGCGAACCATTCCTGGAACGCCGACGACCTTGCCTCCCAGGCCGGTATCGATCCCCGGTTTGCCGATGCTCTGCTCCAGCGGGGCGAAGCCCCGATTGAAGCGGTGTTCTCCGCAGCCGATGCGCTGGGGATAGACATAGCCGCGTTGCCGCTTTCCAGTCTCGGGAACACTCGGTGAGCGGTGTTGGTATACGCCAATATGCGCAAAGAAGCATGTTGCGTATACCGTTTGTTCATCCGATCCTCGCGGCGCTAAGGGAATAGGTGGCGACGCTGCCGGCTGTTCCGACGACCTGGTTCATGGGCATGGTCAGTCTCATGTCGGTGCGGGTGGTGGATTCCACGGCGTTGCGCATTTCGTCCTGCACGAGGCCGATGTAACGCATGGTGGTGGCGATGTTGGCGTGCCCCAGCATACGGCTGACAAGCACGATGTTGCAGCCGTTCCTGTAGTAGACGCATGTGGCGAACCTACGGCGCAGGCTGTGCGACGGGTATCCGGTTACCGTCTTGATCCTCTTCGCCACGTAATCGACGCCGCAGTGTCCCTGCACGTCTCCGGGGAACAGCCATACGCCGGTGCGTTTCCGCAATGCCGAAGCGAGCTTTGCCGGCACGGGAAGCATCCGCTCCTTGTTGCCCTTGCCGTGGACGTGGAGCACCATGCCCTCGGCGTTCTCCTCCAGATCGGTCTTCAGGTTGATTCTGGTCATTTCGATGCGGCGCAGGCCGCAGAACGCGCCCAGCATGACGGCCAGCCGCGCGTTCTCGTCGGGTGATGCGAGTCCTTGTTCGATGTTCTCCTCGGGACAGATGCAGCCGGACGGAAGGGTCATGGGCACGGTGGGCACTTCGTCCGCCGGATTGCGGCGGGCGAGCCCTCGCTTCATGCTCCATTGGTAGAAGACCTTGACGCAGCTGCGTACTCCGCGTCTGCCTTCGGTTCCCATGCCGGCTAGGTAGAATATGAGGTCGTCTTCGGTCACGTCGGTGATGCTTTTATCGACGGCTTTGGAGAATCGAACGATCTGGTACCAGCGGGTGCGCAGGGTGTCGTTCGTGCGTCCGATGGCGTCCATCCAGTCGATCCATTTCTCAATGGATTCTTTCCAATCCTCCCGTGGCTCGACGTGTTCGCAGCTCTTCCTGTTGTCGTTCCAATACCTCATGGGGCTCCTTAAGCGCATAGAAAAGGGAAGTGACTTCTTCATCACTTCCCAAGGAATACTATTGCGCGTTTCTGGCCGATGCTCTTCGGAAAACCAGCTGCAAGGCGAACATGCGCGATGACACGCCGATTTGAAGGAACAGCAAGGCTGGTGTATTGTCTACTCCTGTTGCAAAAAGCCCTACGGCTGCGAGCCAGAACCGTATATCGGACGGTCACTGGTTCAAGCCCAGTCGCAGGAGCCATCGAAAGCCTCGGTTCTCCGAGGCTTTTTTATTTTCATCGTATTGGTGGCCAGACACGACACCCCATCATCAACCGGGAAATCCATGGCGAAGACCTCACCACTACTCACATCAGGCAGACAGGTCACTGTCAATTCACCGATGAGAGGCACGGTATTCCCAGTATCAGTTTGGGAATACCGCGCAAATCTTACATCGAGACCTTGGTCAGGGGCATGGCGGAGTCAATCGGGAAGTCGGGGGCGCTGGGGGCCACGCCGCTTCGACCAGGTTCACGCCGAGCATGGCGACCATGGCACCGTTGTCGGTGCAGAGCTTGATTTGCGGGATACGGACGTCGACGCCGTAGTTCTCGCCGAATTCGAGCAGTTTGGCGCGCAGCTGCGAGTTGGCGGAGAAGCCGCCGCCCACGATCAGCGTGTTGGAATCGTACTGCCGGCAGCCGCGCATGGCCTTACGGGCCAGCACGGTGGCCACGGAATCGGCCAGGGATGCGCACACGTCGTCCACCGGAATCTCATGGCCGGCGGCCTGCTCGCTTTCCACCCAACGGGCCACGGCGGTCTTGACACCGGAGAAACTGAAATCATACGGGTGCGCGGCACCGGCCTTGCCTTGGGTCAGACCCATCGGCACCTTGATGGCGTGCGGGTCGCCGTTCTGACCATGGCGGTCGATGTGCGGGCCGCCCGGATACGGGAAGCCGAGCAGGCGGGCGACCTTGTCGAAGCATTCCCCCGCCGCGTCATCCAGCGTGGTGCCCACCACATCGATTTTGCGCGGCATGTCTTCCACGTGCAGCAGCGAGGTGTGGCCGCCGGAGACGATCAGAGCCAGCGTGTCCTTGGGGAACGGGCCGAACTGCAGCTGAGTGACGGCGATGTGCCCGATCACATGGTTGATGCCGTAAATCGGCTTGTTCGCAGCCCAGGCCAGCGCCTTGGCGCCGGACACGCCCACGGCCAGGCAACCGGCCAGTCCGGGACCGGCGGACACGGCGATGGCGTCCACATCCGCCAACGTCATGTTCGCGTCGACGAGCGCCTTGGACACGCATGGCACGAAGGCCTCGGCGTGCGCGCGGGAGGCGATTTCGGGGATCACGCCGCCGTATCGCGCGTGTTCCTCCATGGATGAGGCCACGACGTTGGAGAGCAGTTCGCGGCCGCGTACGATGGCGGCTGCGGTTTCGTCGCAGGTGGATTCAATACCCAGTACAACCGGTTCGCTCATCGTGCTTCTCCGTTCTTCTCCGTTTGCTTGCTGGTGATGTCTTCAATGTCCGCCGATGCCGTCTGCGGGGCGGCAAAGCCCACGACCCTAGGTTTCAGGTCCAAGCTCATGGTGTATGCGTCGATGCCTTCGGGCTGGTAGTAGCGTTTGCGCAATCCCATGCGTTCGAATCCGAACCGCTGATACAGGGCCAGCGCAGGGTCGTTATCCACACGCACTTCGAGCAGCATGCGCGAGGCGCCCTGACGTTTCGCCTCGTCGACCAGTACCTGAAGCAACGCAGCGGCGATGCCTTGCCGCTGGTATGCCTTGCCCACGCCGATGGTCATGAGCTCGGCGTCCTCGCCGTCGTACCAGAAGCCGGCGTAGCCGCGGACAACCGCCTGTTCCGCCTCCCCCAGCACATCCAGCAGATACGTGCGGGCCGGTGCGTCCAGTTCCTCTCGCACCATGTTCGCATTCCATGCGCCGCGGCCGAACAGTTCGCCTTCCAACTGTGCAATGGAACGAACCGCAAGATCACGACTCACAGCAGTGATATCAACAATCATCGGACACAACCCGCCTCACGCTTTATCGGCACCGGCATGGCCGAGCACGTGCTTCAGCGGGTTCGGCACTTCGGCGTCCGGCCGGCGCAGGTACAACGGTTCGATCGGCACGACCTGGTCGCCGCGCAGTTCGCAGCTCAACGCGGTGGTCGCAAAGACGGCGAGCCCGGCTTTCCCGGCATCCAATACCGATCCGTCCACCACGGAGCCCAGCGCACGCAGTCCCTGCCAGACGGACGCGTATTTGGCCGCGCCGTGGCCGGCCACATCCACCACATAGCTGACGCCGTCGCGTTCGCCGTGTTCCGCGAGCGCCGCGTTCACCCGTTCGACGATATGCTCCGGGTAGTCGATATCCATCTCGATCCAGCGTCGTTCGGCGGCGTCCTCGTCCGGCAGGCTGATGCTGCCGTGGTTGAGCGAGAAGTACAGCTGCTTGCGGCGCGCATCGTTGACGCACAGCGTGACGTGGCGGTCGAGTTCGTGTTCCTTGGCCTCGGCGTCCGGGACGTCACCATCCGATTGGCGCGAACTCAAGCGCGGCACGTCGGCCAGGAAATCGATGCCGTCGAACATGGCGCTGTCACCCAGCACGAAGTTCATCATCTCGCCTTGCGGGTCGAGTACGTTCTGTCCGACGAGCTTGGCCCCGGTGGCGAAGGCCAACGCCTTGGCGGCCACGATGCCGGCGCGCAGGCCGGTGAATGGCGCCGGGCCGATGCCCACGACGATCTCCTCGATATCGGCAGGAGTCAGGCCGGCCTCCTCGACCGCGCGCGCGATATTGACCTGCAGTTTCTCCACATGGGTGCGCGAATCGGTCTCCACAATGGGCTCGCGCCCCACAATGCCGACCGTCGAACCGAATGAGGTGTCAATCACCAACGTGCAACCCATGAATCCTCCTAGTCGTAAAGCCTCTAGAGAGTGTACATCGAGGAGTCTATGGGCGCATGGCTTATTGCAGGTCGAACGCGGCCCATCGCTTGCCGACTGGGACGAATGCGACGGTACGAGTGCCGTTGCTGGTGAGTTCGCCGTCTGATCCAGCGGATGCGACATCGGAGGAATCGAGAGGTCGATCGATATGGATTTCAAGTCGTTCTGGAGCCAAGGCGGTGGCCATTTGTTCGCCCCACTCCATAAGCACCACCGTGTTCTCGCCGGGGTCTTCAAGTTCTTCGTCCAATCCCAGCGATTCCAGCTCGTCCAACAAACGCCCGATGGCGTCCTGCCCCGGCGCATAGGCTGAGCCGCCCAGACGGTAGGCATCCACATGCACCAGATGAGCCGGAGTGCCGTCGGCGAAATGCCCGTCAAGTTCGCGGGCAATGGTGAATGTAGGAGACACGATGGGTTCGGTAATGTCCAGCCCCGCCCCGAAGCCCTGGGCGAATGTGGTTTTGCCGGCACCAAGAGGGCCTGAGAGCAGCAATACATCGCCGCCGTGTACCATTCCGGCCACGCGGCGGCCGAGCTCCTGCATGGCCTCGCTGGTGGGAGCCGCAATAGTGTGTTCGCTCATAAATACCCCTTTATCGACTTTTACCGACCTTTATGACTGATGTCTTCAATGCAGCGTTCCAGCGCATATACCGGGTCGCCGCCGTTCGTTTTGCTTTGCTCATCCGCCCAGGCGAGCATACGGATGCAATGCGCGAGTCCTGCCGAAGTCCAGCCGCCAAGTTGGCGCATCGCATTCTTCAGCACCCACGGATTGGTTTTCGCTTCGGCCTGTGAAATCGTGCCGGCCCGGACCGCCGAGGCTTTGGCAATGGTACGGAGCTTCATGGCCAACGCGCCGATCAACGCGATGGGATCGGTCCCTTGTTCCACAGCTGCACGCATCATGACGATGGCTTCGGCGGTTTTGCCTTCCACGGCCTTGTCTGCCACGGCAAAACCGGTGACCTGCGGATTGGCGGTCAAATACTGGTTGACACAGTCGAGCCCCATCGGATTATCGTCAAAGTCGAAACACAATTGCTCGCACATGGCGGCGAGTTCGCCGGTTTTGCCGCCGAGCACGGATACCAGCTGCTGCGCGGCCATCGGTTCGACTCTACGACCGCGTTTCTCGAATTCTCCGAGTACGAAATTGAGTTGGGCATCCGGTTTCTTCAAATCCGGCACGTCCTCTTTGCGAGCGCCGGCTTTCACCAGTTGGTCGATGATCTTGCGCCCTTTGACGCCGCCCTCGTGCTGGCAGATCACCACGCTGGAGCCGTTCGGATCCTTGGCGCCTGCTTGGTGTACGTCACCAAAGCTTCGGCGAGCTTTTCGTCGGCATTCTGCAGGTTGACGAGTTTGACCACGGCAACGTCGGAAAGCAACGATGGGCTGACGGCTTCATCGAAGGCATATTGGTCGGCCGATGTGGCGTCGAGCTCGATGAGTTCGGCGTCGGGTCGCGCCTTCAACGCTTGTGCGCACAGTGCCTTGGTGCGCGCGTCGTTCAAATACGAGTCGCCTCCGGGCACCACGGTTACCGGTACGTTCGCTGCTGTTTTCGCCATGCCCCCATCTCGCCACACAGGTTGGACAATGACCTGCCGGCATAACGGCCCGGCAGCACTCCGCGATTAGGCGTATGCCTCATCCAACAGGGCGTCGATATCCGCGAAACGCTTGGGAGCGGGACGCCATACCGGGTGACCGGCCGCGATGACCAGTGCCGGGTGTTCCAACGCGCGCAGGTCGTCCAGCGGATTGGCATTCAGCACAAGCAAATCAGCGGATTTGCCGACTTCCAAAGAACCGGTCTCGGCATCGGCGCCGAGAATGGAGGCGTTGACGGCAGTGGCTGCGTGCAGGGCCTCAGCCGGACTGAAACCGGCATATGCGACCAGCAGCTCCAGCTCACGCCATGTGGCGTACTGCGGCACGAATGTCATGCCTGTATCGGTGCCGACGCCTATCATCAATCCGGCCTCGTGCGCCTGACGAGCACCTGAAACCATGCCTCCGACCACGTTTTTGGAATTCTCCAATTGGATGTCGGTGATGCCGGTCACGTCCTGTCCAAGCAAGGTCAATGGCAGGCCGGCGGACAGTGTCGGAATCAATGCCGAGTATCCGCGCAACGCATTCGGATTGTGCCGGAACATGCCGATCAATTCGTCGTCGAGCACGCTACCGTGTTCGATGGTATCGACGCCGGCCAGCAGCGAACGCCGCACGCCTTCCGGGCTTTGCGCGTGCGCGCCGACAATAACACCGTACTGATGCGCCTCATCGCAAATCGCCCGCATCTGTTCCACGCTCATCTGCGGGCTGCCGGCCTCGCCGATTTCCTGTGCATCGGTTACGCCGCCGGTCGCGGCGATTTTGATGGCGTTGACGCCAGCCTTGAGATTCTGCGCGACTGCGGTACGCGCCTCTTCCGGGGTGCCGCTGGTCAGTGCGATAAGCGGGGCGCCATGGCCTTCGGGAATCGCCATCAGCGGTCCGGACGCAAGATACGCGGTCCGAGGATTTGGCCTGCATCAATCTGATCGCGTAATGTCACGACTTCATATCCCACGTCGCCAAGCGTGCGGATCGTCGTAACGCCGGACTCCAGCAATGTTGTGGCGTTGTGTTTTACGGTTGCGGCCATGTACGGCTTGCCCAATGGCGAATGCGCGAATGTGGCGACCATACGTTGGCCTTTGGGCGTCGCCAGCTTCGGATTGAGCGGCTTGCCTTGGGAGAACAGATGGGTATGCGCATTGATCAGCCCCGGCATCACGATTTTGCCGGTGCCGTCAAGATAGTGGTATTCGGCTGGGATACTGGTTTCGATGCTGGGTGCAACCTGTTCGATACGTCCGTCGGCTCCGACCACGATCGTCATGTTACGCAGTATGGTTCCGGCTTTATCTCCGGTGACGATGGTGGCGTGGGCCAATGCGAATGGTTCGACTATCGGATTATGAGACAACATCATCGCCGGCACTCCTTCATGCAGCTGGTTGAACTGGTCTCAACTGTATCGCAGTTTTGCCGGCTGATGGTTTATGCCGCGCGGCCTATCGCATAGGTTCGGCTGGCTATTGCGATGGTTGCTGCACCGAATACCGCATTGGCTATTCGGCTTGCCGCCGCGTAAAGAGACGTCTCGTCTCCTCGCACCAGAGACTGAGGCGGACACGCCAAGCGGAACCGAAGCGCACGCCAGGCATTCCGGCCTCATAACGACGGACATGCTGGAGGCAACGGCTGACGAACACCAGTAGCATGCCGATACCGATTTCCACCGCCACAATCAGCACGGCACCCGTAACGCCGTCTTTCCATGGGATGACGGCCATCGTGCTGCCACCCAGCCACAACGCCACCCGTTCCATCACCAGCGTGCCCCATGACGATATCCACGCGAATACGCCGGCCAGCCATGGCTCGCACCATGCGCAGGCCAATGCCATCAATCCCGCCATCGTGGCCAATCCCACAAACGGCGACACCAACAGGTTCGCCGGCACGGACAGCAACGGCAACTCCGGTTCCATCAACACCTGAATCGGCAGGGTGAACAACTGCGCGGCCACGGTCATCGCCATCATTTCGGCGATGCCGTGCGGCATCGCTCGCTCAAAGGCACCGGCCAGCCGCTCCGCAAACAGCACGATACCCAGTACGGCGGCCGAAGACAAGGCGAATCCGTAGCTGGCCGACATATCCGGATTCACCGCCAATACACCGATTACCGTCCAGCACAGGGCGCTCAACGCTTGCGTACGCCGCCCCATCGCATACGTCAACGCACCTAGCAATCCCATGATGAACGCGCGGGTGACCGAATCACTGGGGAACATCGCCAATGCCAGCAGCACATATACTCCAGAGACCAGCAACGCCGTCAGCCGCCGATCAAGCAGCATCCACATGCATAACCGGCGCACCAATCCCGCCACCAGTACAAAGTGGCCGCCGGATACGGCCATGAGGTGCATGATGCCGGACTGGCGGAACTGATTCTCCAACGTTTGCGCATACGTGCTGTTGACCGGCATCGGACCGGTCTCGCCGCCGATATAATCCTGGCCAAGCACACCCATCGTCAATCCCGGCACCAACACACGCCCCTGATCGGACAATTGTTCGGTCACGGTGAAAAACGCCTCCTGCACATGCGCAATCGCGGCGAGATGCCACGGCGGAGCCCGCACCTGTGCTACCGGCTGTTTTCCTTCCAAGAGCAGCCATAGTGGTATGCGTCCATATCGCGCTTGCTGCAATACGCCTGTCAGCAGATAGACCGCGCCTCGACGCAACTGCCCACAATACGATTCGTCGGCGTATACACGCACAGCGACCGTGGAACGTACATCCGTACCATCCACAGTGATGCCGCTCAGCCGTATGTCCGTCTGACAATCGTATGTGCGTTGGTCCGAAGCGATCACGGGCGTCGTCACCGTGGCCATGACTTCGTGGTATGAACTGGATTGGCGAGCTTGTGCGGAGGCAGGATCATGCCAGGCAATGGTGTCCGACGCGATTGCCGTCATACTGCCGATGCACGCCACCGCAACGCATACGGTCAATGTTCCCGTCCACCGGATCCGCAGGCGGAAAGACACCACAATCATCGCCGCCACGGCAGCACATGACGCCACTGTTATAGGCAATATTCGTGTGACAGGCCATTCCATGCCGATTATGGTGACGTCAATGCCAGCTCCGGCATCAGCCTTTGCCTGACCGGTGCCGAGTCCATCAGACATCCTCCATGCGAATAATGCGTGCGCTCCCAGACTCGCCGCCCACATCACTATGGCGATCGGCAGCATCCTCCAATCGCGGCTCCCCTGCTCGCGCAGTATCCAATCCCTGCTCATCCGACCGTCACCTGCCCTCGCATGGTCTCCAACGTCTTGGAGCCGATGCCTTTGACATCCAGCAGCTGATCGACTGATGTATACCCGCCAATCGCCGTGCGATGATCAATGATCCGCTGAGCGGTAACCGGCCCAATACCTTTGATGGATTGCAATTCCTCAGCGGTAGCCGTGTTGAGGTTGATAAGACCATGCGTGGAAGCGCCGGCATCGCTGCCGTCCGTCTGCATGTGCGGAGATTGCGTGGTATCCGATTCGGGGTTCGCTGTGGCATCGGAATGCTCCGACTGCTGCGGATCCGTGCGTTTCTCGTCCGTGGTGTTCTGCGATGGCATCGTCTGATCTCCAGCGGAGCCGCCCGTGGTCTGCATGGCGGTCGGTTGAGACAGCATGGCCATATTCATCGACTGTTGGACCAGCAATGCCAAGCTGATGCCAAGGGCGACGATCAGCAGCAATATCACGGCCAAGGCATGCCCAATGGTGAACGACAATCGCGGCTGATCCCGGGTGAGTCTGGCTGATTCGCCGACGGCATCGGCGGAACGTACGCCAATCAGATCCGATAACGCACGTTTGTCACGGGTCGCCTGCCGCAGGCCGCTCTGCGCCCTTTGGGGCGGGTGGCCAGCCGGACGGATCCGTGCATGGCCAGGAGGCGGCGGAGGCGTCGTGGGCCGTTCCACTCGCGGTTGGGGCATGGCTGCGCTCTGCCTGCTGAATGCGCGCAAACGGTTGGCGGCATGGTCTGCGCGATGGTTATGAGAAACGCCCATGCATCCACGCTGATGGATTCATGGGCGTTTGTCCAGCTGAAACGGGGTATGTGGTTCTAGCTTATGAAGTTATCCACAATTGAGGTGGGCGGTTGACGCTCCCCTCAGTCTCGCTACGCGAGCCAGCTCCCCTCAAAGAGGGGAGCTGGCTCGCAACAAGTCACTCCGCGGGAACGATGGAGACGATCTTCGGGGCCTTGACGATCACCTTGCGCGGCTCCTTGCCGCCAAGACGGTCGGCGACGGCGGCCAGCGCCTGCTTCTCGAGATCGGCCGGATCGATGTCGACCGGCACTTCGAGCTTGGCGCGCACCTTGCCCTTGATCTGCACCACGGCGGTCACGGTGTCGTGGCCCACGTAGCGTTCGTCGGCCACCGGCCACGGCTCGGCGGACAGGGATTCGGCGTGACCGAGCTTGCTCCACATCTCCTCGCAGATGTGCGGGGCAATCGGCGCGAGCATCAGGATCAGCGGCTCCACGGCGGCACGCGGCACAGCCTTCAGACCGGTCAGGTGGTTGTTGAGCACGATGAGCTTGGCGATGGCGGTGTTCGGGCGCATGCCTTCCATTTCCGCGGTCACTTCGGCAATCGTGTTGTTGAGCAGCTTCAGGGTCTTTTCGTCCGGCGTGTCCTCAGTCACATGGGCCTGGCCGGTGGTCTCATCGACCACATTGCGCCACAGACGCTGCAGGAAGCGCATGCCACCGACCACGTTGCGGGTGTTCCACGGGCGAGACTCGTCCAGCGGGCCCATGCTCATTTCGTACAGGCGGAAGGTGTCGGCACCGTAGTTCTCGTACATGTAGTCCGGGGTCACGATGTTCTTGAGGGACTTGCCCATCTTGCCGAACTCGCGGTTGGCATGTTCGCCGTTCCAGGTGAAGGTCGGCTCGCCGGAGGCGTCGGCCGGGCCTTCCACGACCTCGTCGGCCGGCACGTACTGGCCGCGGTCGTCGGTGTAGGCGTAGGCCTGGATCATGCCCTGGTTGAACAGCTTGTGGAACGGTTCGGCCGAGTCCACGTAGCCGAGGTCGAAGAGCACCTTGTGCCAGAAGCGGGAGTAGAGCAGGTGGAGCACAGCGTGTTCGACGCCGCCGATGTACAGGTCCACACCGCCTTCATCACCCGAGTACTTGTTGTGGTTCGGGCCCATCCAGTAGTCGAACTCGTCCTTCTCCACCATGTGCTTGGTGTCGGTCGGGTCGATGTAACGCATGTAGTACCAGCAGGAGCCGGCCCAGTTCGGCATGGTGTTGGTGTCGCGGTAGTAGGTCTTCTTGCCGTCGCCCAAGTCGAGCTCGACCTTGACCCAGTCCTCGTTGCGGCTCAACGGTGCCTCCGGGTTGGACTCTGCGTCCATCGGATCGAAGGTGCGCGGCTCATAGTCGGGCACGTCGGGCAGGTTGATCGGCAATGCGGAATCCGGCAGCAGGTGCGGGGTGCCGTCTTCGCCGTAGACGATCGGGAAGGGCTCGCCCCAGTAGCGCTGGCGGGAGAACAGCCAGTCGCGCAGACGGTAGCTTACGGTGCCCTTGCCCACGCCGGCGGATTCGAGCCAGGCGTTGACCTTGGCGATGGCGTCGTCCACGCGCAGGCCGTTAAGGCTCAGCGCGTCGCCCTTGGCTTCGGTGGCCTCGACGGAGGAGTTGATCACGATGCCGTCATGGGAGACGAACGGCGCCTTGCCTCGTAGTTGGCCAAGTCGTCGCCGGAATCCGGCAGAGGCGTGACGGTGTAGATGACAGGCAGACCGAACTTCACGGCAAAGTCGTAATCGCGCTGGTCGCCACCAGGCACGGCCATAATGGCACCGGTGCCGTAGTCCATCAGCACGTAGTCGGCAGTAAACAGCGGGAGCTTCGCGCCGGTGATCGGGTTGGTGGCGTACAGGCCGGTGAACAGACCGGTCTTCTCACCGGCCTCGTTCACGCGGTCCTTGGCGGTCTTGGCTTCGGCGGCCAGACGGTAGGCCTTCACCGCCTCGACCGGGTTGGCATAGCCGCCCTTCCAGTCTTCGGGTACATCGGCCGGCCATTCGGCGGGCACGTTCTCCAGCAGGTGATGTTCCGGGGAAACCACGGCGAACGTGGTGCCGAACAGCGTGTCGGGACGGGTGGTGTAGATTTCCATGTCCTTGTCACCGTCGGCAGTGGCCACGGTGAAGTGCACGGAGGCACCATGGGATTCACCGATCCAGTTGCGCTGCATGAGCTTGACCTTCTCAGGCCAGTTGATGCCGTCAAGATCGGCGATGAGGCGGTGGCCGTACTTGGTGATGCGCATGGACCACTGGCGTAGCTCACGCTGGAAGACCGGGAAGTTGCCACGCTCGGACTTACCTTCGGCGGTGACCTCTTCGTTGGCCAGCACGGTGCCCAGACCCGGGCACCAGTTGACCGGGGACTTGGAGATGTAGGCCAGGCGGAAGTCGTTCAAGATATCCTGCTGCTCGGCGTCAGTGAGGTCGGACCACTGCTTGCCATCGGACTCGTGGCCCGGAATGGCCTTTTCGCCGGATTCGAACTTGGCCACGAGCTCGGCGATCGGGCGTGCGGAGCCCTTGGAGCCGGACGGGTTGGTGGCGTCCTCGTCGTACCAGGAATCGTAGATGCGCGAGAAGATCCATTGGGTCCAGCGCACGTAGCCGGGGTCGATGGTGGCGAACGTACGACGGTTGTCGAAGCTCAGGCCCATACGGTGCAGCTGGCGGCTCATGTTGGCGATGTTCGCCTCAGTGGTCACGCGCGGGTGCTGGCCGGTCTGGACTGCGTACTGTTCGGCAGGCAGGCCGAAGGCGTCGTAACCCATGGCGTGCAGGACGTTCTCGCCCTTCATGCGGTGGTAGCGGCTCACCACGTCGGAGGCAGGTAGCCCAGCGGGTGGCCGACGTGCAGGCCCTTGCCGGACGGGTAGGGAAACATGTCCATGGCGAAGTAGGCGGTGCGGCCTTCGGCGTTACGGCCCTTGCCGTCCTTCAAATCGCCGTTGACGTTGGCGGCCCAGAAGGTGCCTTGCTTGTCCCAAATCTTCTGCCACTTGTTTTCGATGTCCTGCGCCAGTGCGGCGTTGTAGCGGAAGTTGGGCTCTTCGGTTTGCGTGCTCTTCTCGTTGTCACTCATAAATCAGCAAGGTAGCCTCGCAACTGGACACGTCGTCAATCGTTATTCAGCATCCGAGACGATGGCTTTGGGGTCACCGTTCAGCGAAACCGTGAGCTTTGTTTGGCTTGTGAACGTATCCTTGGCGGCCGTCCAGCTGCCATCCTCAACCATGTCTTCCAATGCTTCCGCGATTTTCTGCGCCAATTGCTGGTGCCTTGACTCACGGCGATGCCATAACCGACCTCGCCCTTGTCCGCAATCACGTCCATATACTGGGGCCCGTTGGCCGCTTGAAGACCGGAAAGCACCGCCATATCGGAGGCTATGGCATCCGCCGACCCTACTTGCACGGCCGTGACGCACTGCGCATAACTGCTGCGCTCCTGAATCCGAGCCTGCGGGTGGTTGCCGCGGAAGATGCCGACTGTCTCGTCACCTTTCACTGCGCACACCGTGCCGTCGCCTACGTCACCCACCGAACCTGCGTCATTGGTGAATCGGCCACGCTCATCCGACCTGACCAGCAAACCGACGCTGGTCGTGAGGTATGGTCCGGCAAAATCAACGATCGCACTGGACCCATCGGTGATAGGCCAAGAGGCGACGACCATGTCGACCTGTCCATTGTCCAGCATGGAGCGCCGGTTTTCGGGGCGAACCTGTTTGAAGACGATCTGCTTGTTCGCATAGCCGAGTTTGGCGGCCACGTATTTGGCGATGGTGATGTCGAAGCCCTGGTATGTGCCGTCATGCCATGCTCCCACCGATGGCTCGTCGGCTGCGACCCCAATGGCGATGGTGGGCCCCTCCGGCGCTCCGGAGACGGTGGTGACTTGAATTTGGCCGCAACCGGCCAGACCGGATAATGGCAATATCACGCCAAAGGCCGCGGCGAATCCTGCCATCAGTCGGGAGCGAAATCCGCGCCGCATCGGACGGCGAGCGCGGAACATGCTACGGCTGGCGAACGATGACCAGTGGTGCATAACCGTCAAACGCCTTACTTGAACATGCGCGAACGTGTGAGGAACCAGGCAACCGCACCGGAGAGCACCATGGAAATCACGATAATGAGCATGAAACCCCACGGCTTGTCAGTGAACGGCATACCCATCATGCCGCCATCGAAGTTCATGCCGTACATCGAGAAGATCAGGGTCGGGATGGACAGTGTGATGGAGATGATGGTGAAGATGCGCATCACGTTGTTCAGGTTGTTGGACACGATCGAGGCGAAGGCGTCGGTCATGTTCGCAAGAACGCCGCTGTAAATGTTGGCCATCTCGATAGCCTGCTTGTTTTCGGTGATGACGTCGTCGAGCAGGTCCTCGTCGTCCGGGTATTGCTTGATGCGTTGCAGGGTGGTGAGCTTCTCCATCACGATTTCGTTCGATTTCAGCGATGTGGTGAAATACACCAAAGTCTTGCTCAGCTCCATGAGCATCACGATCTCGCGGTTCTGCATGGAGTGGCGCAGCTTCAGTTCAAGCTTGTCGCTTTCGCGGTCGATGATGCGCAGGTAACGCAGGTACATCGTGGCGTTGCGGTACAGGATCTGCAGGATGAAGCGCGAACGCATGAAGGTGTTGAAGCCTCGGATCGTGCCTTCCATGAATGGGTGGAGCACGGGCGTGTCCTGCATGCAGACGGTGATGATGAGGTTTTCGGTGACGATGATCGACAGCGGGATGGTCTCGTACCAGTCGCGTCCGCCACGCTCTTCCACGGTGGGAATGTCGACGATGATCATCGTGTAATCGTCTTCGACGTCTACACGTGAACGTTCCTCGTCATCCAAAGGGGCACGCAGGTCGGCCAGGTCGATGCCGGTTTGCGAGGCGACGGTGGCGAGCTCCACATCAGTGGGTTCGCTCAAACATAACCAGGAGCCGTTTTCCGGTTTCTCGATCTGCTCCACTTGGCCATTGATTGAGCTGAAGATTCTCAGCATGTCGTCTCACCCGCCTTCCGCGCTTTCTTACTGTTCTATCGCTGTACGGTTCCAAACCGAGATTAGTCTAGACCCACCGTTCGAATTTGCGAGCGGGGTTTCGCATAGCGACCATCACCAGACGATTGGCTGCCAACTCGGCATGTGCGGTCCTCGCAGATCGGTCGGCCCGTTCTCCCAGTCGGCGCTGTCGGCGATGGCGGGAGCCTTGTTGTATTCCTCCAACTCCCACAGGGGCTGTTCGATGGGGGTGCCGTTGACGCTGTGGCGCACTTTGAGCCGGCACCAACAGGCGTTGCGCATGCCGCCGAGTGCGTTCATGCCGTCCGGGTCAAGTTCGAGCAGGTTGGAGATGGTGGCGGTAATCCATGAGCCATGGGTGACGAGCATCAGCGTGGTGGGCGTGCTGTCTGAATAGGCGGAGTCGATGACCAGTGCGCGCACGGCATCGGCACCTCGCTGCCCCACGGCGGCACGGCTTTCCACACCATGCTTGGTTTCGCCCCCAGTGTGCTGTTTCCAAGAGGCGTAGTCGTCGGCTGCCACGGCTTTGATTTCGGCGCGGGTCATGCCTTCCCACTCGCCGAAGCTGCGTTCACGCAGTCGTTGGTCACAGGTGACTGGCAATCCCAAAATATCGGCGAAGGCGTGTGCGGTCTGTTGGGCACGGAACAGGTCGGAGGTCATCACCACCATGCGCCGGCCGGCGGCGGGAGCCTCCTCGAACTGGCGCGTATCAGTGCGTTCGGCGGCGTCAGGACCGGGCTGGGCGAGTGGCTTCGGGATGCGTCGGCAAGTCGGTTCACCTTGGCCCAGTAATACCGTGAAGCGAGCGCGAATCCGGTCTGGTCAACCTGCCATTGGCCTACGATGTCGAGCGGCACATCGATCTGGCCTTGCAAGCGATGTTCGAGATTGTATTGCGTACGGCCATGACGCAGCATCATCACTTCATCGATCATCGGTTTTCGCCACCTCGTTCTCTTGCGGTTTGCCATACTCATCTCAGCACAACCCCTAGAATGGCGGCATGGAGATTTCTGAGTCGACTTGGGCGTTCATCGCCAAACACCGCCGTGAAGATGTGCGTGATGTGGCCTTGCACGCCAAGCATGATGGCGACGTGGATGTGCCGTTCGCGCTGGAGCAAATTGCCGGCTGGCAGCGCGCTTCGCTCAAGCTACCTGACTGGGCGTCCCATGATGGGCTGATTTTCCCGCCGCAAGTCCCAATGGAACAATGTTCCAGCCAGTTCACGGCTCAATACAAAGCCCGGTTAGCACAGCGATTGTTGGACGGGGAAGCAGTCGACGACGCCGACGATTCCCCGACATCCCTAGTTGATCTGACCGGCGGTTTCGGCGTCGACTTTTCTTACATGTCCCGAGTGTTTGACCATGCCATATATGTGGAACAACGATCCATTTTATGTGGTATCGCTCGCCATAATTTCCCGATACTCGGCCTTGGCCACGCCGAAGTCATCAATGATGATTCAACAGCAGTGCTTGATACGCTTGGCCGAGTCTCCATGATCTTCCTCGATCCGGCCCGCCGTGACGATCATGGCTCGCGTACCTACGCGATTGCCGATTGCATGCCGGATGTGCTGACCCTGAAGGATATGCTGCTGGCCAAGGCACCGACGGTCATGGTCAAGCTCTCCCCCATGCTCGACTGGCATAAGACCGTCGCCGATTTCGCCGGCGCGGTACATGAGGTGCATATCGTCTCCACCGGTAATGAGTGCAAGGAATTGTTGCTGGTGTTGGGGCGCGGCCGTTGCGCCTCACCGCTCGTGGTATGTGCTAATGACGGGCAGGTGCTGTCGTACAAGGCCGGCGATAACAGCGACAATCAAACCCCTATCAGCGATTCTGCCTTGGCTGCACGCAATACTTGCAATACCGAAGATTCCCTGTCTGAGGAAAGCGCGAACGGCTTCGATTCCTCGCATTGGAAGTACCTTTACGAGCCCAACGCCATCAATCATGAGGCGGGTGCTTTGCTGTTCTCGAACAGCGCTTCGCCGTGCATCACATCAGCCCGAATAGCCACCTGTTCGTGGCGGCCGAACCTATTTCCGATTTTCCAGGCAGGTCATTCGTCATCGAATCCATCGCCACCATGAACAAGAAAGAACTGAAACAGCTATTGGCCGGCCTCACGCACGCCAACATCGCCGTACGCAATTTCCCCCTAACCGTGGCCCAGCTGCGCAAAAACTCAAACTCAAGGACGGTGGTAGCACCTACCTCTTCGCCACCACCGACGCCCAAGGCCGTCACCTAGTACTGCGCACTAAAAGCGAAAAAGTGGCTCCCTCTGACGAGGAAGCCCACCAATACGTCAGCTAATCAGTCCTTGGCGATGGTCTTGCCGGCGGTCGGACCGGAGGCAAGGTCCTGGATCTCGGTGACTTCGAGAACCGGAATCACGGCCGGCTTCTTGGTGCCCTTTTCCTCGGCGACCTTGACCTGCTCGTTGTAGATGTCGTCGTCAACGTGCAGCACCACGTTGCCGCGGAAGCGGTAGCCCTGCTTCTTCTCGAGGTTGGCGAAAGCGATGACCAGCGGGGAACCGTTCTTGAGGTTCTCGTAGTGCTGGCCGGCGGTGCGCTCGTGGTAGGCGATGTGCGTGTCGTCCAGCACGAACAGGGACATCTTCGGGCCGAGGTCCAGTTCGCCGTCCTTGGAGACGGTGGTGATCCAGCCAAGGTTGTTCTTGATGAATTCCTTGATTTCCGGAGTAATGACTGCCATGTCGAATCCTTTCATGATTGCTACGGATAACGTATCCTTACTCTTTCCAGAGTACCGGTTTCGAGCGCGACTAGCCCGGATGTTCGCTGTGAGTAACCTCACCTTCGCACAGCTTTCATCCGGTTTTTGCCTGCTTGGCGATGACATGCCCCAGTCGCGCACCAGCCACACACCTGTCACACACCCGACACCCATCGACCGGTCGATTTTGGCCGGTAGTTCCCGTAATCTGTGAGCCGAGAGAGCCACAAGTTTTCCTAACTGTCCTGAGGTGCACCATGGGTTTGGTCGAACGTTTCAGCAAGCTGCGCAGCCGCTGGTCCCGCAACTTTCCCCCGAATCTCGCCCGACTCATGTTGCTGGGCTGCGCCGCATTATGGGGTGGCAGCTATCTGCTCGCCAAATTCGCCATGGAGGCGATTCCGCCCCAATGGCTGATGGGTCTGCGCATGATCGGCGCCTGCCTGTGCATGCTGGCCTTGTTCCATAAGCACATCGTGCCGTATCTGACGCCGAAAATCATTGTGCCGGCGCTCGTGGTGGGCCTGACCTACTGGGGCACGATGGTCACCCAGACCATCGGCCTGCAGACCATTGAACCGGGCCGCAGCGCGTTCCTGACGGCCGCCTACTGCGTACTCACCCCGTTCGCTACGTGGATTATTTCAAAAACCGCCCGAGGCCATCAATCTGGTCGCCGGCGTGATCTGTCTGATCGGCGTCGGCTTCGTCTCGCTGAAGCCGGGCGGTTCGCTGTCGCTGAGTGCCGGCGACTGGCTGACCATCGCCACCGCGGTCATCTTCTCGTTCAATCTGACCTGCCTTGGTGTCTACACCAAACGCTTCGACCCTATCGCCGTCACTTTTGTGCAGTTCGGCGTTGCCGGCGTATTGTTCATCATCGGCGCGTTGTTCACCGAACCCATGCCGAACGCCAGCTGGCTGGCACCCTCAGTAGTGGCCAGCGTGCTCTATCTGTTCCTCGGCGCCACGATGAGTGCCCAGATCATGCAGAACATCGGTCTGGCTCACGTGCCTGCCTCGCAGGCGTCAATCATCATGTGTACGGAAAGTCTGTTCGCTGTCACGTTCTCCGCGCTGTTCTGGGGCGAGACAATCATGTGGAGTTCACTGGTGGGCTTTGCGCTGATCTTCGTCGCCGTGCTGATGTCGGTAATCAAGCCGACCAAACAGTCGCTGCACCGGAACTGACGATTCAGTTTCGGCCATGGATGGTCATGGGTTCTCCATTGCCCTGAACCGTTACGGTGAAGGCCGAGGCTCTTGAAGGCGTGCAATCGGAAATCGGACTTGGCATCGCCAAACTGCATTTCGAGTTGGGTGCCGGCAACGGCAGCTTCGCTTGGGCTGCATGACGTTCTGCTGAACGTCGTTTTCGCTCCAAGCGAACCAATTTCGGTTGTTCTTTGCGCTACTTTGCGCCACTTTGCGCTGATTCCCACTGCTCATCGGCACCATATTTTTGAGTCATTCCACATTCCGCTGGCTAGGTTTTGAAGGTCTCGTGTAGGCATCCTCTCGGTATCACCGAGCCTTAAGCAACCTTCCAGCCCGACACTTTACGGTCGTGTCTTGTGAAGAAGTTTTTCGAAGGTCTTTCCCTCTCATCCATCGTGGCGGGCACCCTTGCCGCCGTCACCTCATTCTTACTGGCATCGAAAATCGGTATCGCCGGCTCGGTAATCGGCGCGGCAGCCAGCTACATCGTCTCCGCGGTGGCCACCAAAATCTATCAAAACATACTCACCGCCTCCGGTGAGAAACTACAGTCGGCCTCGTCTTCCGGCAATGACGATGACACTACGGATAATAAGTCCGATAAGGCAGCCGAATCCGAGTCCGATACGACGATGACCGGCATGGTCAATACCGTTTCCACCGCGCGCAAGCCGCGCGAAGTCGTGTCCAATCGAGCGAACGGACGAACCTATTCGGTCAATGAACTGCGCAAGGCCCGCTCCCATAATTCGAAGCGCACCGCCATTATCGTCACGCTGGTATCCGGCCTGCTCGCCGTGGCAGTAACCGCCGGCATCGTCATGCTGGTCACGCAGGGCCGTGGCACGGACCATATCATCACTCCGTCCACCACGCCCACGCAAACCGACACCAAAACGCAGACCGACACGTCCAATCAGAATAACGGACTGCCGCAGCCGGGCATTACCGACGGTTCGAATGATTCCAACACCAAGGACTCCACATCCGGCTCGTCCAACGACGGCACCGATTCAAGCACGTCCGGCTCAACCGGCACCGACTCCTCAACCGATTCCAACACCAATGGATCCACCGATGGTTCGACCGGCACCGATTCCTCCACTAATTCGGGCACGACTGGCGGTTCCACCGGTTCCGGCACCACCGGAGGCACCACCGGCACCGGCAACGGTTCAACCGGATCGGGTTCAGGATCAGCCAATGGCTCCGGTTCCTCTTCCAGCTCCACGGGCGGATCATCCAGTTCAAACTCCGGTAATAGCGGTTCGAGCGGCTCCTCAACCGGTAGCAGCAGCGGAACCGGCATCAAATTCATTGGCTGACAATCGCCGACTCGATAGCAGCGATGGCGGCAATGCCAGTCAATGACGTGGGGCAATGAGAACATGGAACGTATGACTACCATCATTATGAATACCTCTGAGGGCAGCATCACCATCAACCTGTTCGACGACAAGGCTCCGAACACCGTGGCCAACTTCCTGGGCCTCGCCACCGGCGAGAAGGAATGGGCGGACCCGTACACCGGCCAGCCTTCCCACGGCAAGTTCTACAACGGCCTGATCTTCCACCGTATCATCAAGCAGTTCATGATTCAGGGCGGTTGCCCGCTGGGCACCGGTACCGGCGGCCCTGGCTACGAGTTCGACGATGAGATCGACCCGAGCCTGAAGTTCGACAAGCCGTACCTGTTGGCTATGGCCAACGCCGGTCTGCGTCGCGGCATGGACGGTAAGGTCCATGGCACCAACGGCTCCCAGTTCTTCATCACCACCGTGCCGACCCCGTGGCTGGACGGTCACCACACCATCTTCGGTGAGGTCGCCGATGACGACTCCAAGAAGGTCGTCGATAAGCTCGAAGCACTGGACACCGATCCGATGGATCGCCCGCTCGAGCCGGCCGTGATTCTGTCCGTGGACGTGGCGGAGTAAGACCGACAACATATACGAAAAGGTCCTGATTCTGAACCGCACCCCGATTGTTGGACTGAAGTAATTCAGATTCGATGATCGGAGGTGCGGTTTCTCATGTGTAGGGATCGCAGGCGTCATTACGATGACGGTTTCATGCGGGTCGTCGCCGACCTGATCCGGGGCGGGGCCGGGAGGCGTTCTCTCGCCCGCCGGCTTGGCGTGCCCGTCAGTACCGCGGGAAAATGGGTGTTGTCATACCGGTTTGGCGGGGAGGCGGCGCTCATGGGAGAACGCGAAGGCAACAGGAGATACGACTACGAGACGAAGCTCGCGGCGGTGCGCGACCATGTGGAGCATGGGCTGACGAAGGCCGAAGTCATGGAGAAGTACAGGATCGCGGGTCCCGCCCCGTTGGAGCGCTGGTGCCGCGAGTACCGGTCCGGCGGCCCGGACGCGCTGCGTCCGAAACCGAAGGGCAGGCCCAAGGGCGCGAAATCCAAGCCGAGGCCGGCTCCCACAAGGGAACAGCTCCTTGAGGAGGAGAACGCGTACCTCAAGGCGAGGGTCGCGTACCTGGAAAAAGTCGACGCCCTGCTGGCGCGGAGATCGGCAACCGGGACAGAACGGTGATCGTCTCCATGCTGGCGGGGCTGGGACATCGGCTCCGGCACCTGCTCAGGGCGGCCGGACTGGCGAAAAGCACGTATTACCATCTTCTGTCGCATCCGGCCGCCGTGACCCGGCCGGACATCGAGCCGATGGTCGCCGAGATATTCGCGCGCACGCCCAACGGGTGCGGCCACCGGCAGATACGCATGTGCCTCGTGCACGAGTTCGGGGTGCGGGTGAGCCACAAGAGCGTGCTGAAGGTCATGAGGCGCATGGGCCTGGAATGCCGGATACGCAGGCCGAACCCGTACCGGAAATACAGCTCGTACCGGGACGAGACGGGCGCGAGGGCGGAGAACCTGCTGAACCGCGACTTCACGGCCGACCGGCCGTGGGTGAAGCTGGGCACGGACGTCACCGAGTTCAGGGTCGCCGACGGCAAGGCGTATCCGGCTCCCGTATACGACATGGGATCCAAGGAGATCGTGGCCTGGGACGTCAGCCGGCATCCCGACATGGCCCAGCAGCGGCGCCTGCTCGCCATGCTCGAGGAGAAGCTGCCCGAAGACGCCAACCCGATCCCGCACTCCGACATGGGCTGGCAGTACCGGCACCGGTGGTGGCGCGACCGGCTCGCGGGACTGAACATCCGCCAGTCCATGAGCAGAAAGGGCAACTGCATCGACAACGCCGCGACCGAGCAGGTGTTCGGCCACCTCAAGGACGAGTTCCACGCCGGACGCGAGTTCGCCTCATACGAACAGTTCAAGAACGAACTGGACGCGTACATCATCCACTGGAACACCAAACGCCGCCAGATACGACTGGAGGGACACACCCCGGAGGAATTCCGGAACATGTCCCTCACAGCCTAATCAGGTACCCTTAATAAACCACGTCCAACAATCGGGGCGCAGTTCAGGTATTCCAGTCAGGACCTTTTCGTGTTCTTGGCTCCCCTCTCTGAGAGGGAGCCAGAGTAAGGTAACGGCCTACTTCATCTTGCGCAGTCGAGGTTCGGCGGATTCCTTGGCACCAGTGATGCGGTACACGTCGAACACGCCATCAATCTTGCGCACGGCTGCCAGCAACGAGTTGAGATGCTGCGGATCGGCCATTTCGAAGCTGAACTGGCTGGTGGCCACGCGATCGGAACCGGTGGCGATCGTACCGGAAATGATGTTCACGCCATGGTCGGAAAGCACACGTGTCACGTCCGAAAGCAGGTTTCGTCGATCCAGCGCCTCGACCTGAATCTTGACCATGAACAGGCCCTTGGTGCTGGTCCATTCGACTTCGACCACACGCTCAGGCTGCTTGTTTTTCAGATCGATCATGTTCTGGCAGTCGGTGCGGTGCACGGATACGCCCTGATTACGGGTGATGAAGCCGATGATATTGTCACCGGGCACCGGCATGCAGCAACGGGCCAGCTTGATCCACACATCGCCCACGCCCTTGACGGACACGCCGGTGGAGCTGCTGGAGGCCTTGCGTTCCATGGGCTTCAGCGGCAGGACTTCCTGCTCGACTTCCTCATCGACCTCGTCGGCACCCGCATCCTTGACCAGATGCGAGATGACGTTCTGCGTGGAGACCTGTCCGTCACCAATGGCGGCGAACACGGCGTCCGCGTTCGGGAAGTTAAGGTCGTCGGCCACACCCACCAGTGCTTCGGGCGTAAGCAATGTGTTGACCGGCAGATTGCGCTTGCGCATCGCGCGGGTCAGCTCGTCACGGCCCTCCTCGATGGCTTCAGTACGACGCTCCTTGGAGAACCACTGACGAATCTTGTTGCGGGCCTTCGGGCTCTTGACGAAGCTCAGCCAATCGCGTGACGGGCCGGCTGTATCGGATTTGGACGTCAGAATTTCGACGGTATCGCCATTATCGAGCGTGGTGTCGAGCGGCACCAAACGACCGTTGACGCGCGCGCCCATCGTACGGTGGCCCACTTCGGTGTGCACGGCGTACGCGAAGTCGACCGGCGTGGCGTGAGCGGGCAGGGATACGATTTTGCCTTTCGGCGTGAACACGTAGACTTCGGACGAGCCAAGGTCTTCCTTGAGCGAGCCCAAGAATTCGTTGGAATCAGGGGTTTCGCTGGTCCAGTCGGCGAGCTGCTGAATCCATTTGAGGTTATCGACCTCGGAAAGCTCCTGATTGTTTTCATCACGCTTTCGATCGGACTTGTCCGGCGAGCTCAGGGCGCGGCCGGCCTGGCCGTTTTCCTTGTATTTCCAGTGCGCGGCGATGCCGAATTCGGCGCGGCGGTGCATGTCCCAAGTGCGAATCTGGATTTCGACCGGCTTGCCACCGGGGCCCACCACCGTGGTGTGCAGCGACTGGTACATGTTGAGCTTCGGCATGGCGATGTAGTCCTTGAATCGGCCGGGAACCGGGTTCCACCGCGCATGCACGGCACCAAGCGCCGCATAGCAGTCCTGAATGGTGTCGACGATGATGCGCACACCGACCAAATCGTAGATGTTCGCGAAATCATGGCCGCGCACGATCATCTTCTGGTAGATGGAGAAGTAATCCTTCGGGCGTCCGGTGACGTATGCCTTGATGTTCTGCTCGTCGAGATCCTCGTTGATCTCCGCCAGAATCTGCTTCAGGTACACATCGCGCTGGCCGGCTCGGCGAGCCACCAGCACCACGATCTCGTTGTAGATCTTCGGGTAGAGCACCTTGAAGCTCAGTTCCTCGAGCTCCGTCTTGATGGCGTTCATACCGAGTCGGTTGGCCAAAGGTGCGTACACGTCAAGGGTTTCACGCGCCTTCTTCTGGGCGGACGTGGTCTTCACATAGCGCCAGGTGCGAGCGTTGTGTACGCGGTCGGCGAGCTTGACCACCAAGGTACGCACGTCGCGGCTCATGGCCACCACGAGTTTGCGAATGGTTTCGGCTTGGGCGGAATCACCCACTTCAAGCTGACTCAGCTTGGTAACGCCATCGACCAGACCGGCCACGGTGTCGCCGAATTCGGCGCGGCATTGATCCAACGTATAGTCGGTGTCTTCCACCGTGTCGTGCAACAGGCCGGCTGCCACCACGATCGGGCCCATGCCCAGATCCGCGAGAATCTGGGAAACGGCCAGCGGGTGGATGATGTACGGCTCGCCAGACTTGCGGCGCTGGGCGGAGTGCTGGATGACGGCACGCCGGTAGGCACGGTCAAGAATGGACAAATCCTCATCGGGGTGATGGGACTTGCACACCTTCTTGATTGGATCCAGCGGATTGAGCGGATCGGCACTGATCTCACAACCCAACTTACGGGCGGCGTACTGCTCGCCATCAATCTCTGCCACGCCAGTCACCTCCCTCGTCATGAAGTTCATTGTAGCCGCGAACCGGAGCCTTGTGCATTCACCTGTTCGCCATCATTGGTTCCACAACCGTTGTTGCCGTCATCACCTTAGTCATTCAACCGGCCTAATCCGGTCAGGACGCCACTCCCGTCGAACCGAACCCGCGTTCGCGCGATCGGATCCGGGCAGTGTCTCGGCCGGGATGAACCGAGCCTCAACATACCGCTGAATCACCAATTGAGCGATGCGATCGCCCGGATGGAAGACGGCGGTGTGCTTCGGATCGAGGTTGATCAGAGGCACCTTGATCTCGCCACGGTAGCCGGCATCAACGGTGCCAGGCGCGTTGAGCACGGTGACGCCCTGCTTGGCGGCCAGCCCGGAACGCGGATGCACCAACGCCACGTAGCCCGCAGGTAGGGCGATGGCCACGCCGGTGGGAACCAGTGCCCGTTCAAAAGGCTTCAGCGTCACATCGACGGTGGTGATGAGGTCGGCACCGGCATCGCCCGCGTGGGCATAGTGCAGCTGGGCCGGATGTTCGGGATCGAGGCTCTTGACCAGGACCTCGGTGGATTCGGGCTCGTTGTAGGTCTCGTCGAACGCCATCAGGCGGCGCACTCCTCACACACCGGCTGGCCATCCTCGTCCGTGTAGGCGAGCTGGCTGCGATGCTTGACCAGGAAGCACTGCGAGCAGATGAACTCGTCACCCTGCATGGGGATGACGGTCACCGAGGAATCCTCGTTGCTCAAATCGGCGCCCGGCAGTTCGTAGTCTTCGGCGATGGCGTTCTCATCGTCGTCGATGTCGCTCGAGGCGTTCTGCGAGGACTTCCCCAGCGCCTGCAGCGATTCCTCGTCCTCATCCTTGTTGCGGGGGGAATCATAATCCTGAGCCATCATGGTCCTTTCGTCGTCTTTGGTTCGTAAGTCGATATATATAGCACGGTCAGCGCCGTACTCGCCCATAGGATACACGATTTGAAATACTCGTAAAGTTCGACACGTGGGGCATACTTAAAAGAAGTAATGTCTTTGCGACGGAAAGTGGTGCGAATATGCCAGATGATCGGCTTGAAAAAGCCCGTTTCGTGCGCGTGAGCAAGACGGGGGACCTCGTATTCTCCCTTGGCGGCAGGGAAATGGCTGTGAGCGTGGACGACACGCTCGAACGGGCGATTCTTGAGGCCAAGCAGGTCAGAAGCGAGATGCGACAGGCTCCCCAGCCGCATCAGCAGTCCACTTTGCCGATTTCCCAGATACAGTCGCTGATTCGCGCCGGTGCCGATCCGGCCCGTGTCGCGGAGAAATATCATCTGAGCGAAATGCTGGTACGTCGTTTCTCCATGGCTGTGGAGACCGAGAAACAGTATGCCATCGAACAGTTCCTTGCCGTGGCGGCACCCAAAGACAGCAGGGTGCGCACCATCAGCGAACTGGTGGAACGCACGCTGGCCTCTGCGGGAATCGGCATGGAATCAGTGACCTGGAAATCACCCGACGTGGACTTGAGCCTTGGCGCATCGTGGCGATATTCACTTCCGCGGGCCGTGAGATCCATGCCGAATGGACGTGGAATATGCACGACAATTCCGTGATGAGCCTGAACAATGCCGCTCGAAAACTGCTCGGCGAACAGAATCCGGAATCAGCCACGGATTCCAAACTCAAGCCGACGATTCCCGAACTGCCCGGCGACTCCGTACGCTCCGCGCGTATCGAGCGCGCCGTGTCTGCTTGGGCGGCTCCTACGCCTTCGATTCCGGCCGCACGGCCTGCCGCAATCCGGCCCTCTGTCACTTCCACAGGTTCCATGCCCCCAGTGGATCTATCCACGTCCATCTCACCGGCCACGACCCAGGCTCATGGCACTACGGCCCCCAGTCCGGTCTCTTCGCAGACCGCCGGATCTGTTTCGCCATCTGCCGCAGGATTACAGCAATCGCCTGCCACGGCACCAGAGCAGGGCTCTGACAATGTTTCGGACAAGACCATACGGAGTGGCCCCAATGCACAGCTAGTAGCCACCGAGCAGGAGCGGGCGGCCGAATCCGCCGCCACCGAACATGAGGCACCAGCCAAACCGGCCAAGCGTAAATCAGGACGTTCGGCCGTACCAAGCTGGGACGAGATTCTGTTCGGAGACTGAATTTCCGAATCAGGCCATATCGATCAGGCAGGGAATATCCATTTCCAATGCTGTTTGGGAGCCATGCACGCTCGGCAGGTGGGTGGCCTTGTCTCCTTGCGTACGCGAATCGACGAGGGTCACGGCTCCCGCTGCCTGCACGACCACATCGCCGAGCATTGGCCGGACTCGCTCGCAGACCGGTCCAAACAATCCGTCCGCGATGGCCTCATCCTTGGTCCGCACCAAGCTCGGTCTTGCAGACAATCGCGCCACCGGCAAGCTATATCCTCAGGTCGTTCATCCGGCTCGGCATACAGCATCAGCGAGCGCGGCTCCCCCCCGACCAGTGACACGCCTCGGGTGAGCTGCGGTTCAACGGCGATGTCAATCCGCTGGTCCATGTCGGTTTGCACCATGCCGTGGTCGGCTACGATGACGATCAGCGTGCCTTTGGGTGCGCTGCGTTTCAGGAGCGCGAGCTGGGCGTCGATATGTTCGAATGCGGCCACCCAGTGTTCGGAATCCCACCCGTAATTGTGGCCGACTTTGTCGGCGTCACGGATGTACAGGTAGGTCAGGCCGGGGGTGCGGGAGGCGCGTGCGGCGGCCAGCACACGATCGCGTGGGGTGACGTTGCCTTGATAGTCGGTGCCTCGCAATGCGGCTTCGGTCAATGGCGATTTGGAGAACTTGGGCAACCCCGAGCTCGTGACGCGCACCTCTTGAGCCGCAAGTTTCTCGAACACCGTCTCCTCGCGCTGCAGGTCGAGCGGATCGACCATGGGCGGCACAGGAATGTGCGGATTGGCTGGTTTGGGTGCCAGCGCGTCTTTGAACTGGATGAGTTGGATGAGCTTATGGCTGGCGGGTTCGAGCTGCGTATAGCCCGCCATTGCGGTCAGTCCCGGGCAGGTTCCGGTACCGAATGCGGCCATGGCCGCCACAGTGGTGCTTGGAGCGCAGGTAGCTATGGGACGCTGATTGGCGCTTTCGTTCATCAGCGAACGCAGATAGGGCGCGTGGCCGAGGCGCATGGCGAGGTTCCAGTAGCCCAGGCCGTCCACGAGCACCACGATGGCCGATTCGGCATCAGGCAGCCCCAACGCGCGCTGGCAGGCCTTGGGATCGGCGTGGACCTTGGTGGGGGTCGGATGTCCGAGTGGCGGCGGGACAAGGCGGCAGGCACGGCGGACAGGTGCAGTGCCTCCCCACGCCGATCGGCCGGGGCGTCATCCCCATAGCCCACTGTGGGCACCAGCCGCAGCAACTCGTCCATATCCGGCGTCTCAACACTCATAGTTGCCCATTCAAGTAGCACCCCTCCCCTTGGCTCAGTGCGCAGAGAACGGTTCTCAATAACAACTGTGCGCTCCAACGCACATAATCAAACAAACGCACATCGACTGAAACACTGGAATCACGCCGTTTTATCGGCAAACATGTGCGATTGGCGCACCGAAACCAGCGCACAGTTGTTATCGAGAACCGTTCTCTGCGCACTGTTTCGCGCCCTCCCGCTAATATGGGGGCGTTCGAAAGGGAGTTTCATGGCATCACACCGCAAACCGTCCGCGCAAACCTACGATCCGCGCACGGTCAAGGAGCATATCGTCGAGACACCGCTGAACGAGGAGATGAGCAAGTCCTTCCTCGAGTATGCGTATTCGGTGATTTACGCACGCGCACTGCCCGATGCGCGCGATGGCTTGAAGCCGGTGCAGCGCCGCATCGTCTACCAGATGGGCGAGATGAATCTGACTCCCGACCGCCCGTATATGAAGTCCGCCCGCGTGGTGGGCGAGGTGATGGGCAAGCTCCACCCGCACGGTGATTCCGCGATCTACGAGGCCATGGTGCGTTTGGCACAGCCGTTCGCGATGCGTCTGCCGCTGGTAGACGGCCACGGCAACTTCGGCTCGCTGGATGACGGCCCTGCGGCCTCCCGTTACACCGAGGCCAGGCTTGGCCCGGCCGCTCTCGGCATGAACGCGGATATCGATGAGGACACCGTCGACTTCACGCCGAACTATGACAACAAGCTCAAGGAACCGACCGTGCTGCCGGCCGCCATCCCGAATCTGCTGGTCAACGGCGGCTCGGGCATCGCCGTGGGCATGGCCACGAACCTGGCCACCCACAATCTGGGCGAGGTGGTAAACGCCGCCAAGTTCCTCATGGCGCATTCGGACGCCACCCTGGAACAGCTGATGCGTTACGTGCCCGGCCCCGACTGGCCCACCGGCGGCACGATCATCGGCCGCGACGGCATCCGTGAGGCCTATGCCACTGGCCGTGGTACGCTCACCACGCGCGCCGCCACGCATATCGAGCATGTCACGGCCCGCAAGCAGGCCATCGTGGTCACCGAGCTGCCGTACATGGTGGGCCCGGAGAAGGTAATCGAACGTATTTCCGACGGTGTGAAGAACCGCAAGCTGGAGGGGATTTCCGGCGCGTTCGATCTGACCGATCGTCATAACGGCACGCGTATCGTCATCGAGATCAAGACTGGTTTCGACCCGCATGCGGTTCTGGTGCAGTTGTTCAAGCACACACCGTTGCAAGACAACTTCGCCATGAACAACGTGGCGTTGGTGGAGGGCCGCCCGCACACGATGGGTCTGAAGGAGATGCTTCAGGTGTGGGTGGACCACCGCCGTGTGGTGATTCGCCGCCGCAGTGAATATCGCAAGAAGAAGGCGCTGGAGCGCCTGCACCTGGTCGAGGGCCTGCTGCTGGCCATGTTGGACATCGACGAGGTGATTCAGGTAATCCGCACCTCGGATGATGCGGATGCCGCGAAGAGCCGTTTGATGGTCGTTTTCGATTTGGACGAGGTCCAGGCTCAGTACATCCTCGACCTGCGTCTGCGCCGACTGACCAAGATGAACCGTATCGAGCTTGAGGCCGAACGCGATGATCTGAAGAAGCGTATCGAGGAGCTGACCCGGATCCTGGCCTCCGCCGAGGCGCTCGACCAGGTGGTCACCGACGAGATGGACGAAGCGGTCGCCAAGTGGGGCTCGCCGCGCCGTACCGTGCTGCTGGACGCCGACCCGGATGGCACGTTGACGCCGGTCGTGGCGCAGGGTGCCGGGGCTTCGGGCGTGTCCAAGTCCGCGCTCGAAGCGGTGAAGGCCGCCACTACGATCTCCTCCGCCGAAGCCGATGTGGCCGCAGCCGCAGCTGCGGCCAAGAAGACCGGCGAACAGTCCACGCTGACCGGAGCCTTGAAGATCGAGGACGAGCCGTGCGTGGTGATGATGAGCGCTACCGGTTTGATTGCCCGTACCACGCCAAGCGCGATGGACGTGTTCAATGCACGATCCACTTCCGATGAGCGTTTGAGAGACGATCAGATCACCACAATCTTCGAGACTTCCACGCGCGCTACGTATGGGCTGGTCACGTCGGCCGGCCGCCTGGTGCTCGCGCATGTGGTTGATTTGCCTGCCTTGCCCGCTACCGCCACATTGTCGCTGAAGGGAGGAGTTCAGGCCGACGAACTGATCGGCATGACCGAATCCACCGATCCGATTCGCGGTGAGCGTGTGATTACGGCGATTGCCATGGAGCAGCCGACGTCCGGCAAGACCAGTGCCAAGGACGAGAGCGAGGATGGCGGGGCCGCCGAGGCCAAGCCGTTGCCGTCGCTGGCTATCGGTACCCGTAACGGTGTCATCAAGCGTTGGAATCGTGAGGCACCCACACCATGGATTCTTGGCCCGTCATTGATCTGAAAGATGGCGACGAAGTGGTATTCGCCGCCGTGGCCGAGGATGACGACCGTCTGGTGTTCATCTCCTCCGATTCCTCGCTACTGACCTTTGAGGCGAAGAACGTGCGCCCGCAGGGTCGTACTGCGGGCGGTATGGCCGGCATCAAGCTGGCCGAGGGCGCCCGTGTGGCGGCCTTCAACGTGGTTCCCGCCGGCAAGGTGGCATGGACCTATGAAGAGGGCGAGAACGGCTTGACTTCCGGATCCGGTGCAGTGGTGCTCACCGTGGCCGGCGATTCCGATGCACTGCCCGGCACCGAAAACGGCGCGGCGAAGGTCACTCCGCTGGAAATGTACCCCACCAAGGGTCGCGCTACCGGCGGCGTGCGTTCCCAGCGATTCCTGAAGGGCCAGAACACGCTGATTCTTGCCTGGGTGGGCCTCTACCCGTTGCACGCCTCTACATCCGCAGGCTCTCCGGTCGAGCTTCCCAAGCCCGATATGCGCCGAGACGGTTCCGGAGTAGACCTCGCCTCCCCCATCGCCTTCATTGCGTAACCTCAATTAAGCTCCCTCTGATGGGCCGAGCCGTAAAGCAAACACCCCAGTGGGGTGTTTGTAGGCGAGGAGCGAACGATAGTGAGCCAAACAATAGAGAAGAGACCCTAAACCCGGCCTACACTAAGCATTAAGGAGGTGGCGATGAGACTACTGGTTGCGTATCCAATGAACCGTTGGCCCACGCCATTCATGGTGCCCTGCTTGCCGGTCGTCATGAGGTGTCTTTGGCAAGCACCGGTAGTATCGCGCTCGCCGCTGTCGCCAAGGAGTCATTTGACGCAGTGATTCTTGATGAATCCCTGCTCGGCATTTCCACCGAGCAGCTCATCGAATCCCTTGGCGAGCGCTGCCTGACGAGTACGCCCCTATCGAAGAGACGCCCTACAGCTCCTTCAGCGCGGATTCACGCGCAAACAACTCAGATGCCGAAGCCGAACAACGCTCGGACAATGCCGACGCTAGCGCACAAGCTAACGCACGACACCCGGATGTCGTGCTGAGCAAACCATTCTCCGATGGCGAACTGCTCTCATACGTCGGCTCGCTTGCCACCGACTCCCCCGTCATGATCATTCGTGGCAATCTCACGTTGGACACCACGAATCACAAGGCCTACTACGCATCCACTCACAGCGCAATCTCACTGTCCCGTCTGGAATACAGTTTGCTTGAAGCGCTGGTCAAGGCTGATGGCCAGTTCGTCAACACCAACGAGTTGGTCAAACTTATCGGCGGCCCATTCTTCGAGCAACAGGGCTTACTCAAGAACGCCCTCTACACACTGGATAAGGAGCTCACCCGCGCCGGCCTCATCATGACCCAACGAGGCTCCAACTACCGCATTCGATAGCTGGGCTCAATCAGTACAGCCGCATGCCTTGGGGAACGGGGGTGAAGCCGGACTGGTGGAGGATGCGGGCGAAGGGGTGACGGGCGTTGAGGGGTTCGCCATTGATGTCGCTGAATGTCACGGAGCCGGTGCCATTGCGTTTGAGGGCGTAGGCCAGTTCTGTGGCGGCCTTGCGCATTTGTTCGTCGGAATCATTGACAGCGGCTTCATGGCCGACCGATTGATCGAACGCTGTCAGGTGCTTGGCTTTGGCGGCCGCGTATAGTAGCGCGCCTTGCGCATTGAGCACGACCGTGGCTCCGATACGGCGTGCCGGTTTACCCGCACCGGCAGGCGCGTCCGGCCACGCGATGGCGGAGCCACTGAGATTTGCGGGGTCGAGCACACTCAATGCCACCACGGACTGGCCGCGATGCTCTGACGGATGACGCAACGCATCCACGGTGTCGCGCTCGGCAAATTGGGCCGCGCCGAAACCACGGACGAACATGCCTCGTACCAGTCGACCATGCTCCTCCATGCGATTCAATACCGGATACAACGCTGAGTAGCCACCCGGGATATTTTCCTTGTCAATCACCGGCTGCGCGATGACGCCATACCTGTCCAGCAACGTCTCGACCAGTGCGAGTGCCCGTTCGGTCTGGTCGGTGTCTTCGGCTTCAGCTTGCCCGATTACGGCGGACCACAAACCTCCTAACGTCATATCCGTAGTGGCTCGGCGAATCGGAGCGACACGCCCACGACGACGTGATGTAGTGGATTTACGCGGGCTTGCTGCGCCTGCGGTTAATGCACGCACCGGCGCGAAGCTGGAATTGGTGACCTTACCTTGCCAGACCAAGCTCCACAAGGCATCCTTGAACTGCTGTTCGCTCCACTCTTGCGGAATGATTTCGCCGGTGTTTGGATTGATGTCCGGCTCCGCGGTCTCATTCCACGCACGTTTGGCGGCATCCATCAGTTGACGGGCATGGAACGCTCCCCCTGAGTCCAGTGCGGTCAGAATCGCTTCCGGCATGGTGGCGTCTGAGGCGTTCGATGTCGTACCATGTTCCACACCGCTGAACAATATTGAATCCGCCGGATAGAAAGCAACCTCACCGGGGTCCATCGCACTGGTTCCCCCGGTTTTTGAGCCGACCCAGACCACATCGCCGCTGGTCAGCAACTCATCCAGCAATGCAGGTTGGTAGTCTCGTACTCGTGCGGGGAATACTGCCGACTCCCAGAGTGCAGTGGGCAGTGATATGCCCTCCAGCTGCTCGATAACGCGCATGAGCCCGTCAGCACCTTCATATCGTTCGCCGCCGACCGGCCCGATACCTTGTCGGTCGATAAGAAACATCTGGAACGCCTCTGATTCTACTGGCTTGACTGCTTTACGCGCCTTGGCCAATGAGCGAGACCGAATACGGCGGAATACGTCCTTATGGAGCCACTGTTGGCCTTGCTCGTCATCATCTACAAAGTGGCCTTGCATCAACTCGCCTTTGGCAGCCAGCACATCCAGAGTGTGCACGGCATCCGTAGCATCGAGGTGTAGATCGGCTATGAGCTGATCGGCGGTGAAAGGACCATGGGTTTTGGCGTAACGGGTCACGCGACCAGTCACATCATCGTCGGCAAGCTCATTCCAGAAAGTGTGCTCCCCCAGTTCCTGTTCGACTTCGCGAATCACGTCCGGGTTGAGCACTTGTGCCATATCGGTGGTGCCGAGCAAGCGTTCGAGCACGTGCGGATCGAGAGACAGCAGTTGCGCGCTACGCTCGGCCTGAGGTTGGTCATACTGGTACATCACCACGCCGACGAAGCCAAAGAGAATGTTCTCGGCGAAAGGCGATGGCGACTCGGTTTCCACGTCCTTCACGGTAATGGTGCCGGCTTGCAATCCGGTCATCACCTCGTTCAGGGCGGGCATGTCGTATACGTCTTGCAAACATTCGCGCGCGGTTTCCAGCAGCAGCGGAAAGTTCTTGGCCATACGTGCGGATTGCAGGAGCTGTGCGGCGCGCAGTCGCTGCTGCCATAGGGGCACGCGACGGCCCGGGTCGGATCGCGGCATGAACAGTGATCGGGCGGCGCATTCGCGGAATCGTGCGGCAAATAGCACGGACTCGCCCACTTGACGCTCTACATCTGCTTTGAGGTCTTCTGGGTCGAAAAGGAACAGGTCTTGAGCAGGAATATGTCCGTCACCGTCCGGTAGCTGAATGACGATACCGTCATCGGCGGCATATACCTGCCCGTCGAAACCGTAGCGTTGGCGCAGTCTGCGGCTGATGGCCATGGACCACGGTTCGTGAACGCGGCGGCCGAAGGGGCTTAACAGCACGATGCGCCATCCGCCGTCTTCATCGCGTGTGCGCTCCACGATAAGGGTTTGGTCGCTGGGGACTGCACCAGTGGCGGCTTGTTGCTCGGAGAGTAGGCGGGCCAAGTTGGTGATGGCGTTGGCATCTAGGCCATCGTGGTGGAGACGGGTGAGGATTGTTGGGATGAAGGTTGGGACAGCTGGACCTTCTGCGGCAGACCTCCCCTCAGTCCGCTTCACGTCTAATCCGGCGGCGATTTCTCGGGTGAAGCGGGCTATGGTACGGCTGAAACCGTAGTCACGGCCAGCGCCTTCACCGTGCCAGAACGGCAGGCGGGCGGTGCGGCCCGGAGCCGGAGTCACGACCACACGATCACGGGTGATTTCCTGAATCTGCCATGTGGAGGTGCCGAGCGTAATGACATCGCCCACGCGCGATTCGTAGACCATCTCCTCATCCAACTCGCCGACGCGACGCTGGCCTTTGCCGGCGTCCGCCTCAGGCAGGACCACGGTGTACAGCCCTCGATCGGGAATCGTACCGCCAGAGGTAACGGCCACTTTCTGCGAACCGGGACGGGCGGAAATCAGGCCATTATCCCGATTCCATACCAGTCGCGGCCGGAAGGCCGAGAATTCCTCGCTGTTGTATTCGCCGGACATCATGCCGATTACCGCATCGAACATGTCACGTGGCAGTTCGGCAAACGGCGCAGCACGACGCACTGTGGCATACCAGTCATCAGCGTTCAAATCGTGCATCGCGGCAGCGGCCACGGTCTGCTGGGCAAGAATATCGAGCGGATTGCGCGGCACGGCCAATGGTTCTATATCGCCGGCAATCATGGCTTCCAGACTTGCGGCCCCAGTGACAATCTGCTGACGGGTGAGCGGGTAGAACAATGCGTGAGAGACGCCACCGACCTGATGATCGGCACGGCCTACACGCTGCAATCCGGAGGAGACCGACAACGGCGTATCGACTTGAATCACCAAGTCGACCGAGCCCATATCAATGCCGAGCTCCAAACTGGAGGTGGCCACCACGCAACGCAATTCACCACGTTTAAGCCGTTCCTCAATCATTTTGCGACGGTCTTTGGAAACCGACCCATGATGAGCCATGGCGATGACATCATCGCCCTCATGTGAGCCGACAAGCATGGTGGTGGAGCCGACCACAGCATCGTAATGCGTGGAGAACCCTTCGCGGCCTTCCGGAGAGCCCAGATCCCGCACAGTGTCGGGATTGGTGCCATGCCGGGTCTGCGCATACAGATCGTTCAAGCGCGCAGTGAGTTTCTCAGCCACACCACGCGAATTAACGAACACCAATGTAGTGCGGTGCGCGAGAATCTCATCCAAAATACTGCGTTCCACCACGGGCCAAATGGAACCGGAGGTACGGTCGCCCGCCGCTCCAACCAACGCGGAGGAATCGAACGCATCACTCGCATCAGAATCGTCCCCAGAAGTGGAAGAAACATCTCTATCATCCACCGGCACAATGCCCCTGCGTTCAGCAAGTCGCTGCATGGCCGGCGTGACACCACTGATATGCGGAGCGGACCGTTCAGCATCCACGCCACCGACACGCTGCTTGGCATTCACGGACTGCAAATCACGCATGTTTTCCAACGGCTCAATCATGCGCAAATCCATTGCAGGCCGCCCACCGGGATTCACGATGGTAACCGGTTGCCCGCCGCCCAGGAATCGCGCCGCCTTTTCAGGCGGATTCACCGTAGCGGATAGACCGATGCGCTGCATATGACGATCGCCGCGGCCAGCATCGACGGCGGCATCACCGCCCTCATCAGCATCTGCATCGATTGCATCTCGCTTGCGCGATTCTGTGACAAGGTTCTCCAGCCGTTCCAGACTTACCGCCAAATGTGCGCCGCGCTTGGTGCCCGCCACTGCATGAATCTCATCGACGATCACCGTATCGACAGTGCCGAGAATCCGCCCTGCCTTCGAAGTGAGCAACAAATACAACGATTCTGGCGTGGTAACGAGGATATCCGGTGGATGGGAGGCTATGCGCCGCCGCTCCTGTGCGGTGGTGTCGCCTGAACGAGTGGCGACCGCGATCTTCGGCACGGGCAGCCCTTGCGCCTCGCATTGTGCAGCAATGCCCTCCAAAGGCTGTTCTAGGTTCTTGGCCACATCGGCCGCGAGCGCCTTTAACGGCGAGATATACAGCACACGCACACCGGCACGCCGCGTGCGTGGCACGGTCATCAATCGGTCGATGGCTGAGAGAAACGCGGCCAATGTTTTACCGGAACCGGTAGGGGCGATGACCAAGACATTGCGACCGGAATGGATTGCCGGCCATGCCTGAGCCTGTGCCTCGGTCGGCTGACCGAAGGCATGCTCGAACCACACCTTGGTGGGTTCAGAAAACAGGCTCAGGGTTTCGTACATATGTACGATTATAGGTCAGCTGAAGTAGGCGATGACTTCTTCGGCGGTGCCGTAGGCGCTTGGGCACAAGCTTGGTGGCCGCATAGGCGGAGACATAGGAGCCGATTTGCGCGGATTGCAGCAGCGTATGGCCAGCGGCCAAGCCAGCCAGCACAGTTCCCATGAACGAGTCGCCGCAACCGGTGGTGTCCACCGCATTGACTTGCGCGGCGGATACGCGATGCCAACGTCCGTTCTCGATCACCACCGACCCCGACGCACCAAGCGTCACTATCGCCCGGTCGAATCCGTAATCGGTGAATCGTTCGGCGACCTCATACCAGTCGAGTGATTCCACATCGCCGTCCGGCAGACCCAGTAACTGAGCCACTTCATGCTGGTTGACCAGCAGAATATCCGTGGCTTCCACCAGTTCGTGAGGCAGCTCGTCCATAAATGGCGAGTCGTTGAGCAGCACGGTCACGCCAGCGTCATGCGCGGTCTGTGCGGCGGCGATAACGGTGGAGATCGGGCTCTCCAAACACAGTCCCAATACCGCGCATTCGGCGATGGTCGTGCGATGTGATTGCACATAGCCGGCACTTGCCTTGGCATTGGAACCCGGCGAATAGACGATGGTATTCTCGCCCTCAGCGCTCACGGTGATTACCGTGGTGCCGCTGGGGCCTTCAACGTGCAGGATATCGGCGGTGTCGACGCCGGCCTCATCCAGCTTGCCTAATAGGAAGTCCGCGTTGGAGTCCTCGCCCACCGCGCCCAGCAACTGGACATTGACACCGAGACGAGCGGCGGCAGACGCCTGATTCGCGCCCTTGCCGCCCGGCAGCACTTTCATGGCACCACCATTGACGGTTTCACCTGGCTTGGGTAGTCGTTTAGTGGTTACGGTGTAATCGGCGTTCATCGAGCCGACCACGATTACCGAGCCCGGCGCATCCTTCAGCGCTTCCAATCGTTCCCGTACGCTCGGGCATCTGTTCATGTTCTTCTTCACTTATCACCATGGGCTCCAAGCATAGTAGGCGTCGGGCCCAAATGCGCATATGATCAGCCGCGCAACTTGCGAAGACGCTCGTGCATGGCCACCATCAGCACCAAGAGCACCAGCAAATACCACGGGTAGAGACTGATTGTCGCATATTGCGCGATGATGCCGAACAGTGGCGGCATGAGCAGTGAGCCCACATAGGCGCAGGCCATCTGCACGCCGACGATGGCCTGCGATTTGTCTTCGCCGAAGTAGGCCGGCGTCGAGTGGATGACGCACGGATAAATCGGCGCGCACCCGAAGCCGATGACCACCAGCCCAACGACCACGCCAAGGTGGTGAGGCAATGGCACGAACATGGTGAGGATGCCGGCGAACACCAGCACTTGGCCGAGGCGAATCATGACCGGGTCCTTGAATCGTATGGTCAGGAAGCCGGAAAGCGCACGGCCCACGGTGATGCCTACGTAGAATAGGCTGGCCCAGCTGGCGGCGGTGATCTTGTCGATGCCGCTGTGCATCACCATATAGCTGGAGGCCCACAGGCCCGCCGTAGATTCGACGGCGCAGTAGCAGAAGAACATCACGAGGATTTCCTTGGCACCGCGAATGGCGAGCACGCCGGCCACGCCGAGCGGTTTGCGTTCGGCAACAGACACCCCTTCAGCAGTGCCAAATCTCTCGGCATTGCCGTCAGATGATGCGGTGTCATCGGTCGATTCGCCGACCGCAATTGCGCCACGTTTCTTCCACAGCGGCAGGCTCAGCACCAGGATGACGGTCAGCATCACCTGCAGGATCGCGATGTACCGATAGCCCCACGGCCAGCCTTGGCCTTGAGAGAGCGCATAGCCCATGATGTAGGGGCCGACCGATGCGCCGACGCCCCACATGCAGTGCAGCCAGCTCATATGCCGGCTTTCGTAGTGAATGGCTACGTAGTTATTGAGCGCCGCATCCACTCCGCCCGCGCCAAGGCCGTATGGTATGGCGATGGCCAACAGCACCCAGTAATTCGAGGTAACGGAGAAACCGGCCAAGCGCCGCAGTCAACGCCACCGAAACGGCGGTGACCTTGCCTGCCCCGAATTTCAATGTCATTCGGTCCGAAAGCAGTGCCGAGACGATCGTGAACATGGAAATCACCGCGGAGATGCCGCCGGCCCACGCCACCGGCACGTTCAGATCCTGGCTCATGGTGGGCCATGCGGATCCGAGTAGCGAATCCGGCAATCCCAGACTGATAAACGCCACATAGATGACGGCAAGCAACAGACTGGCCATGTCCCATCTCCCATTCACAGTACGGCACCGGTTGTGATAACGATGTCATCAGTCTATCGAATGACTCATGGGCAACACGCATAAAACATATGACAACGTGCTCACCTCAAACGCCAATTACGGAAATTCTCGGTAAGCACGATGTCATTATCAGCGACGTCTTCGATCAGGTATCGATCTTGGAGCGGTCGAAATCGTCGGCGTTGTCGACGATGAACTGCTTGCGCGGCGGCACGTCGTCGCCCATCAGCAGGCTGAAGATCTCGGATGCCTGGGCGGCGTCCTCCATGCGGATGCGGCGCAGCATACGCGTGCGCGGGTCCATGGTGGTGTCCGCCAACTGGTCGGCGTCCATCTCGCCCAGACCCTTGTATCGCTGGATGTCGTCGTTGTATCCGATGCGCTTCTTGTCGAGGTCGGCCAGTTTGCCGGCCAGCTCGTCATCGGAATACGTGTAGATATATTCGCCCTTGTGCGAGCCTGTCAACGCGATGCGGTGCAGCGGCGGCACGGCGGCATACACGTAGCCGTGTTCGATAAGCGGCCGCATGTACCGGTAGAACAGCGTCAGCAGCAGGATACGGATATGAGCACCGTCCACATCAGCATCGGTCATCATGATGATCTTGTGATAGCGCGACTGTTCGATGTCGAAGCTCTGGCCGGAGCCGGCACCCACCACTTGGATGATGGCCGCGCACTCCTTGTTGGAGAGCATCTGCGTGATCGACGCCTTCTGCACGTTCAGAATCTTGCCTCGAATCGGCAGCAGTGCCTGGAAACCGGCGTTGCGGGCGGCCTTGGCGGTACCGAGTGCGGAATCACCCTCGACGATGAACAGTTCGGCCACGTCGTCATTGCCCGGCTGGCAGTCGGAGAGTTTGGCCGGCATCGAGGCGGATTCGAGCGCGTTCTTGCGGCGCGTGACCTCCTTGGCCTTGCGCGACTGGATGCGTGCGTGCATTTCGCCGACGATCTTCTCCAGCACGCGGCCGGATTGTTCCTTGTACCCGCGCTTGGAGCCGGTGATCATCTCGCCGAATTGCTTGTCGGTGAGCCGGGTGACGATCGGCTTGACCTGCGCGGTGCCGAGCACATCCTTGGTCTGGCCTTGGAACTGAGGTTCGGCCACGCGTGCGGTGACCACGGCCACGAGTCCGGCTTGGATATCGTCGCGCTCCACCTTCATGGCGGAGTCCTTCATGTTCACCTTGAGCTTGCGGGCGTTGTCTTCCACCGCCTTGCGAATCTGCTTGGTGATGGCGTTCATGAAACCGTCCACGTGAGTACCGCCGCCGGGCGTCTCCACGATGTTCACGAAGCTCATGATTGTGGTGTCATAGCCGTTGACCCATCGCAGGGCGATGTCCACGCCGCAGGTGCGTTCGATTTCCTGGGCGTGCAGTTCGCCGCCCTCACCCACGGCCTGGGTCTCCTCCTTATAGGTGCCCTCGCCTTGGATGCGCCAGATGTCGGAGATCGGCTCGCCTTTGGACAGGAAGTCGACGAAGTCCTTGACGCCGCCTGTGTGCAGGAATTCCACGACGCGCGGGTGCGCGGGCTGTTCGCCGAACGCGCCATCGACGACCTGGTCGCCGGCCGTCAGCGAGAAGTCCTCCTCGGCCGGGCTCTCGGCATCGTCGGACTGGGATTCGGCGGAGTCGTCGAAGAGTTCGGCATCGTTGGACGAGACATCCAAGGCCGGTGCCTGGTCTTGCGCAGGTTCGACTGTTGTGTCATCAGTGGCCTCGACGGTGTCAGTCGCCGCCGTTTCCGGTACGTTTTCGTCGATGATGGTGATTCTGAGGCCGGGCACCAGGAAGCTGGTCTGGCGCACGCGGTCGATGAGCTGTTCGTATGAGAATTCGGCGGTTTTGTTGAAAATCTCCGGATCATACCAGTAGCGAATACGGGTACCAGTGGTTTTGGGAGATACCTTGCCGATGATTTCCAGCTCGGTGGGTCGGTTCTTGCGAGTGCGCTTGAACGGGGAATCGGGAGACGGATTGGCCGGGTCGGCATCCGTGTATACGCCAGGGTGACCTTGGTGGAAGGTCATGTGGTGCGTCTTGCCGTCACGATCCACTTCGACGTCCAGTCGGGAGCTCAGGGCATTGACCACGGAGGAGCCCACGCCGTGCAGGCCACCGACGGCGTTATAAGACGAGTTGCCGAACTTGGCACCGGCATGCAGTTTGGTCAGTACGACCTCCACGCCGGACAGGCCGGTTTTCGGTTCCTTATCCACCGGAATGCCTCGGCCATTGTCCGCGACTTCCACGGAACCATCGGTGTGCAGGGTGACCACAATGTCGTTGCAGAAGCCGGCCAAGGCCTCGTCCACGGAGTTGTCGATGATTTCCCACAGGCAGTGCATAAGACCCTGCGAGTCGGTGGTGCCGATGTACATGCCCGGACGCTTGCGTACCGCATCCAAGCCCTCAAGAACAGCTAGGTCCTTGGCGCCGTATTCTTCTTTGGGCATACAGTCCTATTTTTCTCTTCAAATGCTTGGCTCCCCTCACAGAGGGGAGCCAGATGATCATTGATCCAGGAAGTCGCGCAGGGTCTGCGAACGGGACGGGTGGCGCAGCTTGGACATGGTCTTGGACTCGATCTGACGGATGCGTTCACGGGTCACGCCATACACACGGCCGATGTCGTCCAGCGTCTTCGGCTGGCCGTCTTCCAGGCCATAGCGCATCTTGATGACGCCGGCCTCACGCGGAGACAGGGTTTCCAGCACCTGCTTGAACTGTTCCTGCAACAGGGAGAAGGCCACGGCGTCGGACGGAGCGATGGCGTCGGTATCCTCAATGAGGTCACCGAACTCGGAATCGCCATCCTCGCCAAGCGGGGTGTGCAGGGAAATCGGCTCGCGGCCGTACTTCTGCACTTCCTGCACCTTCTCAACCGGCATGTCCAGCTCGCGGGCCAGCTCGTCCGGCGTAGGTTCACGCCCCAGATCCTGCAGCATCTGGCGCTGTACACGGGACAGCTTGTTAATCACTTCGACCATGTGCACAGGCACGCGAATGGTGCGGGCCTGATCGGCCATGGCACGGGTGATGGCCTGACGAATCCACCACGTGGCGTAGGTGGAGAACTTGAAGCCCTTCTTCCAGTCGAACTTCTCGACGGCACGAATCAGACCAAGGTTGCCTTCCTGGATCAAATCAAGGAAGAGCATGCCGCGACCCGTGTAGCGCTTGGCGAGCGAGACCACAAGTCGTAGGTTGGCTTCCAGCAGATGGTCCTTAGCCTTCTTGCCGTCGGCGGCGGCCCACTTGAGTTCACGCTTGCGCTTGAACTCCATGCCTTCGCTTTCGGTGTCGAGCAGGTGCTGGGCGTACAGGCCGGCCTCGATGCGCTCGGACAGGTCGACTTCCTGCTCGGCATTCAGCAGGCTCACACGGCCGATCTGCTTCAGGTAGTCCTTGACCGGGTCGGCGGTTGCGCCGGCCGCAATCACACGACGCTTCGGATTGCCCGAGGGATGATGTTTTCTTCCTCATCATCCGTGTCGGAGACCACGTAGGCACCCTTTCCTTGGGCTGCTCGGGTGCCTTGGACTTGGCTTCTTCCTCGTCCTCGTCGTCTTCCACATCATCGTCGTCGGCATCGTCCTCATCGAGGTCTTCGTCGTCGGCATCGTCTTCGTCAACGTCGTCAAGATCCTCGTCGAGGTCGTCAACGTCCAAATCGTCGTCGTTGACCTCGGCATCGTCATCAAGCTCGTCATCGACCTGAGTGTCCTCGTCTTTGACGAGCTCATCGTCCTTGGCCTTCTTCGCGGTTTTCTTCGCAGCGGACTTGCGCGTGGTCTTTTTCGAGGGCTCTGCGGACTTGGACTTCTTGGCGGAAGTCTTGCGTGCGGTGGTCGTAGAGCTGGCCTTCTTCTTGGTCTCGGTCTCCTCGCTGGACTCGGCTGTCTGCTTGGTTGCCGTCGTTTCCTTCGTGGCCAAAACTGCTCCTCCTGATCTCTCGCCGTGAAGTGCATATACCACATGGGCCCACTTCTGGCAAGGGCAAATCGTCAACTATGTGAGTAAACCACCCTCCACGGACGATTATTCCCACATCGTTGCCCGACGTGTTGCCGATCACCACACGCTTTCCTTCCGCGCATCGCGCGTAAAACCTCGGAAATCCGCCGTTTCTGTTCACTCAGCCCGAGCACCATGCCGGTGCCACGCCTCGATCGGCGGCTGAGAATATCATCGCCGCCAGCGAACAATCCTCATCGAGCAGCAGGCATCGCAAGGCGAACACCATTGCTCGCGGATCGCCCAGCCACCATAAGGTGTAGGCGATTACGGCCAATGGCTGTATGCAGTACGGCACCGGTGAGGCTTCGGCGATATCGAGCAACATACCGATGCCGGCATGGCAACGCTCCTTATCCGGCATCATGCCTTCATCCTCGAATGCGCAAGTCAGCAGCTCGCCCATTCGTGTTCTCGTACGCGCCAGATGCGGTCGCGCCGCGAATTCCATAAGCCATGACTTGGGGCAACGGCTTTCATCAATAACCAACGAGAGAATCAGCGCATCACGAATCGATAAGGTCTCACGCATGCCCACCGCAAACGCGGCCATCGTCTCTCGGCCTAGGTCGGTGTTCCCGGCATCAAGACAAGACAGCCATTCGTCCAATGGTTCGGCCACCCAGTCGGCATTAGCCTGTTGCGCGCCTCGAAGTCGTCGATCATTGCGAAATTCCTGTGATCTCGTCTCCAACTCGTCAAAGCCAAAGGGCTCCGTCTGCTCGGCGGCGTGCCGTTTGGCGTGTCGGCTCTTACGCGGCTTGTGCGGCGTGTTGTTGTTCATCATGTCCTCCTTGACTAATGGTGTGCAATCTATTGGTGTTGTGGTGCGCGCCGAGCCGGATAGCTCATGCGCCGAGGGGGTGTGTGCCCACTATGGCTGAAAACGCCGTATGACGCAGGAAAAAACGACCATTGTGGTTCTAGCTTCAAAACCCTTGATTCCCAACGTTCTTGTGTTCTTCAAACCCTGTGGATAAGTTATTAGGCATGTGCACAACTGCTAACAACCGCGAAATCATCGAGCCACGCATCATTCAGTTGGTGCGGGAACTGACTGCCGCCCCCGCCACCGACGAGGTTGCCGACGCCCTGAAACCGGTGATGGAACAGGTTGTGGACCAAGCCGCCTCCTCCAGCCAAGGAGGCAAACGACTGCGTGCGCTGCTCGCGTTGGACGCCTTCGATATTCTTGCCGGCGACGTGACGCCTGATCGGCGTGACGCCATGATCGACCTGGCCTGCGCCATTGAAGTGTTTCAGACGGCCGCACTGGTGCATGACGACATCATCGACGAATCCGATCTGCGCCGGGGCAGGCCTTCCGCACATCGTGCCTTGGAACAGGCCGTACACAGCGGTGCCATAGGCCGTGGCTTGGGCCTGATGCTCGGCGACATTCTGGCCACCGCCTGCATTGAAATCACACGCCGGTCCGCCAGCCGTCTTCCCAACACCGATGCCCTGAACGAGGCGTTTCTTACCATGCAACGCGAGGTGGAAATCGGCCAGGTACTGGACTTGGCCGTCGAGATGACCCCACTGTCCAATCCCGAAGCTCTGGCGAACGCCTCATTGAACGTATTCCGCTGGAAGACAGCCAGTTACACCACCATCGCTCCACTGCTGCTTGCACTGCTGGCCGCAGGAGAGAGCCCGGATCAGGCCAGGCATTGCGCGTTGGCCGTCGGCCGGCCGCTCGGACTGGCGTTCCAACTGGCGGATGACCTGTTGGATGTCGTCGGATCAAGCCGCAATACCGGAAAACCAGTTGGCGGAGACATCCGAGAAGGCAAACGCACAGTGCTGTTGGCTGATGCTCTGTCTGCGGCAGATACGGCGGATAAGGCCGATCTGATTGCCATCTTCGAAGAAGATTGTCGCAATGACAACCAGGTGGCCCGCACCATTGAACTGTTCACGTCGACCGGTGCTCTTGATCGATCCCGCGAGCGCATCGCTGCCCTATGGGGTGAGTCCCGTAAGGCGATTGCCGGTCTTGAGCTGAATTCCGAAGCGCAACGCCGTCTGACCGAGGCTTGTGCGCGATTCGTCCCCGAATCCTTGCGATAGTCCACAATGCGAGCCGCCGGACCATGAGACCATGAACACCGGTGAAAACCCGTGAAAGCTATGCGCTGATGCTCCGGCCGCGTAACCGGGGCCATGTACACTGAACATGTTTAGTCGTGATTAAAGGAACCGTACGATACAACATGAGTGAGAACGAGCCCGCACAGATGATTGAGGGACGCTACCGCATCGTGCGCAATATCGCCGAGGGTGGTATGGCCACCGTGTATGAGGCCATCGATGAGCGTCTGGGGCGCACCGTGGCGATTAAGGTCATGCACACACAACTCGCCAAAGGCCCGCATCGGGAGCAGTTCGTCGAACGGTTCCGCCGCGAGGCCAATTCGGCCGCGTCCATCGCCAACCCGCACATCGTTCAGGTGTATGACACCGGCGAGTTCAATGGACTTGATTTTCTGGTCATGGAATATGTGCATGGCGTCAATCTGCGGCATGAGATGAACGCCCAAGGCACATTCTCCGTACGTGAGACGCTGCGCGTGGTCGCGGAGACGCTGGATGGTCTGGCTTCCGCACATCGCGCCGGCGTGGTTCACCGTGACATCAAGCCCGAGAACATTTTGATCAATGATCGCGGCCATGTGCAGATCACTGATTTCGGTCTGGCCAAGGCCGCCAGCCAGGCCACATTGAGCTCCACCGGCATGCTATTGGGCACCGCCGCTTATCTGGCTCCCGAAATGATCGAGAACAATCAGGCCACCGCGCAAGGCGACCTGTATTCGGTGGGCATCATGGCATGGGAGATGCTGACCGGCAAGGTGCCGTTCGATTCGGATAATCCGGTGACGCTTGTTTTCAAGCATGTTCATGAGGACGTGCCGTCCGTGGCCACGGTCTGTCAGGGCATTGATCCGTCCGTGGCGGCGTTCATCGCCCATCTGACCGCGCGTCAGGTGGATGCCCGCCCCACCGATGGCGCGGCAGCAGCTGAGGAATTGAGCCAGTTGGCCGCCAAATTGCCGCTGGAGGCGTGGCAATACCGTTTGCATGCCGAACCCATCGGAGGTGATCATACCGATGCCACCGCTGCAGCGCTGGTAGGCAATATCGCCGAGCAGGCCCCGCTGACCGGCGTACCTGCCGGTGCAGCAACGTTCAAGCCGTCCGTACCAGCGTTTTTGGCCGATGATGTCGCAAGCAATACCGTCGATACCGGTGGCGCCGCAGACGTCAATCCTCCGGCTCCTCCGGTCGCCCCCACCACGGCACTTGATTCGTCGACGCCAGCCGATGCTTCGGCTCCCCATAAGACGCAAATCATGGCACAGTCCGGCAGCGAGACACAAGTGCTGCCTCAGGCCGGCGATGCCTTCACCCGAGCGCTTGCCTTTTCCGATGAGCCGGACGTCGCTTCCAACGGCACCGGGCCAAAGAAGCAGCGCAGCAAAAACCGCTCATCATCGTACTGGTGATCGTGCTGGTACTGGCTGCAATCGGCGGAACCGCCGGCTGGTGGTGGTTTGCCGGACCGGGCAGCTATTGGAGTGTGCCCAAGCCGGATGACGTGACCTGCGATGCGAATGCAAGCACCGAATGCTCGTTGGCCGGCGCGGATTGGGCCACGTATGAGAGCACGTTGAAGGCTCTCGGCATCCCCTACAAGACGCACAAGGAATACAGCGACGACGTGGCGGAAGGCAAGATCATCTCTTCTTCCGTGAACAAGACCAAGGCCGTTGTGAACAGCCGCATAAGCAAGCGAGCCAATCAGGAGCTTACGGTGGTGGTGTCCAAGGGCGTGCGGATGACCACCATCCCGAAGGATATTCTCGACGCGAATTCGGCCAATGGCAAGGACCCGTTGAACGCGCTCAAGAAGGCCGGCTTCGATAATGTCAAGCATGACGAGTCGAAGGATGAGTATTCGATGGACACGCCGCAGGGTGTGGCATTGACGATCTTCCCTGATCCCGGTACCACGGCCAAGCACAACGATGAGGTGACGGTTACTTTGAGCAAGGGACCGATGCCGGTGACCATGCCTAACATCGTCGGTAAGACCCAGGATGAGATGCAAGCCGCGCTCGGCGAGTTGAAGCTCACGGCCAATGTCACCGAACAGTACGATGACAAGGTCGAGGCCGGTCAAGTCATTTCCGCGTCTCAGGAAGCCGGAGCCAGCTGAAGTGGGGCGATAGCGTGGACGTGGTGATTTCCAAGGGTCCGGAGATGGCGACGATACCGTCCGGCCTTGTCGGCAAACAGGAAAGCGCCGTAACCAAGACACTTGAAGGTCTCGGGTTCGAGGTGAAAACCGACAAGGTGCTCGGTGGCCTGTTCGGCACGGTACGTACCGTGAAAAGCGGCGATACGGACCTCTCCAACGGCGGCAAGATTCGCTTGCGCGACGCCAACGGCAACCCCACCGTCATCACCCTCACCATCGTGTGAGATTTGAATGAGGCTCCCTCTGTCTTCAGACGAGGGAGCCTCATTTGTTAATTACTTTTCGGCTTCTTCAGCGGCCTGCTGGGCCTTGAGCTCGGCCTTGACCTTCTGGGCGTATTCGTTCACGAATTCCTGACCGCTCATTTTCTGGATTGCGGTGGAAACACGATCGGTCAGCGAACGCAAATCATCATGTGTAATTTCATCAGCCGGCTTCTTCGCAACCTCAATCGGCTTGCCATACAACACCTTGGTCTTGCCCTTCTTGGGAATCGACGTGCCAATCGGCTGCAGCTTGTCCGAGCCGATGATGGCGGTCGGAACAATCGGGCAACCGGTCTCGAGCGCAAGTCGTGCGGCACCGGTGTGTCCCTTGTACAGTCGACCGTCTGGGCTGCGCGTGCCTTCAATGTGGATACCGAACAGGTGCCCATCCTCGATAATCTCGCGTGCGTGCTTGAGTGCGCCAAGCGACTTGCTGCCACCGGAACGATCAACCGGGAACACGCCCACGGACGTGAACCACCACTTCTTGAACTTGCCCTTCAATCCCTTGCCCTCGAAGTATTCGGCTTTGCCCATGAAGTGCACCATGCGCGGGCAGGTAATCGGAATCAAAGCATCGTCGATCACCGCCAGATGGTTGGCTGCGATAATCGCGCCGCCCTCTCGCGGCACGTTATTCAGTCCGCTGACAGCAGGGCTCAAACGATGATGAGCAATAGGGCCGAGACCTTTGACGAAGAACCAGTAGAGCACTTGGCATTCCTCCCGCAGACGAACTAGCCATTGGCCGGTCGCCTGATTAGAGTGACAGTTATGACTGAGAACCAGAATAGCAATGCCGACGGAGAGCGGCCAACCCCCACGCCGGGCAACGGACAGGATTCCGGTACTTCATCCAAGTCGTCGACTCCCGGTGCCGCCGGACAAGCCACGAATGGTGCCGATACACCGCAATCGCATGACGCGAACGATTTGGATGCGGCGTGGGCCGCGTTCGAAGCCGAGCATCAGGCCGACTTGCATGACGTGGCTTCCTCCAGGCAGGCCAAAAAGTTCGAGAAGCAGGCCAAGAAACGCGAGAAGGAGGCGCTGCTTTCCGTAGATGACTTGGATATCGGCTCGTTCACCGATGATGCTCGCCCGAGCCGTGGCGGCAAAAAAGGCAAGCAGTCAGGTCCCCGTGATTTCACCGGCTCCAGCTGGCTGGATACCGATAATGTGATGGACACCTATGATGATGGCGGCTTCACTCCCCCGAACCCTGATCTTGGTCCGGTCAAAGCGTCTACGGTACTGCTGACGGCGTTGCTTATCATTGGTCTCGTAGGCGAAGCGGTGATGATATTCGTCCCCGGCTTGAACGCGATTCCTCTCTTGGGCGCGCTGCTCAATATTCTCTTCGGGCTGGGCGTCATTTTGGGCTTGGGTGGATTGGTGGCCAAAATTCTCAACCGCAAAGACCGCCCCGGTGATCAGGGCGGCTATTACGACGACGGCGCGAGGGTGTAGCTCGCGTAGGCTGTGTGGTCCTTGGCTCCCCTCTCTGAGGCTGAGCCGTTAAGCGAACAGCCCAGTGGGCTGTTTGTAGGCGAGGTGTGAGAGATAGCGAACCAATGTATTGCGGGCGTGTCTCGTCCGTAATTGCGGTCGAGCCACGATAGGTCACGAATTGAAGTCGATGGACTCCTGCAACTCGGCAATCATGGCCTTGATGCGGGCGTCGCCTCCCCACCAGTTGAGACGGATCGTCACGTCCCCTTTGGCCGGCACAACCGGCACATCAGCGGCACCAACCGAAGTGCCGCGCGTCGCAGTCACGCACAAGGCCACGGCCGCCATAACAGTCGCCATATAGACACATAAGCCCCCCTCATCAGAGGAGGCTGAGTACGGTGTATCACGCCTTGGACTTGGCGGTTTCGATCCACTTGTCGAACAGGGCTTCGGCCTTGCCGGAATCGACGGTTTCCTCGGCCAGCTTGTAGGCTTCGGCGAAACGCTCGGCCAGTGTGCCGTTGCCGACCAGATTGCCGTCGGCCACGATGGCGGAGGCGGCGTTGAGCAGTGCGGTGGTGCGGGACGGAATGTCCTTGCCGGCCAGGAAGTCCTTGAATGCGTTGGCGTTGACGTCCGGAACGCCGCCCTTGAGCTGGTCGACGGTAATCTTGGCGAGACCCAGATCCACGGTCGGGTCGAACTCGGTTTCGGTGACCTTGCCGTCGCGAATCTCCCAGACGGAAACCGGGCCGGTGGGGGCGAGCTCATCCATGCCCTCATGCGAAGTGTAGACCAAGCCGGACTGACCACGGCTGGCGTAGACGGCAGCCATGATCGGGCTCACCTTGCGGTTGGCGCAGCCGATGGCCACGTGTGCTAGGTTGGCGGGGTTGGTCAGCGGCCCCAGGATGTTGAAGACGCACGGGATGCCCAGCGCGGCGCGAATCGGCCCCACGAAACGCATGGCCGGGTGGAAAGTGCGGGCGAACGCGAAGGTGATGCCCACCTCGTCGCCCACTTCGCCGACGGCTTCCGGCTTCAGATCCAGCGGCAGGCCAAGGGCTTCGAGCACATCGGCGGCACCGCACTTCGAAGATGCAGCGCGGTTGCCGTGCTTGACGATCTTCACGCCGGCTGCGGCGGCGGCCACGGAGCCCATGGTGGACAGGTTCACGGTGGCGAAGCCGTCACCACCGGTGCCCACGATGTCGGTGGTCCCACCGGAAACGTTCAGCGGCACGGCGTGGGAGACCATGGCCTTGGCGGCACCACGCACCTCGTCGGCGGTCAGTCCCAGCTGCTGCTGCATAGCGAGCGCGGCACCCACGGCGGCCGGATTGGCGTTACCTTGCATCAGGTCGTCCACGAACCACTCCGATTCCTCAGCAGTAAGGTGGTCTCCCCCGACCAGCTTGGTGAGAATCGACTTCCATGTGATCTCGGCCATGATGCCCTCCTTGGCGTTTCCTACGCCGTGTGATGTATGTTCGCCGCTCATTGTAATGGTTCGTCATTTCAAGGCCCTGAATCTTCCATATTGCAAAATATGGCGCTATTGCTGTTTTCGTGGATGTCGGTTCGTCGTCGAGCCGTTGGTTTCGTAAGCGTGAGGGGCGTTCCCGCGTATTCTGTTTTCCGACCAAAGAAATGAATCACGAAGAACGCCTGGGCAAAAGCCCATTCACCGGATTGCCGAACGTCAAAGGCACGGTTGCAGAGGATGCGCGGATCACGGATTCGCCGCCGCGTTCCGAACCCGTGCTCGAGATCCGGGTGCGTCCACGTGCGGGTATGCTCCGATGCTCCCGATGCGGAAGGAGGTGCCGCGGGCATGACCAGGGCGGCGGCGTGCGGCGTCGTGGTCGCTTCCGTGCCGTGGGCCGAGCCGGGCAGCCGGTCCACACGCGATTTCGAATCGGAACGCGCGTGGCCGATGAGCGTCGCGAACCAGAAGACCGTAAGCGGTTTTCCGCACGTCGCGTGGCGCGCCGCCGGAAGACGCCGCCCATAGGGTCGCTGAACGGTTGAAAGCGTCGATGCCGTCTCCGTTCGGCGGCCTCACGTCGATCGGCGTGGACGAGACCAGCTACCGCAAAGGCCACACGTGCATCACCGTGGTCGTCGACCACGAACGGCATCGGGCGATATGGGCGCACGACGGGTACGGCAGGGACGTGTTCGGCCTGTTCTTCCAAACGTTGACGCCCGAACAGCGCGCCTCCATCAGGGTCGTCGCCGGGGACGGGGCCCGGTGGATCGACTCATGCGTGCATGAGTGGTGCCCGAACGCCGAACGCGCGCCCGACGGGTTCCACATCGTCAGTTGGACGAGCGGCGCGCCCGACAACCCACGAAAACAGCAGAAGCCTCTTTTTTGTGCTATCCCGTAAAACTGCGGGACGGCAGCTCATTTTCGCCGTTTGAGCCGTGCCGTCCCACATCACCCTTTGCGGACCGTGACACCATAACACCGAGAATGGCGGAATTTCAACGATTCCGTAATTCGTACTGCGGGACGCCACGCTAGTCAATCGATTGACACTCGTGCCATCCCGCAACAGTGTGGGATACGACGTCAAAATCCGCGAAAATCGCGTGCCGTCCCGCGCGTACGGCACCGCACGAATACATGCTGATGAACCGCATAGAAAATGGCTCCCCGTGTGGGGAGCCATGAGCTAGTTACTAACTAGCGATGCGTCACTTCTCGTTCTGGCCGTGGCACATCTTGTACTTGCGGCCGGAACCGCACGGGCACGGGGCGTTCTTGCCAGTGCCAGGGAAGGTGCGGCCGTCGGCCCACGGCGTCTTGAGCTCTTCGCTCTTCGGACGCTTGGAAACCGGGACCTTGCCTTCGGCGTGGCTGATCGGAGCCGGTCCGGCAACAGGCAGCGTGGACTCGCCGGCCCCGGAGGCGGCTGCGGATTCGGCGATCGCCTGCTTGGCGTCCGTATCCTCGTCCTCTTCCTCGACTTCGCCCTCGGCGGCCTCGACCACGGATTCGCCGTTCTCGTCGGGGCCGGAGGCCACGGCGATGGTGTCGGCGCTTTCGACGGTCTCCTCGACCTCGTCAACGGCCTCGTCGGTGGTGGCGACCTGCTTGATGTCGATGTGGAACAGCAGCTGGACGGTCTCCTCCTTAATGGCCTCGATCATGGAGTTGTACATCTGGTAGCCTTCGCGCTGGTATTCGACCAGCGGGTCGCGCTGGCCCATGCCACGCAGGCCGATGCCGTCCTTGAGGTAATCCATCTCGTAAAGGTGCTCGCGCCACTTGCGGTCGAGCACGGCGAGCACCACGCGGCGTTCGAGATCACGCAAGCCGGTCTCGCCGATGGTCTCCTCCATTTCGCCGTACTGCTGCCTGGCGTCCTCGACGATCAGGTCGCGCACGGCCTCGACGGCCTTCGCACCCTTGAGGCCGCCGACGATCTTCCTGACCTCGTCTTCGTCGACCTTGGTGGGGATCACGGTGTTGAGCGCCTTGAACAGGCCCTCCCAATCCCAGTCCTTCGGTTTCTCGGATCCCTTGTTGGCACCCTTGATGTAGGACTCGACGGTGTCGGAAATGAAACGCAGGATGTCCTTGTGGATGTCTTCGCCCTTGAGCACGGCCTGACGCTCGGAGTAGATGACGGTACGCTGCTTGTTCATCACGTCGTCGTACTTCAGCACGTTCTTACGAATCTCGTAGTTGCGGGATTCGACGGCCTTCTGTGCGGTGCGCACGCCCTTGGTCACGGACTTGGCCTCGATCGGCTGGCCTTCCTCCATGCCCTTGGCCATGACCTGGGCCACCAGCTGGGTGTTGAACAGACGCATCAGATCGTCTTCCAGCGACAGGTAGAAGCGGGACTCGCCTGGATCGCCCTGACGGCCGGAACGACCGCGCAGCTGGTTGTCGATTCGACGGGACTCGTGGCGCTCGGTGCCGAGCACGTACAGGCCGCCCAGCTCCTTGACCTCCTCATGCTCGTCCTTGACCTGGGCCTTGATCTCGTTCAGGGTGCCCGGCCAACGCTTCTCATACTCTTCCGGGGTGTCCTCCGGAGAGTAGCCCTCGGACTTCAGCTTGGCGTCGGCAAGGAACTCGACGTTACCGCCGAGCATGATGTCGGTACCACGGCCGGCCATGTTGGTGGCCACGGTGACGGCTCCCTTGCGGCCGGCGACGGCGACCACGGCGGCTTCCTTCTCATGCTGCTTGGCGTTCAGGACCTGGTGAGGGATCTTGGCCACGTCGAGCAGGGTGGAGACCACTTCGGAGCTTTCCACGGAAGCGGTACCGAGCAGCACCGGCTGACCCTTGGCGTGACGCTTGGCCACGTCCTTGACGATGGCGGCCAGCTTCTCCTTCTTGGTGCGGTAGATGAGGTCGTCCTGGTCCTTGCGGATCATCGGCTTGTTGGTCTTGATCGGCAGCACGCCCAGCTTGTAGGTGTTCATGAACTCGGCGGCCTCGGTTTCGGCCGTACCGGTCATGCCCGCGAGCTTGTCGTACATACGGAAGTAGTTCTGCAGGGTGATGGTGGCGAAGGTCTGGTTCTCGGCCTTGACCTCCACGCCTTCCTTGGCCTCGATGGCCTGGTGCAGACCCTCGTTGTAGCGGCGGCCCGGCAGGATACGGCCGGTGTGCTCGTCGACGATGAGCACCTCGCCCTGGGTGACGACGTAGTCCTTGTCACGCAGGAACAGTTCCTTGGCCTTGATGGCGTTGTTGAGGTAGCCGATCAGGGCGGTGTTGGCCGGCTCATACAGGTTGTCGATGCCGAGGAAGTCCTCGACCTTGGTGATGCCCGGGTCCAGGATGCCGACGACCTTCTTCTTCTCGTCGACGTCGTAGTCCTCGTCGCGGGTGAGCTTCAGCACCAGCTTGGCGAACTGACGGTACCAGCGGGTCACGTCGCCTTCGGCCGGGCCGGAGATGATAAGCGGGGTACGGGCCTCATCGATGAGGATGGAATCGACCTCATCGACGATGGCGTAGTGGTGACCGCGCTGCACGAGGTCGGCCTTCTCCCATGCCATGTTGTCACGCAGGTAGTCGAAGCCGAACTCGTTGTTGGTGCCGTAGGTGATGTCAGCGTTGTACTGCTTGCGGCGCTCCGGCGGCTTCTGCTCGGTGATGATGCAGCCGACGTTCATGCCGAGGAAACGGTAGATACGGCCCATCAGCTCGCTCTGGTAGCTGGCGAGGTAGTCGTTGACGGTGACCACGTGCACGCCCTTGCCTTCGAGAGCGTTCAGATAGGTGGGCAGGGTGGCGACCAGGGTCTTGCCTTCACCGGTCTTCATTTCGGCGATGTTGCCCCAGTGCAGGGCAGCACCGCCCATGAGCTGCACGTCGAAGTGACGCTGGCCAAGGGTGCGCTTGGAGACCTCGCGCACGGTGGCGAACGCCTCGGGCATGATCTCGTCCAGGCTCTTGCCGTTTTCGATTTCCTGCTTGAACTTCGGGGTTTGGGCCTTCAGATCCTCGTCAGAGAGGGCGGAGATCTCGTCCTCAAGAGCGTTCACGGCCTTGGCCACGTTCTCCAGCTTCTTGAGCTGGTGGCCTTCACCCATTCGCAGGGCTTTGTCAATAATATCGACCACTGGGTTCTCCCTTGACTGATAAGTGGTGGTGTCCGCGTATCAGGATAGCGCCTCACACCGTCAGCAGTCGAATTTTTCGACCTTTTTACGAAAAATGGACCGCCTCCATATTGGAAGCGGTCCATGCGGTATCAGCTGATCGTGTCAGCAGGCCTTACCTTCAGGCTTTCTTGACATTCTCCGGAGTGTCGATTTCGAACACGCCGTAGCTCCAACCGTGACGGTGGTAGACGACGGACGGGCGTCCGGTCTCCTTGTTCACGAACAGGAAGAAGTCGTGTCCGATCAGTTCCATCTCGTACAGCGCCTCGTCGATGCTCATAGGCTCGGCGATGTGCAGCTTGCGACGGATGACAATCGGCGTATCCCCAACCTGGACCTCCACGGATTCGCCAGGGCCAAGATCGGAGGCGACCGCAGCCTGCGGGCTGTTGTTCGGCTCTTCCTCCGACACCTCCGGCTCGGGCTCCGGGGCGATAACACCCAGATCCACCGGGACCGGGTTCGCGTAACCACGACGGTGATCCTTGCGACGGTCACGAGTACGACGCAGACGCAGCGTCAACTTATCCAGCGCCATGTCCAGCGCGCTGAATTCATCGGTGCTGGAAGCCTCCGCACGCACCACGGTACGTCCGGCGATAACGGTGATTTCCACGCGCTTGGCGGTATCGGCCTGACGCGGGTTGCCCTCATGGGTCAGCACGATCTGCGCGCGCTGAGCATCCGGGGCGATAGCGGTCACACGATTCATCTTGGTCTCGACCACATCACGGAACCTTTGCTTGACCTGCGTGTGGCGTCCGGTAACGACGATTTCCATGTTGACCTCCTCTAACTCAAGCGGTGTAACCCGCTATATGTGTTCCGAACGGCATCATCACCGACCGGGTATGTTTCATTGTAGACGAACAATGGGTGAACGGCCGGAAACTCGCCCAGAGAATATATGTTTATTCCCGGGCTTTTCTCTGCAATGAAACGATGTATATACTGGGGCTTTGGCAGCAGTCTCCTATAAGAAGATTTGATACCGGTTTATCAGGCTGGCTCGTTTGTTCGTCATGGTAAATACTGCAATGGATAGGCAGCGTTTTCTTGCTCTTTCTCGCACATACCAAGCTCTTACAGATTTGATTCGTCTCCATACGACACGCCACAACACGCCCGACACGCCCCATCCGATATTCGGCGCGTCGTTCACGAATCGCCCAACTATGCCCAACCATGGAGAAAACAGGATAACCGGGCAACGTCATGGCCTCACCGCAGGGCGGGATGCCGCCTTTTCCGCACCTTATGTATAATTGCAGGCTTGAGACCTCTTGATGGCCGCGGCCGTGATCTTCATTGGGATCGGCTGAGGAACTTCCGGGCTCCATAGAGCACGATGGCGGATAACGTCCGCCCAGGGTGACCTGAGAGATAGCGCAACAGAGAACAGACCGCCCGTCCTCGACGGGTAAGGGTGAAACGGCGGTGTAAGAGACCACCGGGCCTCTGGTAACAGTAGGTCGCATGGCAAGCCTCATCGGGAGCAAGGCCAAGCAGATGGCGGTAAGGGCTGCTCGCCCGTGTCATCGGGTAGGCTGCTAGAGCCTGGCGGCAACGTCAGGTCGAGATGGATGGCCATCCGTGCCGTGCGTTCGCGCACGGCACGACAGAACCCGGGGTATAAGAGGTCTCACTATTTTTTCTTGGCTACACCAACAATTCGGCGGCGACTCGGCGGAGGGTTTCGGGGCTGTGTCCTTTGCGGCCGCCTGCGGACCAAAACCGACGCTGACGGACCTGACGATCGAGGCCATGGGTTTTGCGGGCTATTTGGCGGCCCAATTCCCATGCGGCATCTTCAAAGATGCCATTTTGTTCAGCTTCGTCACACACCTGTTCAGCCAGTTTGCGGTCCACGCCTTTGCGAGCAAGTTCCATGACCGTACCACGACGGCCCATCATGCGACCGGCACAATAGCGTACGGCCGATTCGGCATAAGCGCGGTCGTCAATCAGTTGCACGCGAATCAGCCGTTCGATGACCTCGTCCACAATCGCCTCGCCATAGCCTTTGCTGAGCAATCGTTCGCGTAACGCGCCGGATGCACGTGGGGCCGCGTCCAGCAAACGCAATGCAGCCTCGCGGCAAGCGTCCAAATCATTGGGATCTTCGACAACGGCAGCGTCTCTCCCCCGTCGAGAAAAACGTCCCGGCGGTTTCGACTGAACATGCTGCTCGGCAATGGGCATGTCTTGCGACGCAACAGGATTGCGCCGCAAGAATGCTTCGGCACTAATCATGTTCAGGCCTTAGCTGTGCCGGCCTTGGCACGGGTCGTTTTGGCAGCAGGCGCCGCTGCGGCCTTGCTGTCCTTGGCCACGTCGGCAGCGGCGGCCTCGCTGACGGCGGCCGCTGCTGCGGCTTCGCCATCTTCCGCGAACTGGTCGGCGGAACCGATCAGACCGAACTCGGCCTTGACCTTGTTCTCAATCTCCTCGGTGATGGCCGGGTTGTCCTTAAGGAACTGACGGACCTTCTCTCGTCCCTGACCGAGCTGATCACCCTCATAGGTGAACCACGAACCGGACTTCTTGACCACGCCAACCTGCTGGGCCATGTCGATCACCGAGCCCTCACGGGAAATGCCTTCACCGTAGAGCATGTCGAATTCGGCGGACTTGAAAGGCGGGGCCATCTTGTTCTTGACCACCTTGACGCGCGTGCGGTTGCCCACCGCTTCGTCGCCGTTCTTCAGGGTTTGAATACGACGAATGTCGAGACGCACGGAGGCATAGAACTTCAGGGCCTTGCCGCCGGTGGTGGTTTCGGGATTGCCGAAGAACACGCCGATCTTTTCACGCAGCTGGTTGATGAAGATGGCGGTGGTGCCGGCCTGAGCCAACGCGCCGGTCATCTTGCGCAGCGCCTGACTCATGAGTCGGGCCTGCAAACCAACATGGCTGTCTCCCATTTCGCCTTCGATTTCGCCTTCGGCACTAGGGCGGCGACCGAGTCGATGACGATGACGTCAAGTGCACCGGAGCGAATCAGCATGTCGGCGATTTCGAGGGCCTGCTCGCCGTTATCCGGCTGGGAGACGATGAGTGAGTCGGTGTCCACGCCGAGCTTGCGGGCGTAGGCCGGGTCGAGTGCGTGTTCGGCATCGATGTAGGCCGCCACGCCGCCCTTCTTCTGGGCATTGGCCACCACATGCAATGCGAGCGTGGTCTTACCGGATGATTCGGGGCCGTAGATCTCCACGATGCGGCCCTTGGGTAGGCCGCCGATGCCGAGCGCCATATCGAGAGCCAACGAACCGGTGGGAATCACCTCGACGTTCTGCTCGGGCTGGTCGCCCAGTCGCATTGCGGAACCTTTGCCAAAACTCTTCTCGACCTGCGCCAGCGCGGTGTCCAGCGCCGCCTTGCGCTTGGGATCGAGCTCGTGCTTGTCCTCGGCTGCCGGGTCCTTGGCCGGCTTGGTCTCAAGTGCCATGATCTTCTCCTTGTCGAAGTCGTGTGCGAATCGGATGCCTCCACCGTATGACGGACATGCCATGTGAGGCAATCCAAACCAACCATTGTGGTTCCAGCTTGCCCGAGCTTGGCCACCTGGCCTCCTTAAACCCTACTGCGGTAAGGATTATGGCAGATGGCAAGCACCCTGTGCACACGTATGCGGCTTCTTGTCACTGTGGATAACTATAACCACACACACGAACATTTGTTCGAATTTGGCGTGCAACACGCCGAAATCGCCAATTTCACGATTCAGCGACTCCGTAATCCCGCAGTGTCAGACGGCGGGCATGGGCGGCGCGTTATGATCGTGGCCCCAACGCTTGGAGTCCGGAACCTCCATTTGGTCGCAGAGCACATTCCAGACCACGCGTGGCTCCTCCCCCGCGTCCAGCGCCTCGACCACGGTCATATTCGCCAGTTTGGGCATCCGTTGATCACGCGACAGCGAACGACCGTAGGTCCGACCGAACACCTCTTCAAGTAATTCCCAGAATTCCCGTTCACGCATACACGCCAGTGTGCCACCAACCGCAGGACAGCAAAAACCCGCATCGCCACAAGCGATACGGGTTCACAGCTAGACATAGATTACGGGACGCGGCTTCACACCGCCAACCGATCAGCCCTCGACCGAGTCGAGATAATCAGCCACCATGCGCAGCATGCGCGAAGTGGAGACTCCGAGCGCATCGGCGATGGAGCTCAGCAGTTCGGAGCTGGCTTCCTTCTGTCCACGTTCGACTTCGGAAAGGTAGCCTAGCGAAACGCCTGCCTTCTCGGAGACTTCACGCAACGTGCGGCGATCGCGCGTGCGCAGCTCGCGCAGCACATGACCGATAGCACCACGCAGCGAAAACTCGCGAGGCTCCTCCTCAGCCACCACGGGCTCGGCGGCGGCAGTCGGCTTGTACGACGGCGAATCCTCATCCCACATACGTTCACGAACGGCTTGACGCTGATCCTTGGCCTTCTTGGCGGCCTGTGCCTTGAGCACCTGCTGCTGGGCGAACATCACCGCACGGCGCTGGGCCGGAGTCAGTTCACGCATACGGGCGACACCCGGCTGCACAGCCATCGGCTTCTTGGCGGCCACATCCATCTGTTCGTTCACTCGGGTCATCGTTTCCATCGCCATCGCCCCTTCCCAGGTCGGTTCAGTGTTTCCACTATGTACAACACGACAACCCAACGGTTTTATTCCTTAAAACTTGCTGTGAATAGACTCAAGTTTTGCAGAACGTGGAATACGGTGAGGCGACGAATCTCTTCGCGCATGCCATCAAGATGGAGTTCGACGGCTTTGAGCACTTCGGCATGGTCCGGGGTGAGGCTTGCGGGGATGCGCAGGCCCACATACACCAGTCCGGCCGGCTTGTCACCGTCCGGACCGGGGCCGGCCACACCGGTGGTGGAAAGGCCGATGATTCGGTCGCCGTATTCCGGCTGGCTGTATAGGCGAGCGGTACCGATGGCCATCTGCCGGGCGACTTCGGGGTGTACGGCACCTTCTCGATCCAATAGGGCCTTGTCCACGTGCAGGATCGAGGCCTTGGCATTGATGTCGTAGGTGACAGCGGAGCCCAACAACACGTTGGAGGCGCCGGGAATACGCACGAACGCATCGGCAAGCAGGCCACCGGTCAGGGATTCAGCGCAGGCGATTTTCGTATTGTTCGCCTCGCAAATCTTGAGGATGCCGGCCGCGAGACTGTCGCACAATTCCCGCATTGGAATATCCGTCACTTCCGCTTCGGGGCGACGAACGTGTTATACAGGTACACGGCACCCGAGTAGAGGCACAGGACCAATGCCACGTAGATGATGGCGTAGGTCAGGAAGTAGTAAGCGGTCATCCAGAACGGCGTGGCTTGTCCGTTACCCAGAGACCAGAACGGCAGCAGCAGCATGGACAGACCCACGCACTGGAATACGGTCTTGAGCTTGCCGGGCCATGCGGCGGCGATGACTTTGCCGCCCGGACGCTCCATAACGAAGAAACGCATAACGGTGATACCAATTTCGCGAATCAGGAACAGGATGGTTACCCACCAGCCGAGCTCGCCGAACGCGGAGCATACAATCATTGCGCCGCAAGTCAGCAGCTTATCCGCGATCGGATCCATGAGCTTGCCCATTTCGGTGACCTGATTGTATTTGCGGGCCATCCAACCGTCGATTTTATCGGTGGACGCGGCGATGATGAACAGCACCGCGGCGACCCAGCGCATGGTCAGGTTGTTCTCACCCCAGGCACCGGCGAGAATGTCGAGTGTCAGGAAAATCACCACGAGTACGATGCGCGAGTAGGTGACCAGGTTCGGCGGCGCGTTCCATCCGTCGAACAGCGATGATTTGGGCGATGACTGCTTGTCCATTGTGTTCTCATCCATAGTGTTCACGTTACCCCCACACTTCTACCTTGAGTGAGTATTGGCTGGATATTGACTGCTATTATTCGGGAATCAGGTTGCGTGCTGATGGCCGCGTGGCCGCGCTTCTCTCTCCGCCCCTTCGGGGCACCTCCCTCATCAGAGGAAGGTCGATGGGTGAATTATTCGCCGAGTTCGGGCTGTTGCGGGGCGGTGGCTTCGAGCGAGCTGGTTTCGCCTCGGATGAAGGCGAGCACCTGCGGCAGGTCCTGCGGCTGGACGAGCACTTCGCGGGCCTTCGAGCCTTCGGACGGCCCGACCACGCCACGCGATTCGAGCAGGTCCATGAGTCGGCCGGCCTTGGCGAAGCCGACCCTGAGCTTGCGCTGCAGCATCGAGGTGGAGCCGAATTGGCTGGTGACCACGAGTTCGGCGGCCTGCAGCAGCACGTCCATGTCGTCGCCGATCTCCTCGTCGGGCTCCATGTTGTCTTTCTTTTCGGCTTCCTTGGCCATCTGTTCGATGTCTTCGCGGTATTTCGGCTTGCGCTGGGTGCGCACGAACTCCACGGCCTTGCGAATCTCGGATTCGGACACCCACGAGCCCTGCACACGAATCGGCTTGGCGGAACCCATCGGCAGGAACAACGCATCGCCCTGACCAATCAGGGTCTCGGCACCGACCGTGTCAAGAATGACTCGCGAATCGGTGGCGGATGAGGTGGCGAACGCCAGTCGGGATGGAATGTTGGCCTTGATCAGACCGGTGACCACGTCCACGGACGGACGCTGGGTGGCGAGCACCAGATGCACACCGGCGGCTCGTGCCAGCTGGGTGATGCGCTGGATGGAGCTTTCCACATCGTTCTTGGCCACCATCATAAGGTCGGCCATCTCGTCGACCACCACGAGGATGTACGGATAGGGGGCCACCTTGCGCTGGGAGCCGGCGGGCGCATGTACCTTGCCGGCGCGCACGGCCTCGTTGAAGTCCTTGACGTGGCGGAATCCGAAGAATTCGAGGTCGGAGTAGCGTGCATCCATCTCTTTGACCACCCATTCGAGGGCCTGTGCGGCTTTCTTCGGATCGGTGATGATCGGGGTCAGCAGGTGCGGGATGCCTGCGTAGGCGGACAGTTCCACGCGCTTGGGATCCACCATGATCAGACGCACCTGTTCGGGCGTGGCACGCATGATGATCGAAGTGAGCATCGAGTTGATAAAACTCGACTTACCGGAACCGGTGGCACCTGCCACCAGCAGGTGCGGCATCTTGGTCAGGTCGGCGGTCACGAAGTGGCCTTCGACGTCCTTGCCGATGCCGGAGAGCATCGGGTTCGGGTCGCCCACGGCCTTGTCGGAGCGCAGTACGTCGCCCAAGTGCACGATTTCGCGATCCTCGTTCGGGATTTCGATGCCGATGGCGGACTTGCCGGGAATCGGTGAAAGGATACGCACATCCGAACTGGCCACCGCGTAGGCGATGTTGCGCTGCAGGTTGGTGACTTTCTCCACCTTGACGCCGGGGCCAAGCTCGACCTCATATTGGGTGACCGAAGGGCCACGCAGGAAGCCGACGACTTTGGCATCCACGTTGAACTGTTCGAAGGTGGAAGTCAGCGCCCGGATCACGCGATCGTTGGCCGGGGTGCGCATCGCATGGGGCTGGCCTTTGGTCAGCAGGTTCAGGTCGGGCAACTGATACGGCCTATTGGCGTCGTCGTCTGTATCGTTGCCGGCGGTGGCATTCGGCTGGCCGCCCGTATTGGGCACGCCCTGGCCGACTCCGCTGCCGTCCGCATCGGCACCCGCGTAGGCTCCGGTCGCGGCTGCCGCGGCCGCGGCACCGGCGGCTCCGGCCGCTCCCATCGCACCGGCTGCCCTGCGAGCGCGACAGTACCGCCTGGGCGGCACTGGGTGCCCACGGGTCGTCTACCGCTCCCCCACCGGGCATGGCGACGGTCTGGCCACTGGTGATGACGCGGGTTCGGGAAGCGTCGCCATCATCTGCATCGGCAGCAGGCGCAGGGCTGGATAGGTGCGGACGGCCGTCGTACGAAGACGATGCAATGGTTCGCGCACCGATAATCTCGCCGGTCATCGGATCGACCACCGGGGTTTCGGCGGTGGCACCATGCTGGCTGGCGGCACGGTCGAATGGATCGTCGGCAGCATACTTGTCAAGAGTTTTGTCGTCTTCGGTCTTGGATTTGCGGCCGAACAGTCGTGCGAACAGGCTGGGCCGCGCATCGCCGGCCTGATCGTTGTCGCTTCCGTCATCGTCGCCGTCATGCGAGGGAACACCGTCGGCAAAGGCGAGAGTGGTATCTCCCACACGGACCTCGTTGGGGAACTGGCTGGCGCTCCCATCCGTCTCCTGGCCCATCGGCACATACGGTTTGCGTTGGATTTTAGCGGCGATTTTGCGCGCATCCTCCGGCAAATCGGTGACGTGGGTGCCGGTAATCATCAGCAAGGAGAACAGGCCGACGACCACGAAAATGATGATGGCGAACACGTTGGAAAGGCCCCAGGCGAGCGGTGAGCCGAGGAAGAAGCCGAACAGGCCGCCGGCGGATTGCAGAATCGTGATGTCGAATCCGGTGTGGTCGGCGGCGATCGCCACGTCGATGATCGAACAAATCGACCACATGAGCAGCACCCAACCGGTGACCACACGCGGGTTATTGGACCCTTTACCGGAATTGCGCATGAGTCGGAAGGCCACGGCGGCGAGCAACACCGGCAGCACGACGCTCATCAGACCAAGCACACCGGCCGCGATGGCGTGAAGCAGCTGGCCGAATGGACCGCTGACGCGGAACCATTCGGACGCGCAGAACAGTACGGCGAGCACGAGCAGCAGGAAGCACAAACCGTCACGACGGTAGGCTGGATCGTATTCGCCGACGCCGGTGACGGCGCGTACGCCGGAGCCGAACGCGCGCGGAATCGCGAGCAGGATCTTCTTCCACAACGGCTCAGGTTCGAGGTCAAGCTCGGGCTGGACCTTGGTTTCGCCATCATGGGTAGACCCGTTGTCTTTGGATTTACGGGGTTTGGTGCTGTTGGAGGATGCTGTTCGTGCCATATCGGGTCTGATTCTACTAGTACGGGGGTGCATGGTTGGTGACGACACCGTGACGATATGGTCGATTGACGAATCCCGACAGCCGATTCGCCGCGTTCGTCTGAGTCGATTCCCCGCTGGGGCGCGAATATGCCTTATCATGGGTTGCATGACACCCGCAGAGCGTGCGAGCGCAGTCGCATTTGCACTCAAGAACTGCGCACTGGAAGCGATGACGCCGGGCGAGGCAACGATGCGCGCCGCGGCTGCCTACGAACGCGGCTTGAAGCCCGTGACCCATCTCATCGACGTGGCGGACGAACAGACTGCCATGCGTCTGCGCGCCGCCGCCGACCCTGCCGGAAAGGATCGTCTGGCTGCCGGCAGTCTGGATGATCATGCCACGGATCGGGCGGATGCGGTGTTCGCACGTACCGTGTTGTTGGCGGAACGTCGATGGAATCCGTCTGGCGACTTGGATGAGCTGACCGCCATTCATAAGGGGCTGTTCGAAGGCGTGTTTGAGGATGCGGGCAAGTTGCGTACCTCAAACACCACACGCGAGGTGACGAACGACCGGGCTCGAGCCGCGAATCCTGAGGCGTTCTTCCCGGCTGGGCTCATTGAGACCGGCGCGCACAACATCGCGATGGAGTTGGCGGACAAGCGCAACCTGCATGCGTTGGATCGCGACGTGTTCGTTCACGCGTTCGCTTCTATTTATGATGAGCTCGGTTATCTGCATCCGTTCCGTGGCGGCAATGCGATGGTGCTGCGTATATTCGGTTCACGCTTGGCGCATGACGCCGGCTGGGATCTCGACTGGGGCTCAGTGACGCGCGAGGAGTATCGCTCCGCCAAGCACTCGGCATATCGGGGCGACACGTCTGCACTGGAGACGATGTTCGACGCGATACTACGCCCGGCGAATCCGACGCGTGTGTTCTTGATCGCCGCTGGAATCAGGGGCCTGCACACTGATTGCGGGTGATTGCATCGGCCTTTGGCTGATTCCTACGCCGTGATATCGCCCAGATGATGCTGGGTGTATTCGTCGGCTCGGGCGTCGATCGGGTCGTAGTCGCCGGCGTCGGCGTGCGCGATAATGGCCATCGCGTTGTCGACCAGTTTCGGGTTCAGGGCCTGCAGCCAGTGGATGCGCGGGTCACGGCCGAACCATCCCATCTGTTTGCGGGCGAGTCGCTTGGTTTTCTGTGCGATGTCCGCGAAGGCGTCGTTCACATCCCAGATGCCGTCCAGCAGGTCGATGATCTGCTGATAGCCGAGCGCACGTACGGCGGTGGCACCCAGATGCGGGCGCAACCGTTCGACTTCTTCGATGAACCCATCGTCATACATCTGCTTGGTGCGCAAATCGATGCGATGGTCCAAATCCGGGCGGTCCAGGTCGAGTCCGATCTGCACGGACGGAATCACGTACCGGTAGCGCGGCAGACTGGCCGAATACGGTTTGCCGGTAAGCTCGATGACCTCCAGCGCACGGATGGTGCGGCGTGGATTGCGTGGGTCCATGCGCGCGGCGGCCTCGGGGTCTTTGGCCCGCAACTCGTCGAACAAAGCACCGGCACCCTCGGTTTTCTCGCGTTCCTCAAGACGTGTGCGCACGTCGGGATCGGTGCCGGGGAAGGTGATGTCATCGATGGCCGCTCTGGCGTACAAGCCGGAGCCGCCGACGAGAATCGGCCGGATGCCACGTGATTGCAGGTCGGCGATGGTCTCGCGCGCAAGCTGCTGGAATCGGGCCACGCTCATCGTGTCTTCGGGGTCGATGATGTCGATGAGATGGTGCGGCACGGCCGCCTGTTCCTCGGCGGTGGGTTTGGCGGTGCCGATATCCATGCCACGGTACATCTGGTAGCGTCCGCGTTCACGATTTCGGCCCGCTCCCCCGCTTCGGCCAGACGCCGGGCGATGGCGATGCCCAACCCCGTCTTGCCGGACGCGGTGGGACCGACGATGGAGACGACTCGTTGCGTCATATACGCCCCTCAGTGCCGCACGGAATAGGTCTGGCCGGCGGCCACGTCGGGGTCGGCAAGCAGATTATGGCGGCCGGCGTGTGTGACGGTGGCCGTGACGAAATCGCCGATTTCAGGTACCGGTTCGCCTTCAGGCACGCCGATGTGCACCAGCACGCCGGTTTTCTCGCGGCCGGTGACACGGTGGGTGTCGGTGTCCTTCTTGCCGAGTTTGCCGGTGATCATCACTTCGACGTCGCGGCCCTCGAATGTGGCGAGGTTCTCTTCGGTGATCTGCTCCTGCAACGCCACCAGACGGTCGAACCGGTCCTGCACCACGTCGCGCGGAATCTGTTCCATTGCGGCGGCGGCGTGCCGGGGCGTGGCGAGTAGATGAACGTGAACGCCGAGGAGAAGCGCGCCTGGCGCACCACGTCCATGGTCTGCTGGAAGTCCTCTTCGGTTTCGCCGGGGAAGCGACGATGATGTCGGTGGAGATCTGCGCGTCGGGCATGGCGGCGCGGATGCGGCCCAGTATGTCGAGGAACTTGGCGGAGCGGTAGGAGCGGCGCATCGCGCGCAGGATGCGGTCGGAGCCGGACTGCAGCGGGAAGTGCAGCTGGTGCATGATGTTCGGCGTTTCGGCCATCGCGGCGATGACGTCGTCGGTGAAGGCGGCCGGGTGCGGCGAGGTGAAGCGCACGCGTTCGAGACCGTCGATGGTGCCGCAGGCGCGCAACAGCTTGCTGAAAGCGTATCGATCGCCAATACCATAACCGAACGAATTCACGTTCTGGCCGAGAAGCGTAACCTCCTTGGCACCATCGGCCACACATTGGCGAATCTCATCAAGAATGTCACCGGGGCGGCGGTCCTTTTCCTTGCCTCGCGTGGTGGGCACAATACAGAACGTGCAGGTGTTATTGCAGCCCACGGAAATCGCCACCCACGAGCTGATGCGGGAGGCGCGGGCGGCGGGAAGCTGGCTCGGGAACTGCCGCAATTGTTCAGTGACCTGGACCTGCGCCTTGCCGGTCGCACGATTCTGATCCAACAGCTTGGGCAGATCTTCGATGTTCTTGGTACCGAACACCGCGGAAACCCATGGCGCAGTATCCGCGATCTTCTTGCGGTCAAGCTGGGCCATGCAGCCGCCAACGGCGATCTGCAGGTTCGGCCGAACCAGTTTGACGCGATTGAATCGGCCAATGGTGCCATACATGCGTTCGGCTGCGTTCTCGCGTACCGCACAGGTATTGAGCACCAGCAAATCGAGGTCATTGTCATTGATCTGGTCCTCGGTTGCAGGCACGTAGCCATTGGCCTCCAGCACGCCGGCGATGCGCTCGGAATCGTGCACGTTCATCTGGCAGCCGAGCGTATGGATATGGAACACGCCCTTGCCGCGTTTCCCCAGCAAACCATCGGTTCCATCGGCTGCAATCGAGGCGCGCTCCGCCTCGGTCATCATGTCTTCATTCATAACGACCGATTCTATCGACGGGGTTCGTCATGCTCCGGTCACGTATGCCATTGGTTGTCACGATGTCAAATTATGGGTTCTTGGAAAGATTCCCCGCGAACGTCCAGATTGGCTGGAATCCGCCGAGTATATTGGTGGACGTGATACTTGACCGACATAGCCGACTCAAAACCTCCGATCTGCAAGCCCGTCTCAAAGCGTTGGATCTTCCGGGAGGCACCTTCACTCCCGAACAGGTCGTTGAATTCGTTGACCTCATGCAGGTGTATGAAGGCGCGATGTACGAGATCAGCACCAAACTGGAGATTCTCGACGACGAGTTCCAGGTGCGGTTCAGCCATGACCCGATACATCATATGGAACGCCGTCTGAAGTCGGTGAGCTCGATCATCGGCAAACTGGAGCGCAAGGGTCTGCCGATCGGCGTCAATTCGATTAAGGACAATCTGTTCGATGTGGCCGGCATCCGCGTGATCTGTAATTACCGCGACGACGTGTATTCCGTGTCCAACTATCTGTCGTCGCAGTCCGATATTCAGGTGCTGCGCGTCAAGGATTACATCAAGAACCCGAAACAGAACGGGTATCGTTCATTGCACGTAATCTACGCGGTGCCCGTGTTCCTCTCCTCGGGCGCGCATTACACGCCGGTGGAGGTGCAGTTCCGCACCATCGCCATGGATTATTGGGCGTCGCTGGAGCATGCGCTGCGCTACAAGACCGATTTGCCGGACAACAAGCTCGCCGAGCATTCCCAGACGCTGCTCGACTGCGCGCGCTCATTGCAGAACATCGAGGTACAGATGCAGAACATCCACCGCGACATCAACGGCGCGCCGCAAGTGGGCGAAGCGCCTAAGACCTCGGACTGAGGTGCTATGGAATCGGCCTGCGGCCGATTCATTCACCGTTGCGGCCACTTCGGCAGCCTGGCCGGCGCTTGGGCCAGTAGGGTGCCGAGGAAGATGAGGGCGCAGCCGAGGTAGCCGCGCGGGGTCATCACTTCACCGAGAAGCAACGCACCGCCTACCGCCGAGAAGAACGATTCGAGGCTCATCAGCAGGCTGGCTCGCGTCGGTGGCACCCATTGCTGGCCGACCACCTGCAAGGTGTACGCGATGCCCACCGAGCCGATGCCGGCGTACAGAATCGGAATCCAGGAATGAGCAGCGCCGGCCCAGTCGACCGAGCCTTCGATCAGCGAACCCGCCCAGCTCAGCACGGCGGTGGTGCAGAACTGGCCGAATGAAAGCTTGATGGCGTCCACGGTGCCGCCCAAAGTATCGATCACCAGAATATGCACGGCGAACAGCACGGCCGTGAACACGAGCAGGATATCCGCCAGGCCGATCGAACCGAAACCATCGGTGATGCACAGCAGATAGAAGCCGGCGATGGACAGCGCCACGGCCACGAACACCAGCATGCCGATGCGCCGGCGCAGGAACACGAAGGCCAGCAACGGCACCATCACGATGTACATGGCGGTCAGGAATCCCGCACGGCCGGCCGATTTGCCGTACAGAATGCCATACTGCTGCAGGGTGCTGGCGGTGAACAGCACGATGCCGCAGATCACGGAAATGACCACCGGGTTGGCGAGCAATCGCGCCACGGCCGAATCGGGCTTGTTCGCATTCAGCTTGGCACCGGTGATGGTAACGACGTCGGATGCACCGTTCGATGCGGCATCTGTGGAGACGGCCACGGATGCCTCGGTCCCAACGACATCGGCCCCGGCTGTATCGCCCTTATCCGCGCTCCCCCGGCCACGCATCCACAGCAGAATCGGCACCAAAGACAGTGCTCCCAGCGTGAAGCGCGCGGCGTTGAAGAACATCGGCGACATCGAATCCATGCCCTGGACCTGCGCCACGAACGCAAAACCCCAGATCAGCGCGGTCAACAACAGGCTCAGCATGCCTACGAGTTCTTGTCTTTTCACGGGGAGCCAGCCTAACGTGCGAATGTGACAGACATGAAAAAGCCCGGCCACAATGTGGTCGGGCTGTGACGTTTGACGGGCAGGCTACATGCCGCTCGCCAATCGGCTGTCGAGGCTAGTCCCTGTTGCCGAGCAGCTGCAGGATGTACAGGAACATGTTCACGAAGTCGAGGTACAGGTTCAGGGCGCACAGGATGGAGATCTTCTTGACCATTTCCGGGCCCTGGGCCTCGTATTCGGTCAGCAGCGCGCGCGTGGACTGCGCGTCGTAGATGGTCATGCCGGCGAACAGGATCAGGCCGATGGCGCAGACGATCTTGGTCATGCCGTCGACCTGCACGAAGGCGAGCACGATCTGCGAGATGATGAGCACAATCAGGCCGATCATCAGGATCGGGCCGGCCTTGAGCATGTTGAACTTGGTAGTCATGCCGAACATGGTCAGCGCAAAGAAGAACGCGGCGGTGACACCGAGTGCCACGCCGATCGAGCCGAGGTCGTAGACCATGAAGATCGAGCTCAAGGTGAAGCCCATCAATGCGGCGTACACATAGAACATGACGCGCGCGGTGGCCGACTTCATCTTGGTGACGCGCATGCCGAGCACCACGGCCAGGGCAATCTGCACCACGCACAGGCCGATGAGGCCCACCATGCCGGTGGCCATGAGGAAGCTGTAGTAGGCTCCGGTGATCTGGCCGAGCACGGCGACCACGGCGGTGACGAGGATGCCGATGGTCATCTCGCCGTACACCTTGGTCACTGAGACTCGGCGGGCTTCCTCATAGTTGTAGGTCATCGTCGTGTTGATGGTGGCCGCACCCGCACCGGCACCAGTACCCTGCGGCACGTATTGGTAGGTGGGAGCGCCCTGCGGCTGGGCATAGTAGTTCTGGCCGTAACCGGACTGTGCGTATTGCTGGCCATATCCAGACTGTTGGGCGGCGTTGTAATCAGGCGTGTTGTATTGCGGGTTGTATTGCCCGTTGTTCTGGGGCTGCTGACCGAATGTCATAATCGCTCCTTTAGCGTTTGTTCCAGTACCAATCTTAGAGGAACAAAGCTGAACATTCCATGAATATGATCGATCGGCTCGTTCTGCTCATCTCAAAGCGTAACGGGCGTTTCCACCATGCGCGTGGCATGCACTTGAGATTCGATTGACATTCGATCGCAGCTTGGACCGCCGCGCGATTCACTGCAACGTGAAGGTATGCGTCACCTTGGTGTCTTGATCCGTTGATAGGAACGCAGTGACATCCACCGTAATCGGCGAATCGTCTTGCAGCACATAGCCCAACACCGAAATCGCCTCCCGCATGTTTATCTCGGAGCGTACGGCCAAGGCGCATCTCTCCTCCGCGGCGGACAAGCTCAATATGGGCCGCGTACAGATGGCGAGGCTGGTGGAGCGGGCCGATTTGCCGGCGCGACTGTAACACGTCGGGTTATCGAGCCATATCAGTCATAATGGAGAACATGAGTGAAGCGATTATTCGAACGTTACGTAAAGACGATTATCCGGCGCTGATCGACCTGGTGCGCCGCACTTGGTACGCCGAATATGATGAGCGGACCGGCTTGCTGGCAGCCGAGGCCGATTGGGAGAACTGTCTGGCACGTGTGACCACGGCCTTTGTCGCGGAGCTGGAAGATAAACCCGTCGCATTGATTGTGGGGCGTATCGACGAGCTCGACCATCGCAGCCCGCTGAACATGCACCGGCGTCATTCGTTGCGCAAGCTATTGCAACTGGCGTTTGCCCACGACGGCATGGCAGCTGCGAGCGAGATTCTCGGGACTCTTCATGTCGATAGGCAACTGCGTAAGCAGGCGGCGAACATTGGCCATGAGTATTCGGCTGAAGTGGTGCTGTTCGTACTTGATCCGGCGGCGCGCGGCCACGGGCTGGGCCGGCGCATGTTCGAGACGCTGATGGACGCGTTCCGCCTGGCCGGCGTGCGCGACTACTTCCTGTTCACGGACACCACATGCGATGTCGGGTTCTATGTGCATCGCGGCCTGACGCAGGTGTGCGAGCAGTCACTGCCCGCATCCGTGCCGGGAGAAAACCCGTCTTCGTTCTACTTGTATGAGGGGTCGGTGCCCGAGCCGGCGTGATGTGCCCGCCGTCGGGCAAACACTGGTAGGCTTGAGCACAAGTTGGTATGCCGGCATACCGTCCACAGGCCGGCGACGAAGGGGCTGACATGGCAATCAGTGCGAAGGAACTACCACTCGGGAAAGTGTTCACCCCGGATTTCCGGTTCACGATCCCCTCATTCCAGCGGGCCTACATCTGGAAGGCCGAGAACATCCTGCAACTGGTAAGCGACTTGGATGACGCCTGCAAGTCGCCCGGTACTCCGTACTTCCTCGGCTCGCTGATTCTGGTGCGCGAGGGCGATAACCGTTATGACGTGATCGACGGGCAGCAGCGGCTGGTATCCCTGTCGATCATCATCGCCGTGTTGCGCGATCTGGAGCGCGACCCGGATCTCATGCGCCAACTCGACGCGCTGCTGGTGGAGCCCGGCGACAAGCTGCGCGGCATCGTCACCGAGCCTCGCCTCACGTTGCGCGAGCGCGACGCGGCGTTCTTCCGCGAACACGTGCAGGAGGACAACCTCGAATCCGTGTTCGACATGAACGACGATGATCTGGCGACCGCTGCGCAACGCAATATCGTCGCCAACATCCGCAAGACGTACGACGAGATCTCCAATTGGTCGGCATCCGAACGCCAGCAATTCGCGCAGTATCTGGTCAACGAGGTGACGCTCGTCATCGTGACCACCGACGATCTCGACGGCGCGCATCGCATCTTCGACGTGATGAACATGCGCGGCCTGCCGCTCACCTCGTCCGACGTGTTCAAGGCGCGCGCCACGGCCGGCCTGTCGACCGCCGAACTTGACGTGTACGCCGCCCGTTGGGATGACATCATTGACCCGCTTGGCGACGATCCGCATGACTGTGAGGAATTCTTCGCCTATCTGCATCTCGTGCTCACGCACAAGCCGGCCACCGACAAGCTCATCGAGGATTTCCTGGCCGACGTGCTGCAACCGTACATCGACAAAGGCACGGTGCCCACGTTCATCAACCAGGTGCTGGCACCCTACGCGATGGCGTGGCGGATCATCGCGCGCCCCAGCGATACCGTACTGCCCGCCGAGGTGCGTAGCCGGCTTGAGGGATTGAACGATTACCACAGCCACGAGTGGAAGCCCGTGGCCATGTGGGCGTTGGTCAATTCGTATCGCGGGCTGGGCGACGCCGATTTGTCGCCGTTTGTGGTTCGTGCCTCGCGTATCGCCAGAACCACGGCCACGTTGGAATCGTTGGGTGCCCATGACGAGCGTCGGCTGCTGGAAATTCTGACCGCATTGGAACAGGTGACCGGCATCCGCACGCTGAATCGCGCTGGAACGTTGGAGCGGCGCGGTTATGCGAACGCCGCCATCCGTGATCTTGACAAGGGCTATTTGGTCCAGCGCGTGAACGGGTTGCATGTCTCGGACGGCGACCGTGAAAGCGCATTGGTCCGTTTGCATGGCGAGATGCAGGGTGACGGCGATTTGGTCCGTCTGCTGCTGATTCGCGCCAACGAGCAGAAGGCCGGCATGCAGTTGGATCGACCACGCCGGTTCAGTGCGCTGCCGATTATGCCGTTGGATATCGAACGGTCGAAATCGTTTGCGGACTGGCCGCAGGATCAGCATGATTTCTGGATGTACCGACTCGGCAATATGGCGCTGGTGCAGGGCCCTGAGGATCAGTTGGACAGGTTGAGTGAATATCCGGCACGTCGCGACCGCATGCTGTTGCGCGCGGATTCACGCCGTTTCCCGCTGACCAATCAGTTGAAGGATTTCGCTGACTGCACACCTGCCCTGCTGGAAGCGCGGCAGGAAGAGTCGGTCCGACTCATCGTGGAATACTGGGGCATCCGGTATGACAAGGACGCCCGTGATCTGACCAAGCAGAATGTCGATGAGTTGTCGAAGACTTCTCCACGGCCGTCTCATAGTTCGCGGCGCGTCACGATCCGGCAGGTGATTGACGCGGGTCTGCTGGTGCCGGGCGAGCGCCTGGTGTGGGAGCGGCCGCGCAAGGGCGAGCGCTGGTTCGCCACGGTCACCGAAAACGGTCGTCTCCGTCTGGATGACGGCTCCGAATATCCGACTCCGACCGCCGCGGCCCGTGCCGCCGCCGGAGGACGTCGCGGCGGCGGTCTGGACGTGTGGAAGCGCACGCGCAACGGTCAGAAGCTCAGCGACATCTGGAAGCAGTTCCGTCTACAGGCGCAGTAGGCTACAGTAGCCGGCATATCATTGGTGGCTCCCCTCCGTGAGGGGAGCCACACGCTCATTTATTCCAGTGCCGCCACGATTTCAGCCGGTGTTTTGCAATATTCGGGAAAATGACTGATTAATTCGGCATCCGATGTGACCACACAGTTGGCACCGGATTGTTGCGCGGCAACGATGATCAGATCATCTTCAAAATCCCGATGCCGTTTTTGCAGGGAAAAAGCCTTATCACATGTCGACTCATCGACAGCGACAATGTCACACATCTCCTTCACCTGCTCGATACAACGCCATGGCACCCGTGACGACAGAAAGCCGCGAGTGAAATTCTCCACTTCCGATTCATTCGGTTTGAATTCCCTACGAATCGCCGATGATGATAGGTATGCGATATCCTTCAGCGACAATGACGCGCACAACAACGTAACGTTGTTCTTCGCGCCAAGTTCCATCACCGCTTCCGCCATCTTGGCGTGATCATCGCAATGGAGCAAATAGTCCAACAGTACATTGGTATCAAGCAAAATACGCTGCATAGAAACGTCGGTCATCAATCGGCCCTCTTCATGTTGTAATACGCATCAAGTTGCTCGTCGTACATTTTGTCGCGGAACTGCTTGTAGGTAAGGCCTTCCATGAGGTCGGTGTCTTCTGAGATCAGTCCGGCCTTGACCAGTTCCTTGTGCACGTATCCGGCACCTTCTCGAATCAGTTTCAGCTTGCGCTGCTTTTCCTCCTCGCGGGCTTGCTCTTCGGCGGTCGTTTCCAATGCCGGCACTTCCTTGCGGTCGGCGATGTATAACCACAGCGACCGGATTACGTCACTCACCGATACGCCTTTGCCCTTGAGGACTTCTTCGACCTCGTTCTTCAGTTTCGCATCAATGCGAACGTTCATTTGGACCATGGTCATGGCAACCTCCATTTCGAAGATGCTATACAGTATAGCATTCTGGCATGCGTGGAAAAGGCCGGTATCCGTTGGCGGATACCGGCCTTGCTCCCCTCAGTCAGCTTCGCTGACAGCTCCCCTCAAGAGAGGGGAGCCAAGGAGGCGGTTACTTCATGAGGTTGCGAAGCACGTACTGGAGGATGCCGCCGTTACGGTAGTAGTCGGCCTCACCGGGCGTGTCGATGCGGACCACCGCGTCGAACTCGGTCTTGGAGCCGTCCTCGTGGGTGGCGGTGACGTGGACCGTCTTGGGGGTCACGCCCTCGTTGAGCTTCTCGACGCCGGCGATATCGTAGGTCTCGGTGCCGTTGAGGCCCAGGGACTCATAGGATTCGCCTGCCGGGAACTGCAGCGGCAGCACGCCCATGCCGATCAGGTTGGAGCGGTGGATGCGCTCGAAGCTTTCGGTGATCACGGCCTTGACGCCGAGCATCACCGTGCCCTTGGCGGCCCAGTCGCGCGAGGAGCCGGTGCCGTATTCCTTGCCGGCGAGCACCACGAGCGGCACCTTGTTGTCGATGTAGTCGCGGGAGGCTTCGAAGATCGTGGTCGGCTTCTTGGCGAGGAAGTCGTAGGTGAAGCCGCCAGGCGTCACCTCCTCGCCCACGGAGGCGAGCAGCTGGTTGCGCAGACGGATGTTGCCGAACGTGCCGCGCACCATGATCTCGTGGTTGCCTCGGCGAGAACCGTAAGAGTTGAAGTTCTTCGGCTCCACGCCGCGCTCGGTCAGGTACTTGCCGGCCGGGCTGGAGGCCTTGAACGCGCCTGCCGGGGAGATGTGGTCGGTGGTGACCGAGTCGCCCAGGAGGGCCAGCACACGGGCGCCGCGGATATCGGCGACCGGGTCCGGCGTGGCCTTCATGCCGTCGAAGAAGGTCTGCTTGCGCACATAGGTGGACTTGTCGTTCCACGCGAACAGCTCGCCTTCCGGCACGTCGAGGCCCTTCCAGCGGTGGTCGCCGTCGAACACGGAGGCGTAGTCCTTGAGGAACATCTCGCGGCTCACGCTGCCGTCGACCACGGCGGCCACCTCGGAGTTGGTGGGCCAGATGTCCTTCAAGTACACGTCGTTGCCGTCCGCGTCGGTGCCGAGCGGCTGGGTCTCGAAGTCGAAGTCCATCGTGCCGGCGAGCGCATAGGCGATGACCAGCGGCGGGGAGGCCAGGTAGTTCATCTTGACGTCCGGGCTGATGCGGCCTCGAAGTTGCGGTTGCCGGAAAGCACGGCGGTGACGGTCAGGTCGTTGGCGTTGATCGCCTCGGAAATCTCGGGCAGCAGCGGGCCGGAGTTGCCGATGCAGGTGGCGCAGCCGAAGCCGACGAGCTGGTAGCCGAGTGCATCGAGGTCGTCCTGCAGCCCCGCGGCCTTGAGGTAGTCGGCCACGACCTGCGAGCCGGGAGCCAGCGAGGTCTTGACCCAAGGCTTGGGCTTAAGGCCCTTGGCATGTGCGTTGCGGGCGATCAGGCCGGCGGCGATCATCACGGACGGGTTGGAGGTGTTGGTGCATGAGGTGATCGAGGCGATGGCCACGTCGCCGTTTTCGATGTCGAAATCGCCACGGAAGTCGGTGGACACGGCCACCGGATCCTTGACGGTCTTCTCGGTCTCGTAGGCGGGGGCGGTCTTCTCGAACATGCTCTTGGCTTCGGACAGCAGAATGCGGTCCTGCGGGCGCTTCGGGCCAGCGATGGACGGCACCACGGTACCGAGGTCGAGTTCCTCGTATTCGGAGTACTGCGGTTCCACGTAATCCGGGTCGGAAGCGTCGCCCCACAGCTTGTTGGCCTTGGCGTAGGCTTCGACCAACGCGACCTGCTCTTCGGAGCGGCCGGTCAGGCGCAGGTAGTCGAGCGTGACATTGTCAATCGGGAAGATGCCGCAGGTGGAGCCGAACTCGGGGCCCATGTTGCCGATGGTGGCGCGGTTGGCCAGCGGCACGGAGGCGATGCCTTCGCCGTAGAATTCCACGAACTTACCGACCACGCCGTGCTTGCGGAGCATGTCGGTGATGGTCAGGACCACATCGGTGGCGGTAACGCCCTCCGGGATGGAGCCGGTGAGCTTGAAGCCGACCACGCGCGGCACGAGCATGGAGATCGGCTGGCCGAGCATGGCGGCCTCGGCTTCAATGCCGCCGACGCCCCAGCCGAGCACGCCCAGACCGTTTTCGGTGGTGGTGTGCGAGTCGGTGCCCACGCAGGAGTCGAGGTAGGCGAGCGTGTTGCCGTTGGCCTCGGCCTTGCTCATGACCACCTTGGCCAAGTATTCGATGTTGACCTGGTGGATAATGCCGGTTCCCGGCGGCACCACGCGGAAGTTCTTGAATGCCTGCTGACCCCAGCGCAGGAACTGGTAGCGTTCGCCGTTGCGCTGGTACTCGATGTCCATGTTTTGCTGGACCGCGTCGCGATGCCGTACTTGTCGATCTGCACAGAGTGGTCGATGACCATGTCGGACTGGACCTGCGGGTTGATGACCTCCGGGTCGCCGCCGAGGTCCTTGACCGCGTCACGCATGGTGGCGAGGTCCACGATGCAGGGCACGCCGGTGAAGTCCTGCATGATCACGCGGGACGGCGTGAACTGGATTTCGTGGCTGGGTTCGGCGTTCGGATCCCAGTCGAGCAGGGTCTTGACGTGCTCGTCGGTGATGTTGGCACCGTCGATGTTGCGCACCAGATTCTCGACCAGTACCTTCAGCGAGTACGGCAGATGATCGATGCCGTCGAGATTGGCGATGTTGTAGTAATCGAAGTCCTTGCCGGCTGCCTTGAGGGTAGCCAGCTGGTCGTCGCGTAAGGACATGCTTCCTCCGAAATCATGAATCGGCTTATGATGCCGCTGATTATCCGCTACACATGGTACGGGCACGTTACCGAGGCTCTGGCGTGTCGGCTTGAAGTATGAGACAATCGCGCCGCCGTCTCAATGCCGACGCGAGAGCTTGCCCGTCAGTCCGCGCACGAGCGGCGCCAGCCACAGGCACAGCGCGAAGATCAGCGCGGAACCGGCCAACGCGATCAGCGTGGCCACCATCGTGGCGCCGGTCGGCAGAATCAGGGCGAAGAAGTTCGCCACGAACGGGACGAACGCGCCGATCACGCCCGCCGCCGCGAACACCGCCACCAGCACGCCACGCCAACCGTTGAGTGGTCTGGCCACACGGGCCAGCACGAACACGCCCATCGCGAACAGGATGATGGCGCTGGTGGCGCGCAGGGCGGACAGGTCCGCGACATCGCCGGTCACGTTCCAGCCCATGACCGGCGGCAGCACCCAAGCTGCCAGCAGCACCGACAGCGCGGTGGCGATGCCTCCCGGCAACGCGAACGCGACCACACGCTTGAGGAACCCCGGCATGTAGCGGCGCGTGTTCGGCGCGAGCGCCAGAATGAACGCGGGCATGCCGATGGTGAGGGCGCCGATATAGGTGATATGGCGCGGCAGGTATGGGTATGGGATTTGCGTCAGCACTACGCCGAGCGAGATCAGCGCGGAGTACACGGTTTTGACGAGGAACAGGCTGGCCACGCGCTCCATATTGGCCATGACCTGACGGCCCCGCGCCACGACGTCCGGCAGGTGCGAGAACTTCGAATCCACCAGCACCACCTGGGCCACGGCCTTGGTGGCGGGCGCCGCATTGCCCATGGCGATGCCGAGGTCCGCCTCCTTGATGGCGAGCGCGTCGTTGACGCCGTCGCCGGTCATGGCAACCACGTGGTTCTGCGTGTGCAACGCCTGCACGATGGCCTTCTTCTGGTCAGGCAGCACGCGGCCGAGCACATCGACGTTTTCGAGCACGCGGGCCAGTTCGTTCACGTCCTCGGGCAGTTCGCGCGCGTCCATCGCCACCGGCTCATGGTCGCCTGTCAGTTTCACTCTGCGGGCGATGGCACCCACGGTCACTGGATTGTCACCGGAAATCACACGACAGCGCACACCCTGCTCACGGAACCAAGCGAGCGTCCGCTCGGCGTCCTCGCGAATCTTCTCAGAGCACAACACCAACGCCACCGGCTCAGCCTGCACATCCAGTTGCGGGCCGTCCGAGACATTGGCTCCCTCAACTGCTCCCCTCAGTCGCTTTTGGCGACAGCTCCCCTCGGAGAGGGGAGCTGTAGACCGCGCAACCAGCAACACACGGTTGCCGTCATTGGCATACTCGTTAACCTGCTGCAACACCGACGAATAGTCACCCTCAAGCGCAGAAATAATCACCTCCGGCGCTCCCATGTACCAGGTCTCGCCGGATTTACGCACCGCACTCCATTTGCGCGCCGAAGAGAACGGGACACGAGACTCAACCGCACCTGCCCCATATCCTTGGGCCTTGAGCCCGGCGAGTACGGCTTGGCCGGTGCCGTTGGGCTGCTCTTCGTTGCAGCAGTCGTAGAGGGCCTGCGTGGCTGCCTGTTCCGCAGCCGCATTGGCGGAATCGAGCATCACGAGCCGGTTGAAGGCGATACCGCCATCGGTGATCGTGCCGGTTTTATCGAGGTTCAGCGCGTCCACGCGAGCCAGTGTCTCCACGGATTCAAGCTCCTGCACCAGCGTATTGTGACGGGCGAGACGCATGGCGGCCACCGCGAAGTTCAGCGAAGTCAGCAGCACCAAGCCTTCGGGAATCATGCCTACTACGCCGGCGACCGCGGAAACCACGGCTTGCCGCCATTCGCCGGTGGAGAGTGCCGTGCCCCAACCGCCGACCGTATGAATCTGCGAAAGAATCAGCAGAATGCACAGCGGTACCACGAGGAAGGTCATGAATTTCAGAATCGTGTTGATGCCCTTGTTCAGGTCGGACACGGTTTTCTTGTATACCTTGGCCTGCGCGGTGAGCGTGGCGGCGTAGGAATGGCTGCCGACCGCATTGACCTTGACCAATGCCATGCCGGAGACCGCGGTGGCGCCGGAATACACCTGCTCCCCCACCTTGTGGCGCACGGTACGCGATTCGCCGGTGAGCATGGACTCGTCAAGCTCCAGTCCCCAGGTCTGGATGATCTGCCCGTCGGCCGGCACCTGTTCGCCGGCACGGATCCACAGCAGGTCGTCGAGCACGATCTCGTTGTGGGGCACCTCCACGTCCCTGCCGTCACGATGCACGAGGAATTCGGAGGCCACAAGGATGGAAAGCCTGTCCAGCGTGCGCTTGGCCCTGAGTTCGGTGACGATGCCGATGCCCGTGTTGATGATGATGACGAAACCGAACACCGCGTCCCTCCAGGAACCGGTGATCAGCACCAGTACCATCGCGGCGAAGATGATGCCGTTGAACAGCGTGAATACGTTGGCTCGCACGATATCTTGAACCGAACGCGAGGTGGATGTTTTCACCGCATTCGATTGGCCACTTTCGATACGCTGCACCACTTCTTTGGGGGTAAGACCGGTCGCTCCGATCTCAGGCATTTCCACGGCTGTTATTGCACTCATATTCTCCAGCCTACCGCGTCTTGTTTCGCAATCCGCTAAGGCTCAGGGATGATTCAGGGTGCTTTCTCAGCTTCAAGGGCCTGATTCGGCTCAGGAAACGGTGACTTTGATCTCGCGTTCGTGGGGTTCGTCGCGCGTGATGGTGAGCACGGCGTCAGTAATAGTCATTGGCTTGGTATCGGCAGTGTCGCCAGAATCGGCACTGTTGGTGTTGAGGTGAAGGATGACGGCGTACAGCAGTTCATCTTCGGGCGCATGCTTTGGATCAATGAGAGCGACTGGAATACCGGCTTCACGCGCATTGGTCAATGTCTGGTTCCAGCTCTCCCGGTTGGCGTCGGTAACGTCGATGCCGCTGATAATCACGATTTTGACCGCGCGAGCCACGAAATCGGCAACACCCTGCTGTGCGGTGGCCGCATTCTTGTCGACGCCAGTATGAGCATCCGTACTATCGGCACCGTTTTCGCTGGTAGTGCCGGCGTCAGAAGATTCGGTTTCACCGGATACACCATCAGTTGCGTTTGCCGAGCTTGCGGATGTTTCGAGCGAGGCATAGTAGACATTGAGTTTATCATCAGACAACGCATTGATGGCGGACTTGTCTGCGGCAGTGTCAGTCGACCCCACAAAGCCGACTGTGACATCCGTGGGATGTGTGGAATCGTGGGCGACTTCCGGCATGCTGTCTTGGGTATCGCCGACCGCCCTACCGGCCGGCGTGCAGGCAGCTAGGGACAACACAGCCGCCATGCAGGCCAGCAATCCGAGAATTCGTCGTGTCATATGCTCACCTGTCAGCGGGTAAACAGGGCCACCGTCTCAACATGGTGGGTCATCGGGTAGATGTCGAAGGCACGGATGTCTTTGAGCTCGTAGCCTTCGCCGATGAGTGTCGCGGTGTCGCGTGCGAGGCTGGTGGGATCACAGGCGATGTAGACCACGCTGGATGCGCCGGCCGCGGCAATCTGGCGGCAGACCTTGGCACGAGCACCGGCACGCGGCGGATCAAGCACTACGACATTCGGCTTGGCCAGATGCGCCGGCACATGGTCCAGCGTGCGCGAGACATCACCGCGCGGCGTCCACGTCGTTCAGGTTCATGGCACGCAGGTTGCGCTGGGCGTTCTTGACGGCCACACGCGCGCCTTCAACGCTGAGCATGCGGGTGCGTTCACCGGTCATTGTGGCCAGCGGCAGGGTGAACAGGCCGGAACCGGAATACAGATCCCAGATTACGGCGTCCGCCGCTGACTGCAGCTGCCCGTTGACCAGATTGATCACGTGCGTACCAAGGGCAATCGGCGCTTGGCGATGCACTTGCCAGAACCCGTTGGCGTCAACCTGATAGTCGAAGGTCGTGCCGTTGATGGTCACCTGTTCGGTGAGCAGCTGGGAGCCGGCGCGCAGTTCGCCGTCCACAAGTACGGCGTAATTGTCGTCTGCTGCCGCGGTATCGACGATCTCGCCGCGCGGTTCGGGCACGGAAAGACGAATCTGGGAGCCGGGTTCAAAGCCGCCTTCCCACACGTGTTCGCGCTTGGCGACGTCCAGCAGCGTACGCGTGGCAAGCGGCATGGTGTCGATGGCCACGCGGTTGTGTGTGCCGCGCCGGCGCATGGATGGCATGCCGTTGTCGTCGGCAATCATTTCGATGCGGGTACGCCAATTGAGGCCGCCGGCTTCCTTGTCGCCGGGCATGCGCTCGATGGGAACGGCCACGTCGATATGGCCGAGTCGGCTCATCTGTTCGGAGACGGTGATGGCCTTCCACTTGAGCTGGCCGGGCAAAGAGACGTGCACGAGATCCGCGCCGCCCACTCCCCCGCCCATCGCCAAGGGACCGGCAAGTGGCCATGCGGGGTGGCTCGGTCTTCGGACGGCTCGAGAACCTCGACGACTTCGCCGGTCCAGAACCGGTCGTCCCGGTCGTGGGGCTCGTCAAGTTCGACTCGCACGAGTTCGTCGGGCAAGGCGAAGCGGACGAACACCACACGACCGTCGATATGGGCCACACAGCGGCCTTGGTCGGCGTATCGTTCGATACGAACTTCAGCTTGCATCATCGTCCTTTCCGGTTGCGCTCGGTTCGAGTTCGGCATCAACAGCGACTTCAGTCTGTGTCTTCTTAGCCGCGACCTTATGCCGGTGCATCGGCGTGGCAATAATGAGGTAACTCACCCAAATCGCCAATGCCCAGAACGGAATGCCCATGAGCAGGCGGGTCACGCCGAGTGCAGCTACATGGTTGGTCAGATACAGCGGCACCTGCACCACCAGCCGCAGCAGGAACAGACCGACCCACAGGCCGGTGACAATCATATAGGCGCGTTTCAGGGCCTTGTCGTCCATCCAGTCATGGAACCATGCCTTGAAATGCTCGGTGGGCAGGCTACGGATGAATTCGACGACCAAACCCAGTCCGGGCACGCGCGCAATCAGCGACACGGCAAGCAACGCGGCATAGCCAGCATTGGTAATGAATCCGAAGATGTAGTAATTGCGGGCCTCATGAGTCTGCCATGCCCAAATCAGGCAGATGCCTACCGCCACCAGACCAGAGACCGCGCCCATTACCGACTGGCGCTGAATCAGTCGCACAATAACCTGCAATACCGCCAACACGGCCGAAACCGCAATGGTGAGATTCAGATTGCTCGTGGCCACGAACAGTACGACGAACACCACGCCAGGCAGCATGGATTCGATGACGCCACGCGGGCCACCGATGGCGTCGATGACGGAGAAATCCTCGCCTTCATTGCCGGCGTCGGCTAGAGCGGACAGGCCGGTGCGTTTGTTGTCTGCCAAGTCTCTTCCTATAAATCAGCGAACTTCGGAGAACATCGGGCCGCGAGACAGCGTGGTCTTCACTTCGGTCTGCTGGTCCTGGCTCAACGGGCCCTTCGGCTTGTTGTCCGGAATGTCCTTGAAGTGTTCCTTGCCGTTCGCCTCGCCGGCTTCGGCCGCGGCCTTGGCGGCCTTACGCTCAGCGGGGGCGACCGGCGGATGCATCGGGATCAGATCGCGCGGCGCCAAAGGCTCCTCGCCACGCTCGACGACGATGCCGGCGAAGAACTTGTTCAGCGCCTCGGTCTCCGGGCTGTCCGGATCGATAGCAGCCTTGCCGGAGAAGATGCCACGCAGCATCCAGCGCGGGCCGTCCACACCAACGATGCGCGTGTTCACGGTCTTGCCGCCCTTGACATTGACCGGCAGCTTCAGTTCGGTGCCGAACACACCGTCCACTTCAGAAGCGGCCTTGTTGGCTTCAAGCAGGTCACCGCGAACGTCATCCCACAGTCCCAGGGTCTTGGGTGCGGCAAAGGCTTCGATCTCCAAGCTGGAGGAGCCGAAGGTGATGGTGGAGCCAAGCACTTGCTGGATGGCGCGGTTGGCCTTGATGCGCAGCTGGATGCCCTGGAGGAAGGGCAGGTAGTAGGCGCCGAGATCCAGATAATCGTCATAATCGGGCACGTCCTCATCGTTGACGTCCCACGGGCCTCGCTCTTCTCCGCGGCCCTGGTATTCGCTGGATGGTTCGGCGAGCACGGTCTCCGCGCTCTCGGCCTTTGCGGCAGCGTTCGCTTCTGCGGCAGCCACCTTGTCTTCATCGACAGGCTCAACGGCCGGCTCGGCTTCCTTCTTGCTCTTCTTCTTGCCGAATCCGAACAGTCCCATAATTCCTCGTTTCATGTAACGGTTGCAACCTTGCTAACACTAGCACTCAGGCTTAGAGAAAGCTGAGCATCGCGGCCGCCGATGTCCGGTTCGATTCGTAGGGAGGCCAAAATAGTATGGCCGCATGACCATCACCATTACCACGTCTAACGTCAACGGCATTCGTGCGGCCAAGCGCAAGGGCATCGAGGATTGGGCCGGCAAGCATGCGCCGGATGTCTGGTGCATACAGGAGGTTCGCGCGCCTCAGGACGATGTCGATTCTATTTTCGATGAATTTGGTTTCGAATACGCCACCGCCGGCAAAATCGAGGCACCGGCCAACCTCCATGCCATGAACGAGGTCTGCCGGGTGAAAGGCCGCGCGGGAGTCGGGCTGCTCACCGACTTGGAAGTGCTTGACAAGCGATATGGTCTGCCAGGTCTGAGCGAGGATGTGGATTCGGGGCGTTGGATCGAAACCGATGTCAAAACGCCTGAGGGCTACGCGATCACCGTGGCATCCGTATATGTGCATGCTGGCAACACCGATTATCCGACCAAAATGGAACAGAAGTACCGTTTTCTGGACACGATGCTGAAGCGCATGGGCGCGTTGCGGGACGAGGCTGCGCATGGCGGCAAACAGGCCGTGCTCTGCGGCGATTTCAACATCGCGCACACGCCGCTTGATATCAAGAACGCCAAGGCCAATGAGAAGCACGCCGGATTTCTGCCCGAAGAACGTGCCTACGTGGACAAATGGCTGGACGAATACGAGTTCGTGGATGTGATGCGTTCGTTGGCCGGCGACATTCAGGGGCCATACACCTGGTGGAGCCAGCGAGGGCGCGCTTTCGACAACAATGTCGGCTGGAGAATCGACTACCAGTTCGCCACGCCCGAGTTGGCGGAGACCGCACGCGGATTCGTCATCGACAAGGCTCCCACGTATGACAAACGCTGGTCCGATCACGCCCCACTCACGATCACATACGAGGTATGACATATTCCGTGGGACAACATCCGAAAATCGACGATTTTCGCGGGTCGTCCCACGCCCCACAGCATGAGTAATTATCAACCACACTAAGAATGGCGTAATTCCGGGCTTCGTGAGAAATCTGCTGTGGGACAACACTCATGTCCATCGATTGATGTTGATGTTGTCCCACAAATTGTGGGACAACATCGGGAAAAACACCAATTTTTTGCGTTTTCGTCCCACGCGAACCATAATGCAAACCTGCACATACGAATATTGGGTTCTTTCCACGGATGGAAGAACCCAATACAATGCGCTCAAACGCAGATTATCAGTCCAAACCGAGCTGGAGCTTGCCGCCGGGGATGGCGTCGAGCAGGTCTCGGGTGTACTGCTTCTGCGGGTGGTCGAAGACTCGTCGGTGGTGGCATGCTCCACGAGCTTGCCGTGCTGCATCACCACAACCTCGTCGGCGATCTGACGAACCACGGCCAGATCGTGGGTGATGAACAGGTAGCTCAGGCCCTTTTCGGCCTGCAGATCGTTGAGCAGGCGCAACACCTGGTCCTGCACCAGCACGTCCAAAGCGGACACGGCCTCATCGCACACGATGACGTCCGGATCCAGAGCCATGGCTCGTGCGATGGCGATACGCTGACGCTGGCCGCCGGAAAGCTCGTTCGGGTAACGGCCCATCACGGAAGCCGGCATCTCGACCATGTCCAGCAGTTCCTTGACACGGTTGGCTCGCCACTTGGAATCGCCGATCTTGTGGATGCGCAGCGGCTCCTCGATGGAACGGAAGATGGAGTACATCGGGTCGAGCGAACCGTAGGGGTTCTGGAACACCGGCTGAACGTGGCGGCGGAAACCGAGCAGATCCTTGGCCTTGAACGTGGAGGTGTCGCGGCCTTCGTAGAACACCTTGCCGGAAGTGGGCTTCAGGAGGTGAAGAACCATGTTCGCCACGGTGGACTTGCCGGAACCGGATTCGCCCACGATGGCCAGGGTGGTGCCGCGCTTGACGGAGAAGGACACGTCGTCGACGGCCTTGAACATCTCCTTCTTGCGGGGCAGCTTGAATTCCTTGGTCAAGTGGTCGACGGTGATGATGTGCTCGCTCTTCTCAAGCGTGCTTTCGCCGGCGATGTGGTGATCGAGCAGGGCGTCCGCGTTCTCACCGCGCTCCTTGGCGGAGATGATGCGCTGGGAGGCCAGCGACGGGGCGGCGGCCACGAGTCGCTTGGTGTACGGGTGCTGCGGGTGCTGGAGCACTTCCAGGGACGGTCCGGATTCGACGACCTGACCCTTGTACATCACGACAATGTGCTGGGCGCGCTCGGCAGCAAGGCCCAGATCGTGGGTGATGAACAGCACGGCGGTGCCCAACGAGTCGGTGAGCATGTGCAGGTGGTCGAGGATGCGCTTCTGCACGGTCACGTCGAGGGCGGAGGTCGGCTCGTCGGCGATCAGCAGGTCAGGGCGGCAGGCCAGACCGATGGCGATGAGCGCACGCTGGCGCATACCACCGGAGAACTCGTGCGGGAACTGACGGGCACGGGTAGCGGCGTCGGGCAGACCGGCCTCGGACAGCAGACCCGCGATACGGTCATCCATTGTGGAGCCGATGACGTACTTCTTGGCGAGGTACCAGGCCTGATCGTCGGCCACGCCGGCCTTGATGAGGTCGTCGGCCACGCGCCAACGGGTTTCGGAGCCCGGAACCCATTCGTTGGTGAAGCGGGCGACGGCCTTGTCGAAGGCCTCGCCGGACACGCCGGCTTCGGTCAAAGCCTTCTTGGCCTCGGTCATGAGCTCGGGCAGTTCCTTGGCACCGAGGAAGGTCTCGTCGTCGTTGCCCTTGACTTCGACCTCGTCGCCGGCCAGGGCCTTGGCGAGGGCGGAGCGCTTCTCATGGTCCACGTCCATGTTGTTGGCCTTCAGTGCTTCCTTGACCTGGGTGCCGATGCGCCACACCGGGTTGAGGTTGCTCATCGGGTCCTGCGGCACGAGGCCCATCCTGGTGCCGCGCAGCTTGTCGAACTCGCTCTGCTTGGCGCCGGCGATTTCCTCGCCGTCAAGCTTGATGGAGCCGTTGACCACGTGACCGGTGCCGGGCAGCAGGCCCAGCACAGCCATGGCGGAGGTGGATTTGCCGGAGCCGGATTCGCCCACGATGGCCACCCACTGGCCGGGGTAGACGGTGAAGTTGGCGTCGCGCACCGCATGCACCGGCTTGCCGGTGTCAGTGGTGAAGTCGATGGCCAGATCCTTGACCTCGAGCAGCGGACCATGCTCTTTCTGCATAGCCAGCATCTTGGCGTTGGTGTTGTCAGTCATAATGATTCTCCACTCCCCTCACTCAGGCCGTACGGCTCTTCGGGTCGAGGGCGTCCTTGACGGCGTCGCCCATCATGATGAACGCAAGCACGGTGATGGCCAGTGCGGCGGACGGGTAGAACAGCACCATCGGATCGGTCTGCAGGTTGGTCTGTGCGCTGGAGATATCGCCACCCCAGCTCACCGTGGTGGTCGGCAGACCGACGCCAAGGAAGCTTAGGGTTGCTTCGGCCACGATGTAGGAGGCCAGCGAAGTGGTGGCGATGACGATGATCGGGGCCAAGGAGTTCGGCAGGATATGGCGGAACAGATTCCTGGCAGGCGTGGAGCCGAGGGCCGTGGAGGCGGTGTTGAATTCGAGGTTCTTCGATTCCAGCACGGCGCTTCGGGCGATACGGCATACGCCGACCCAGCCGAAGAGCGTCAACACCAGCACGATCTTCCAGATGGACTTGGAGGTCTTGAACATCTGGAGCACCACGATGGCGCCGAGCAGCATAGGCAGGGCGAAGAAGATGTCGGTGATACGGCTCAGCACCGCGTCGACCCAACCGCCGAAGAAGCCGGCGACGGCACCGATCAGGGTACCGACAATCACGACTAGTAGCGTGGAGAGCACGCCGACGGACAGTGAGGTACGGGTGCCGTAGACCACGCGGGTGTACACGTCGCAGCCCTGCAGGTCGTAGCCGAAGGGGTGTCCAGCGGAGGCGGGGCTCAAGGAGTTGCCCAGATCGCAGGCGTTCGGATCCTGCTTGGTGAACAGACCGGGGGCGATGGCCACCACGATGATGAACAGGATCAGCAAGCCGGAGATGATGAACAGCGGGTTGCGGCGCAGGGTTCGCCATGCGTCGGCCCACATGCTGGTGGCCGGTGCGGATTCGTCGACGGAATCGACGTCCTGCAACGGGGTCTCGTCGAGAGGAGCTACGTAACGGTCCTGACCGGGCAGGGTTTCCATGAAGTATTCGGTTCCTGGCTCGCCGGTCTGGTTGAGCTCGTTTTCAGTGGTTTCGTTTGCCATGTGACTCACTCCTCCCTATCACGCGTAACGGATACGCGGATCGAGGGCCGCGTACAGCATGTCGACAACGAGGTTGCACACTACGAAAATCAGCATGAGCAACGTGACGATGGACACCACCAGGTTTGCCTCGCCCTTCAGAATGGACTGGTAGGTGAGGAAGCCGATGCCGTGGATGTTGAAGATCTGCTCGGTGATCATGGCACCACCCATCAGGGCACCGATGTCCTGGCCGAGGTAGGTGACGACTGGAATCAGGGAGTTACGCAGCACGTGGCGCAGCATGACCTGACCGTTCGACATGCCCTTGGCGCGTGCGGTGCGCACGTAATCCTCGGCGATGTTGGAGGAGATTTCGGAGCGGGTCAGTCGGATGATATAGGCCATCGACACCGAACCGAGCACCATGGCCGGCATGAGCAGATCAAGGAAGCCGGGGTCGGCGCCTGCCGTCACCGGCAATATCGCCCACTGAATACCAAAGACATATTGCATGACGAAGCCGGTGACGAAGGTCGGCACGGAAATAAGCAGCAGAGAGACGATCAGGATAACGGTGTCGTACCACTTGCCCTTCTTGAGGCCCGAGATAATGCCGAAGACCACACCGAAAATCGCCTCGAACACGAACGCCATCAAGCCGAGCCTGATGGTGACCGGGAAGGCGCGGGTGATTTCGTCGAGAACGGGCTGGCCGGCGAAGGTATCGCCGAAGTTCAGGGTCAGTGCATTCTTCAGGTAGATGAAGTACTGAACGATGAACGGCTGGTCGAGATGGTATTCTGCGCGGATCTGGGCTGCGACGGCCTCATTGACAGGCTTGTCTCCGAACATGGCCTTGACGGGGTCGCCCGGCAGGGCGAATACAAGGGCATATACCAGAAGAGTCGTACCGAGAACCACGGGAATCATCTGCAGAATGCGTCGCAGAAGATACTTACCCATACGGTTGCTCCTTATTTCCTAGACCGGCCAGAAAGGGTATAGTACGCCCCCGCCGGTCGATAAATACTCCGACAGTTTACCGCATGCCCGGACTGTGATATGTAAATTTGCGTTAACGCAAGGTTTGAGATTGGGCAATGCTGGTGGATATGTCCATGGTTGCGGTCGGATAGTGGATACTTTAACTTGGTTCCCGCTGGCGGGAGCAAGCACCCCGCACACAACAAAAAGGGCGGGGATCTTGCGATCCTCGCCCTTTATTTCCGAACTACCTAACGGTATCCGTTCAGTGAGTCAGACTCACTTCTTGGACATCTCGGTGTAGGTCGGGAGGTTCTGCCAATCGAAGGCGTAGCCGGACTTCACGTTGAGGGAAGCCACACCGGAGGCGTTGGAGTAGTACAGCGGGATGGCCGGAAGGTCGTTGAGGAGGATTTCCTCAGCCTGCTGGTACAGCTTGTTGGCGTCATCAGTGCTGGAAGCGGCAGCAGCCTGCTTGCACAGGTCATCGAAGGCCGGGTTCTTGTAGTCACCATCGTTGGAGCCGTTGCCATCAGCAGCAGCGGTGGAGTACAGCTGCCACAGGTAGTTCTCGGCGAACGGGTAGTCAGGCTGCCAGCCGGTACGGAAGGCGCCCTTCATCTGACGGTTGGTGACCGCGTCACGGAATTCCTGGAAGGTCGGGATCGGGTTGGTGGCCGCGTCGATGCCCAAGTTGTTCTTGAGCTGGTTCACGATAGCATCGTAGAGCGGCTTGGCACCACCATCGGCGTGTAGGAGAAGGTGAGCTGGCCGTCGTACTTGGAGATGGCGTCAGCCTTGGCCCACAGTTCCTTGGCCTTGGAGGCGTTGAACTTCAGGTTGTCGGCACCCTTGAGGGAGTCGGAGTAGCCCGGGGTCTTCGGGGAGGTGAACTCGGTGGCGGCGGTGGCGTTGCCGTTGAGCACCTTGTCGATGAGCTGGTCACGGTTGATGGCCATGGAGATGGCCTGACGACGCAGCTGGCCTTCCTCGTCGTTCTTGAAGTGGTCAAGGGAGGACGGGATGGTGAAGGTCTGGATGACGGAGCCGGCCTCGGAGTAAGCCTGGACCTTCTTGTCGGTCTTGAAGGTCTTGGTGAAGGCGGCCGGGACGGACTCCATCACGTCGAGGTTGCCGGCCTGAATGTCGCGGTAGGCGGCGGAGTCGTCGGTGTAGACCTTGAAGGTCACGCCATCGTTCTTGACGTCCTCGTTGCCCTTGTAGTCGGGGTTCTTGACGAGGGCGATTTCCTTGTTGTGGTCCCACTTGGAGAACTTGTACGGGCCGTTGCCCACAGGAGCCTCGCCGAAGGCCTTCGGGTCCTTGTAGAAGGACTCAGGCAGCGGGGCGAAGGCCGAGTAGCCGACCTTAATCGGGAACACGGAGTCGGACTGGTTCAGGTCGACGGTGAAGGTGGTGTCGTCCACGACCTTGAGGCCGGAGAGCTGCTCGTCACCCTTCAGACCATCAGCCTGGAGCCCATCGTAGCCCTTGATGGTGGAGAAGAAGGAGGAGCACTTCTGGGCGTTCTTGACGTTGGCCACGTAGGACCAGGCCTTGGTGAAGGACTCGGCGGTCACCGGGGTGCCGTCGGTGAACTTCCAGCCGGACTTGATCTTGATGGTGTACTGGGTGGCGTCATCGTTCGGGGTGATGGACTCGGCCACTTCGTTGGAAGCCTTGCCGTCCTTGTCGAAGGAGACCAGACGGGAGAACAGCAGGTCGACCGGCTTGCCGCCGCCGGTTTCGTTGGTGTTGCCCGGGATCAGCGGGTTCTGCGGTTCGGAGTTGTACGCAGTGATGATGTTGGAGCCAGCGGTGTCACCGGAGGCAGCGTTACTGTTGGAGCCGCCGCAGGCGCTCAGCAGCATGGCCACGGAGCAAGCCATGGCAGCGAAAGCAAGAGCTTTCTTCTTCATATGATTTCTCCTATTCATTAGGTTGCGAAGCGTTTCAGCCTCGCCTCATGCGAACGGGGTCGGATTTCCTCATCGTCGGGACACTTACGCTTCCCGCCGCTTCGGACACCCAACCCCGTTGCTGTTACCTGTCATTTTTGCGCACTTGGGAGACAAGCAGCGTATTTTTGTTACACCCATGTAAAATTCGGGGGCTTTTACCGGCTAGGTTCAGTCTTTGCTAAGTTTGTTAACCAATGCCCACATAGTGGTCATGCCCGGGGAAAGGCCTGTCCGTAACGGTTCTTGAGCTGCTCGATGGAGACGTGCGTATAGCGTTGTGTAGTTTTCAAGGAGGAATGCCCGAGCATCTCCTGCACCTCCCTCAGATCGGCACCGCCGTCCAGCATGTGCGTGGCCGCCGAATGGCGCAACGCATGGGGGCTGATGTCCGGTACGCCGGCCTCTCGGGCCGCTCTGTGTACGATGTCACGGGCTATGCGTTGGTCGATACGGCCGCCTCGTGCGCCGAGGAACAGGGCGTTGGTAGCACGGGACTTGGCTGCATCCGTTGCCGTACGGGCCAGTACAGGCCGCCCTTGTTCAAGCCAAGTCTCCAGCGCACGCTGGGCGGGCAGTCCGAACGGCACCACGCGTTGCTTGTTGCCTTTGCCGGTGACTTTGATGGTGCGATTGGAGAAGTCGACGTCAACGATATCCATCGACACCAGTTCGGCGACACGGATGCCGGTGGCATACAGTAGTTCGAGAATCGCGGCGTTGCGCTGCGATTCGGCGACGACTCGGGCGCTGTCGCGCTTGTCTGCACGGGCGGGTGCCTCGTTGCGGTTTACGGTGTCGGCTGACTTATCAGCTGTCTTGCCGACTGCCTTGCCGCTGCCACTGCCGGACGCGGCTGCCGCTCCCCCATCGCCCTTGTACTGGTTTGTTGCAACGGCCTGTTCGGCGACATCCAATAACTGCTCAGCTTGAGATTCGGTGAGCACCGCGGGCAGCGTGCTGGGAATCGAGGGAGTCATCAGTGTGGCGGCCGGGTCGGTGTTGGTCACCCCATGCTCATAGGCCCACGCGAAGAACCCGCGCACGGCCACGGTTTTGCGGGCCATGCTGCTGCGGGCGTGATCGCGCGATTCCACCGCCATCCAGCTACGCAGATCATCCAGCGTGATCTCGTTCAGATCGGTCACGCCGCGCAGCTCGAACAGGTGCAGACATGCCGTGAGATCCGCGCGATACGCTTTGAGCGTATTCGCTGACAGGCCGCGGTTGGACTTCAGATAGGAGACGAAGGAGTCGATATCGCCGTCGAACTGCGTAGATGACACTCTCGTTCTCCTCCGAATTCTTTATGGCCTTGGGTTACGGCCGGGGTGGCGTGTTGCGCCGCTCCGGCACGGGTTTCAATGTGGCAATCTGTTCCTGATGGATGGTCACGTTCTGGGCCGGGCGCGAACCATTGGCGGCGGCGTCACGCACCATCTCCAACGTGTATCCGTCCCAGGAAACCACGTGACCCACATAGTCGCGGAACTTCATACGGTGGTCGACCGGGTCAATGCCGTCGGTGATGCGCACCACCACGCGGGCACCGGCCGGAATCTGCCTTGGTAACGTCATACGTCATCATCCCCCTTAACCATTCGCCGCATCAACTTCGATGCGTTTCCCGAAAAACGGTACAGACTACCTTACTCCTTTGAGCCTTTCGAACAGCGGAGCCCGGGTTCTAAATAGAAGTGCAACACCTTGTCTAGGGTTGGAAGTGTTCGAAGTTTCTAACTTAAGAAGGTGTCGCACTCATGGGTCAACAGTATTCGCACCTGTCGTCCGAGGAGAGGATCCTGA